>Ga0180437_10009124_pt1 | contig 12351 bp, 11 predicted proteins | sample SS_ome_4_FD_132410 | JGI IMG/M metagenome (GOLD analysis project Ga0180437, IMG submission 132410) | Hypersaline lake sediment archaeal communities from the Salton Sea, California, USA - SS_3_D_1 metaG | ecosystem: Environmental > Aquatic > Non-marine Saline and Alkaline > Hypersaline >...
CGCATGCCAGATCGCTCGAAAGTGCGGGCCAGCCTGCCGCGAAGTTGCTGCGTATGGCCCAGCCGCTCGCACTCCAGATAGACCTGAAGGTACGCATTGAGAGCTCCGGGGACATTGCCGACCTCGCTCAGCAAATCGCCTCGAAGAGCCGACGCCGCATAGAATGCCAGAGATCCGGGGTGGCTGTCTCCAATCTCTTGGGTTATTGCGAGTGCTTGGTCGGTTCCTTCCTCACTATGAATTGAGGCAACCAACCGCTGCACCGCCTCGACCGCCATTAGGCTGTTGGGCACTGCGTCAACGTACGACCGATAAAAGAGCCTGCGCTTGCTGTCGTCAGGCGAGTCGTGCTCAATGTCGCTATCAGCCAGACGCGCGAACGCTTCCTCACCAATCCAATTGTCGATGTTCTCCCTTACGATAACGTTGAGGAGGTCAATTCCCTCCAAGTCGGTCGTCTCGTGGTATAGCTGGAGCGCCCGCTGAAAGCCGGTCGGGGAGCGGGGCTCCTCCGCGAGTTTCGAAAGCAGGGGGATTCTCTTGTCTTGCCGGTTGTTCAGATCAGCAGCAGGACGGTCTCCCGACATCCCTGTGTCAGCCCGCCCGCAACCTGCAAGAGGAAGAAGTGCTACCAGGGCAATTGGTACGCATCTCTCCAATGCAGGCCCAAGCAACGTTCGCGTCCTCGGGCGACTCCAATCAGAAGGGTGCGTGTCCGAACGATGTAAGCGATGTCTCGTCAGAGTTATCCAGGATCTCATTCATCTTGCTCTCGGCTTCGCTCAAGGCTTCCTCGATAGTCATTCTCCCCTGATAAGCCAACGTGAAATACTTGCGAAGCGCTAGAAACGCCTCGGTAGCGCCCGGGCGTTGGACAATCGGTCGGCAGCATCTCAAGTTGTCGGTGAAAACTTTGAGCCAAGGTTTGCCCTCGACTTTCCGTTGAAACTCTTCCGACTCGTAAACCGACTGCTGTATAGGCAACCAGTCATACTTTTGTACAAAGTTCATCTGCGTGTTCCGGCTGGCAACCAACTTGATGAAGTCAAAGCACGCCTCGACCGTCGCCTTTGGGTTCCGGCGAATACCGAGGTAGACATTCTCAATTACAGGCATCTCATCGCTCTCGAAAGAAGGAAAAGGTAATACGCCAACCTTGGCGGTGATCGGCTTAACGTATCCTGGCGGAATATAAGACTCATAATGAGAGAATTGCCAAGTCTGTACGTACTGGTTGGCAGCAAAGCGGTCGCTTTGCGAAGGTGCCCCAGCTGCGAGGAATTCCCCCCATTCACACGTAACCCCCTCATCCTTAAGTCGCCTTATCATCCTGAACGCGGTCCGCAGCTTCTCATCCGAAAGATCGAATCGGCCGTGGCGGTAGAGGCTTGCACCCATGCGCCGCACGCAGATCAACCAGAAGTCGACGGCGACTACGTCAGGCAAGGCAAGACCATATTGATCGGTGTCGCCGTCACCATCAAGGTCACAGGTGGTCTTTCTCCAGACCTGCACAAACTCGTCCAAGGACACCGGTAGCTCCTTGATTCCCGCGCGCTTGAACGCTTCGAATGAATAACCTACTCCCGCTTGCTCGGCATATATTGGGATTCCCCAGTGCTTCCCCTTGTACTCAATGGGCGGCCCCAAGCTTTCGAAGAAGTCGCTTTTATCATACTCATCCCATCCGGGCCACTCTTCGACGGGCAGGAGGTATCCCTGGTTAACGAGGTACGGTAACTCCTCAAGTCTCTTCTCAACCTGGTACACGATTCCGATTATGTCCGGCACATCCTTGAACTTTTCCAGGTATTCGTCGAGGTCGAGATAATGGTCCTCCTGTCTATCACTGTCGGGCAAAATCCGTATTCGTATTTCAGGATGCGTCTTGCGATACTCGAGGGCTAGTTGCTCGATCACAGCCGCCAACTTCCTCTCTTGAACGCGCCCGACGACAATCTCCATCTCACCGTGTGCTGTCGACTTCAAGCTTGTTGCAAATAGGAAGACGGCCATGAGAATCACCAAGTATACGACTGCCCGTCCAGTCCTCTTCATCGTCAGATTCCTCCGTCACACTAGAGGAGCCAGTTTAGACCGAATCTCACGCAGATGAAGCTTCATGCTTGGTGTTCAGTCAGCAGCAAACATTAGTTGACAACACTCGGAATTATGAGAAGGCTCCTCGAATACCCGCGTTTGTGTAATGTTATGGCACAATACTGTCACAATGTCAAGCACTTTTTTCCAGTCAGACGCCTCATCATTCCCATAATGCCATAGAGCTCGCCCAAGCTGTGGTCATGATAATATGCTTACGCCAATGGGTAGCTCTCGCCAATAGGGCTATCCATAGACAGGATAAGATTTGTATTCTGTCCAGAGCGCCCTGCGTCTCCGGTTCAGTTGGTCGCGAAAGATGCGCAGATATTGAATGGAGCTACGAGTTGCCTAGGATATTTCCGAATGCCTTCTACACGGAGAGTCTGAGACTTGACAAGAGTATACGCGCCACAAAGGGTGGGGAATTGCTCCAGCGAAACCTTCCTAAGATAACATGTACTAGCGAGTCTGTGTCATGAAACCATATGACTTGTTCACCGAGAAAGCGAAACAAGACGAGGGAGTTTTCCGATGCTCGCTCGTCGCTCGAGACATGTCACAACATTTCTCTTGACAGAGATGTGTTTTTGCTGTATTATAATCACACGTCGGCGAGGGCGAGGTTCAATGGCTGCATTAGCTGAACGTTCAGGGAGGCGAGTGCATTTCAGTTGTAATCTGCCCAGATTCCTTCGAGAGAGCTAACGAGAAAGCTCACTCTGTCTTCCAAGAGAGGAGAATCCTCCTCAAAGCACAAGCCCTGTTCCATGGGGGGCGATGTCGCTGGTGGGAGCGTGTGAGGTCATTACAGGTTTTGCACGCTCTTGCCTACGGGAATAGCGGGGAGAGGAATGAAACCGACTGAACCCACCACTGAAGTTGTCGAACTCGTTCCTGCACGGATTGCGTGCTACTACCGCGTAATGCCGTTGTCGTGCAAAAACGGTCAACTCCGTGTAGCCATATCCGACCGGGCAGACCTGGACCGGCTCGACGAGCTGCGTTTGGCGCTAGGATATACAATAGAACCTGTTCAGTGGGAAGAAGAAGCGATTCTGGAGTCCATCAAGCAGTATTACGGTATAGGCGCTGACACTCTTGAGCGATTGTCACGGACCGCCACCGACACGGTCGCCGTGGAAGAGAAAGAGGAAGACCTGGCGGACCTTTCAGCGGATTCCTCCATCATCAAGTTCGTAAACCAGCTCATCCTGGACGCCTACCGGGAGCGGGCCACCGATATCCACATAGAGCCGTTCGAGAAAGACCTTCGGGTGCGCTACCGCATAGACGGCATGCTGTACGAGACATCAATTCCGTCCCAGGTAAAGCAATGGCAAGAGGCGATTGTGTCCCGTATCAAGATCATGGCCAACCTAAACATCGCTGAGAAACGCGTTCCGCAAGACGGCCGTATCAAGGTCCAGGTAGGCGACGAGCGGCTCGACTTACGGGTGTCCATACTGCCGGTTGCACACGGGGAGAGCGTTGACATCCGGATCCTGCAGCGGAGCAATGTCTTCCTGAGCCTTGAGCAGCTCGGGCTTTCTGAGCAAGGTTTAGAGGTTTTCAACCGCGTGGTAAGGAAACCTCATGGCATAGTCCTCCTGACAGGACCAACAGGAAGCGGCAAGACCACAACGCTTTACGCGTGCCTGGACAAAATGAACTCAATCCACCGCAAGATCATCACTATAGAAGATCCGGTGGAGTACCAGATGCGCGGCATCTGCCAGATGCAGGTGCTGCCCAAGATCGGATTCACGTTTGCAGCGGGGCTACGCTCGATGCTCCGGCACGACCCAGACGTGATGATGGTGGGAGAGATCCGCGACTTCGAGACGGCGGAACTGGCGATACGAGCCGCGCTCACCGGTCACCTGGTGTTCAGCACACTCCACACGAACGATGCAGCAGGTGCGGTAACCCGCTTACTGGACATAGGCATCGAGACATATCTGGTAGCCTCGTCCGTTGAATGCGTGGTAGCCCAAAGGCTGGTCCGACTGGTCTGCAAGGGCTGCTCCAGACGTGTGAAACCCGATCGATGGCTGTGCAAGGAACTAGGTCTAAACGCAGAGGAAGAGGACAGCTTCGTGGGCGGTGAAGGGTGTGACGCCTGCCGTGGTTCCGGCTACTTTGGCCGTACCGCAATCGGCGAGATCATGGTGATGAACGAGTCCATCCGGGAACTAGTGAGCGCTCGTGCACCGGCTGGCACGATTCGGAACCGCGCAATAAAGCAAGGCATGGTAACCCTGCGTGATGACGGTCTTGTAAAGGCTCGTGCCGGTTTTACGAGCCTCGAAGAGGTACTTCGTGTAACCCAGAGCGACGAGGATCTGGCTGGCCTATAAGGGCTGTGCGATGGCTATTTTCGCTTACCGCGTCATGCGCGAGGCAGACGCGATGGTCTCTGGTCACCTCGAGGCGGAAAACAGATCTGCGGCAGTCCGTGAGCTATTCGGACGCGGCTACCATGTCGTTTCCGTGGCCGAGGTCGATCGGGAAGGCGAACGACCCCGGTGGAGACTGTCGCTGTTTGACCGGATACGCCGTCGTGACGTGACACTCTTCACCGGCCAGCTATCCAACCTTCTCCGCGCAGGACTGCCACTCAGCCAGGCATTGGAGACCCTCGTTCAACAAACACCCAACCGCAGGCTACAAGCAGCCGTCCAGCGAGTCCTATCCTCTGTGAAAGACGGGTCGATGTTATCTGCCTCACTCTCCTCAGAACCCGACATCTTCTCGCCGCTGTATATTGCAATGGTTCGCGCGGGCGAAAGTGGCGGGATGCTGGACATCGTCTTGAAGAACCTCTTCGAGCTCATGTCGCGGCAGGACGAAGCACGTGCCCGCCTCAGGACGATGCTAACCTACCCGGCCATCCTCGTCTTCCTGGGTGCGTGCACCGTGACTGCGCTCCTGACCTTTGTCATTCCACGATTCGTGATTATGTTCCAATCACTCGGCCAGACCCTGCCGATCCCTACGCTCATGCTAATCCGGATCAGCCACTTCTTCCAGTCCTACTGGTGGGTACTGCTGCTGGCAGGATTGGCTATGGTGCTGTTACTACACCGCGCATGGCGGAGCGAACCAGGCCGGAGGTTTTTCGATCGCTGGTTTCTGCGTGTTCCTGCGCTGGGCGCACTGTGGATTAAATCAGAGCTCTCCCGGTTTGCCGGTGTCGTCGGTCAGCTCCTGCGCAACGGCGTGACCATCTTGCCTGCACTTCAGATCGCCGGCGCCACATTGACCAACAACGTGTACCGGGACGCAGCACAGTTCTGTCACAAGGGAGTCAAAGAGGGAGAACCGCTGAGCGAGCAGCTCAAGAAAACGGAACGTTTTCCACCAATGTTCACCAACATTGTGGCAGTGGCCGAGAAATCCGGTAATCTCGACGAAGCGCTGATGGGAACTGCGGACGATTACGAAAAGGAGCTCACGAGAGGCCTGACATCGCTCATGACCGTTCTGGAGCCTGTCCTTATCATCTGCGTCGGAGCGATCGTCGGATTCATTGTGGTGGCAATGCTGCTGCCGATATTCGAGCTCAACGCGATCATACAGTGAGAGAAAGGACAATATGAATGAGAACTGATAGAGGTTTCACACTCGTCGAGTTGATGTTGGTGGTGATCATCATCTCAGTGCTGGCAGCCATAGTATTACCACGATTCGTGGGGAGACAGGAGCAGGCGAAAATGTCTGCCGCGAAAGCACAGATCGCTTCATTCTGCACAGCGTTAGACACGTTTGAGCTCGAGGTCGGCAGGTTTCCGTCAACGGAGGAAGGTCTTGTGGCCTTGCTTGAGAAACCCGCTACGCTTGGCGACGACGTGGAGTGGAACGGTCCTTACATTCGCGAGCTGCCGCTCGATCCGTGGAATCATGAATACACGTACAGATACCCCGGTGAGGTCAACGTCGATTATGACCTCGTTTCAGCCGGCCCGGACGGCGAAGAGGGTAACGAGGACGACATAACCAACTATGTTCGCGAACGCTAGAGGGTTTACGTTTCTGGAAATGTTGCTGGTCTGCGCGATCCTGTCGCTTCTCATCGGCGTCGCGCTGCCACGCTTCTCCGGCACAGCCGACAGCTTTGCAGGCAGGGAAGCGTGCCGACAGCTAGCCTCAGCGATCAGATACGCCCAACAGCGGTCGGTGCTCCAACGGAAACTCGTACGAGTGGTGTTGGACAGAGAGAAGAACTGTTTCACAGTTGTGGCTCCGCAAGGTGCAGGCCAGCAAGGCCACGACAACCGCGTTGAGAGCCTGTGGAGCGTGCCGGTTGAGCTCCCATCCAGAGTCAAATTTGCAGCCTTGCACTGCGACGAGATTGAGGAATCGGCAACAAAATGGGAGCTACCATTCCGCCCGGACGGCCGGGTGCCCGAGTGCACCATTGAGCTTGAAACGTCCGGGGAGAGAAGGTACGAGGTCGCGATTGAAGCGCGCACCGGCCGGGTAAGAACGCAACGGCTCGCGGGCGAAGGTGCAGGCTTATTGTCAGAGCTGGGTCGATAAATGAAACGATACTCTTCAGGTTTCACTCTGATAGAGGTGCTCGTCGCTCTGGCAGTGATCGGTGTCGGTATTGTGGTTGTGCACGAGGCCTTCTCCATCGGTCTGAGAACGGTCGACCTGGCTAGCGAGCGTGCAACGGGGTTGATGCTCCTCCACGAGAAAGCTCAGGAGTTGAGTCGCGAGCCGCGACAATCAGGTGAGACCGTTACGGGCAAGTTCGACGATCCTTTTGTCGAGTATGCATGGGAAGCCTCGTGTGAAGCGGTGCCCGACGAGGACTATTTCTTGCTCACGGTGAAGGTTGTGTGGGCAGACGGCAGGCGAAGCGTTAGCGCGAACACGTGGCTCGGTCGTCAAGGGTAAGCCTCTATGAGAAGATGGAGTGAGAAACTCATCATTGTCGCCCGCGAGGGGCTGGACTTCTCTCCGGGTTTCACTTTCGTGGAGATGATGCTCGCCGCGACAGTTTTCGCCATTGTGATGGGAACATTGTATTCAGCGTTCCGTTCCGGTCTGCAGGCATACTCGGCTGCTGACAGGCGGTCGGAACAGCTCCACGCGTTGCGGGCACTGCGTGAAGACCTCAACCAGGATCTGATGAGCGCTTACGCCGACGCAGACGAATTCGAGGAGGTGTTCTCAACGGACCGACAGGGAGGAATTGTTACGGTTTCGTTCTACTCGGTACCAGGAGAGAGTGAATCCAGAAATGGTTCTGTCGGCGATCTCCTGTTCGTCGAATACTCTCTGTCGAGTACCGCAGACGAGGAAGGAATGAGCCTGGAGCGGACTATTTCTCCAGTGATAGCGGGACAGGTTCTCGCCGCAGCCGATTCAGAGATCCTATTGGATGATATGAGATCGGCCGAGTTCTTGTTCTTCGACGGGCAGGAATGGACTACCGAGTGGTTGAGACCGGATCAGCTGCCCAAAGCCGTGCGCCTTGAGTTTTCCCAACCGTCGTCACTGCGGTCTTGTCGGGTAACATTCTACATACCCGTAACATGGAGTTCCTAGCATCGTGAGCACGAATAGAGGGACGATTCTGCTGACAACACTCTGGGTGTTGGTGATGCTGTCGACCTTGGCACTGGGGTTGGCTTTCCAAGCGCGTCTGGAACTCGCGATGTCCTCGTTCGAGGAGGAGACCGAGAGGTTGGATCTCCTGGTGCAAGGCGCCCTTAACCGTGCATTAGCCCGTCTGGAAGCCGATAAACAGTTGGATGTCGACGCTTACAACGAGTTGTGGGCTGCAGCGGTCACGTATAACTCTGACGAGGACGCACGTTCAGGTAAAGGTGAAGGTGAGTCGGTCGAACTCCACTGGCTAGTACTTGACGAGAACCGCAAGATCTCCATCAACACCGTATCTGAGGAAATAATAGCGGGTATGCTCGAAGCGCAGTACGGTGCCGAAGTCAGCGCACCCGAACTTGCTTCGTACATCCTTGATTGGATTGACGCAGACGATGTCGGTTACGGTGAGAGCCGGCAGTATGCGTACCGTGACCCTCCGTACTCGTGCCGGAACGACGCGATGAGGCGGATTGATGAGATGCTGTGCGTCCAGGACGTCACCCCATGGCTCTTCTTCGGAGAAGATGCAAACTGTGATGGTGTCCTGGACCCAAACGAGGACGACGGTGATGAAAACCTTCCCTTCGACAACGCCGACGGCCGGCTCCAGCAGGGACTGCGCGACCTGTTCACGGTGTATGGAGAAGGCGAAGTCAACGCAAATACCGTAGACGGTCCTGTGCTTGAGGCAGTATGTAATGCCGTCCTTGATCCGGCAAAAGCGCGTGAAGTCGCTGGCGAGATCGTGGCGGAAAGAGCGGGACCGGACGGTGAGCCGGGTACGAGCGACGACCGTCCGTTCACGAGCATAAGCTCAATTCGAAACGCCATTGGTTCGGAGAACTACCGCGCGTTGTCAGCGAACGGTATTCAGCTCGTACCTTACTCTCGCGCGTTTACGGTGATCGTTGAGGCAAAATGTGTACCGTCAGAAGTGCAGAGAGCGGCTCGCGTGGTCGTAAGCCGCGAGCGCGACGGTCTACAGGTTGTGTCGTGGCAGTGGAGCTAACACGGGGATGACGGCTAGAGCGGTTCTCAAATATGTTGTGGATGCACTTCGCGAAGGTATCCTCGGACCGACTCCTGAAGTTGTGGGCGTGGATCTCAGCCGGCAAGAGATGAGGCTTGCGAAGGTTCGCGTCAGCCGAGACGGGTATACTGCGTTTGTTGACACTGTCTGTCCGGATAGTGCTGACAAGCCATCCGGGGGGGCTCCTGCAAAGGCGGAGATGCATCACGCCCGTGTCGCGGCGGTGGTACCGCGCCATTTGCTCACAGTACGTCGCGTGCGGTTGCCGAGCCACGACGAGTCGCTGTTGAGCGAGATGGCATCGTTCGAGGCAACGCGAATGGTTCCGCACGACGCAGACCAACTGACGGTTGCTCACCACGTAACAGAGCGGTGCCAGGACGGATCGTCTCTCGTAACCGTGGTCGTTGGTGAAACGAGAGTCCTGGAGCAACTGGTCAAAGAGCTTCGCAGCTACGGGGTCGAGCCTGACAGGTTAATACCGTCGCCGTACGCTGTGCAATACGCTTATGGGAGCACGCAGGTGGGAGCCGAAGCAGACGTCAACAGCCAGGCGAGAAGTGAAACCGTTGCTCTGGTCGTCGCAGAAAGCGACCGCCTTGAGGTGGACGTTCTAGAGGATGGCAAGGTTCATTACAGCCGGGGTATTCCACTTCCGAACGAAAGCGATACGCCTGGCGTTTCAGGACCGACACAGCTGGCAGACGAGGTGCGTCGGAGCGTGGCGCACGGCGTCCGACTGGACGGCCTTGAAGAACCGAAGCTGCTGCTAGTGACCGGAACCGGCGAGACGGCTGCGCACCTGCAAGATGCTTTACAGCAGGACGGTATTGTTGTCGGCTCGCTCGATCTAATGTGTAACGGCTCGCGTGTGCAGATAACCAATTCCTCATCGGAGTTTAAGCCGAGTGCGTTGGCGATTGGTGCGGGCATCGCTGTTCTCGAATCGGGTGCTTCCAGTATTGATTTGCTGCCGGCTGCTTTCGCGAAACGACAATCCCTGCTGCAACGGTGGAGGCTCGCAGGTACGGCTGTCTTTTTAGCGGCCATATGCGCGGTCAGCCTCGCGGGCGTGATGTCACGATTTCAGCAGCGCCAGGAGCAGCGTCTCGCACTACTGAAGGACATGGTCAGGGAGATCCGAGCCGAAGCTGCCGATGTGCAGAGAAAAAAAGAGCGGCTGGACGTGTTGCACGCGCAGTTGGACACAGCAAATTCTCCCCTGGAGTTGCTCGCAAAGCTGCACACTGCTGCACCGAAAGAGCTTGGAATCGATACGTTTCACTTGGAATCGAACGACAAGGTGGTAATCACCGGACAGGCCGAGTCTCCATCAACAGTGTGGCGACTGCAGGAGAGTCTGGCGGAAACCGGTGTTTTTGGAGATGTCAAGATCCTCTATGTGAGCTCGCGGTCGGTACGAGGCATCCAGATTGTGGCCTTCAAGATGGAGTGCGATCTAACACGAGCTACGAGTCGGAGCAAGGGACGGGACAAATGACGGCTTTCCGCAAATTGAATCCTCGCGAACGGCGTGTAGCCGTCCTGACAGCGGCCGTCGTGTTGGGCGGCCTGATATGGGTGAAGGCGGTAGAACCGGCGGGTCATCGATGGATTCAGCTCCGTCAGGAGGTCGCTACCTATGACAGGGAGCTCTCGAGAATGCGAGGTCTGTTAGCGCAGAAAGATGCCATTGATGACGCAATGAAACGGGTGGGTGAACTGGAGAGCGCTTCCGGCTCGGATGCGAGCGAACCCGACACGTTGTTGAAAGAGATCGAGAGGATGGCGGCTACGAGTGGGATGCACCTCCTGTACCTCAAACCGCGACAGGTCAAAGGCAAGGGCGTTTCAGGACGGCTGGGTGCAGAGTTGAAGGTTGAAGGTTCGATGAGGTGCCTTGGGCGCCTTCTCCAGGAGCTGCAAACCTCCATGCTGCTGCTGAAGACGCAACAGCTAACGGTTACTGTCGGGCGTGAAGCCGGGCAGGTGCAAGCAGTGATACGCATTGCGAAGCTCGGCACCAGAGGAGTGTAAGCCGTGGTGGGATTTGAGAAGACGATGAGGTGGCTCAATCGCACACTATTGTGTGTCGCGCTGGCGCTCATAGGATGTTACATAGGCCTCATAGTAGCCGGGCCGCCGAAAATCTCCGTTGAAGCCGGCGACGAGGACGTGAGGGCTGCACAAGGTAGTCAAGTTCTTCCCTTGCAGCGTCTCATCGGCGACCCGGCCCGCTACGCAGACCTGTTTGCGCAACGGCAGCTTTTCCGACACCTTGTCCAGGAACGAGCACGGCCGTTAGCAGCCGATTCGGCTGAAAGCTACAAGCTGCTCGGGATCAGCTTCGACGGCAAGGTGTACCAGGCACACGTTTTTGAAGAGAAATCGGAGACGTATCACACGTTTCGTGTGGGCCAGTATATGGGCGACTATCTCGTAGAGGAGATTGGTAGGGACCGCGTTCTGCTTTCAAAGGGAGAGGAGCGTTTAGAGCTGAAAAAATGAAACTGACATCACGATTGCTGTGCTCGGTTACGTGCTGCTTTTTGGCTTGGCTTTCCGTCGTGCCGCTGTGTGCCCAACAGGAAGAAGCTGAGAATCTCTCAGGTGCGCATATCTTCGACCTCGGGCTGCCGGAGATGGATATCAACCAGGTGCTGAAGATCATGTCAGACACTTCGGGGTGGAATATCATACCGAGCCAACAGGTCAAAGGGAAGGTGAGCGTCTGGCTCAAGGATATCGATGTCGAGACCGCTCTGCGGGAGATCGTGGAGGTGAACGGGTTCCGGCTGCACAAGGAGGGTAAGACGGTTCAGGTTCTCTCGGAAGAGCAGTTTGAGACGCTTTACGGCCCGGAGACCGAGCAGAGAGTATTTGCCCTTAAACACAGCTCAGTCACGCATCTCAGTGCGTCGATCCAGTCGTTGCTCTCCAAGAAAGGTAAAGTGATAACCGACGTACGCAGCAACATCATGGTCGTTTCAGATATGACGGGGTTCCTCGATGTTATAGACAAGGTTGTCCGGGAGATGGACCAGCAAGTCGAAATCAAGGTGTTTCCGCTTCGCCATGCGTTCGCGTATGACGTTGCCGGCGTACTGGAAACGCTGATGACGGAACGCGGCAAGATCCAGGCTGATGACCGGAGCAACCAGTTGGTTATCACTGAGACGCCCGAGAATATGCGGCAGTTGGAGAAGACCATTGAGAAGCTGGATAAAGAGGATGTCTACCTGACCCGCACCTACGAGCTGCTCTATGCGGACGCGGAACAGGTTGCTGACATAATCTACGAGATGATAACAGGGTATCGCCGGCAGGTTGGACGTGGGGTTTCCCCGCAGAGCATGCAACAGCCCGTGCCGGGCCGGAGGCCGGCACGCACTACCGCTTCCAAGACCGGCCCTCGGTACGGTACTCCCGGACAAAAAAGGCCTCTCACCACGATCGCTGAGCCGCGACCGGCTGCCGAACCTCGACCTCCCACTCCTACACAGGAACAAGCCCCGGTGAGCGCGCCCGCCGTTGCGGAAGCTATGGGGGAAGCAATAGGGCCGCTCGAAACTGTTGTGGCGGACCCGCGCACAAATACGGTC
>Ga0180437_10009125_pt1 | contig 12351 bp, 13 predicted proteins | sample SS_ome_4_FD_132410 | JGI IMG/M metagenome (GOLD analysis project Ga0180437, IMG submission 132410) | Hypersaline lake sediment archaeal communities from the Salton Sea, California, USA - SS_3_D_1 metaG | ecosystem: Environmental > Aquatic > Non-marine Saline and Alkaline > Hypersaline >...
CTGTTCGGTCATGAAAAGGGGGCTTTTACGGGTGCCGTACAACGAAACAAGGGCCGATTCGAGTTGGCAGATGGTGGTACGTTGCTCCTGGATGAGATAGGCGAATTGGGCATGCCGGTGCAGGCCAAACTGCTCCGTGCCCTCCAGTATCAGCAGTTTGAGCGTGTGGGCAGCGGCAAGAGCATCCAGGTGGACGTCCGTGTCATTACCACGACCAACCGGGATCTGAAGGAGGAAGTCAAACAGGGCAATTTCCGCAAAGACCTCTTTTTCCGTCTGAACGTAGTGTCCATTGTCATGAATCCGTTGCGAGAACGCCGAGAGGACATTCCCTTTTTTGTTGAACATTTTCTACAGAAATACAACAAGAAGTACAACCGCAAGAAATCCTTGTCCGACAGAGCCATGGAGCTTCTCATCCAGTACGATTGGCCGGGTAACGTCAGGGAACTGGAAAATTGTCTTGAAACGGCTGTCATTCTGAATCGAGAGGATAGCCTCAAGCCGGATCATTTTCTGTTCCTGGAGGATCATCGTGATCTACTGGAGGATGATGGTATCTTTTCAGGTGATATGACAATTGCCGAGGCCGAAAAACGGCTTATCGTGAAGACCTATAAGAAGATGCATCACAATAAAACCCACACAGCCAAGGCGCTGGGAATTACCATTAAAACCTTACGGACCAAGTTGAGAGAGTACGGCGTTATTGAGTCCGCATGACAAGATAGAAACTACTCTTTCAATAGTTAAATATTACCCTGTAAAAACGATTCCGATTTTTATCGTTCGTTTTTACAGGTGGCAACCTTCCTAAAAAGTATAATCAAAACAATCACTTAGCAAAATTTTAAAAGACAGGATTCCTCACGTTCCGTGTGGCATGCTGCTTGCATTTCGGGGGATGACGATTAGCATTCAATACAGGAGCGTGTGCCATGATAGGCGATATTTTCGAACGTGTTGGTGTGAACTTGATGGGAAAAGTGTTGAATATTTCCAGCCAGCGCCAGAGGGTCATCGCCGGTAACATCGCAAATGTCATGACGCCCGGGTATACGAAGAAGGAATTGAATTTCGAAGAAAACCTGGCGCGGGCGATGGGGAAGCAGGGATTGCCGGGATTGTCGGAGAATAAAAAGCATATACCCATCGGGAATCCAGATAATGGACGGCAGCCACTGATTATAGAAAACGTGAATGAGGGAACCGTGGATATGGAAAAAGAGATGGCCGCGTCTGCCGAAAATCAACTTTTATACTCCACGGTGACAAAACTAATTTCCGGCAAGTTCAGGTCTCTGCAATTGGTCATCCGTGGACGATAGGAGTGAATCATCATGAATCTGGAACGTCTGTTTTCTGTTTTTCGCATAAGCGGCTCGGGGCTTTCGGCTCAACGAAAGTACCTGGAAGCTACAGCCAGCAACATCGCCAACATCGAGACCACAGAATCGGAAACAGGACAGCCTTACGTGCCCAGGCGCGTCACATTCAGGGAAACCAAATTCAGCAATGTGTTCGGACGGCTGTTCCGAACCGAGCTGACTCGTGGCGGCGGATTAACCGGCGGGAACATTCCGGGTTCGATTTCAGTGGGTCAGAGCGATCAGAAGCCGGTGGGCAGCCCTGTGGAAGCGCTGGAGCTGCTGGAGCAGAAAAATCCTTTTAAAACGGTGTACGAACCGGATAATCCCAACGCCGATGAGAATGGGTATGTGCAGAAGCCCAATATCAATCTGGTTAAAGAGATGACGAACATGATGATCGCTTCCAGGGCTTACGAGGCCAACGTGACCGTCATGAATGCGGCCAAGAGCATGATGAAGAAGGCATTGGAAATATAAACATCCGAATAGATAGGGATTTATATCGGAGGACGTATGAATATAGACACATCCAGCTTAACCTATAATCCCATTCGAAGCACATCGCGACCAACGCAGGATTTCAAGACACGGCCGAACAAGGTTGATTCTCCACAGTTTAAACCACACGATGAACTGGAATCCAAAGCGCTGAAACAGCCTAACGTATCCGATAATACGGAGCCGAAGCCGGCACAATGGACGTCCCCGCTCTCCAATTATCTCAGCCCGGAGGAGAAGGCCATGCTCAATCAGCTTTTTCCGCCTCCAGGACGGGATACGGGAATTCGTGCATACAAGCAGGGACAGCAGCCCGTGCGCAGTCGCATGGAATTGGGGAAACAGATTGACGTCACGACGTGAGGAAGAGAATTTGTTTAGAGATAAAGCGAGGAGGATGTTGTCGTGGATTCGATAACGAGTATTTCGGGCCAATCCAAGAATCACCTTGCTTCTCCGGATCGTGTACAGGGAGCCGAGAAAAGCTTCAAGGACACATTGGGCGACTATTTAAAAGATGTCAACGGTCTCATCCAGGAGGCAGGGGTGACCGCTGAAAAGATGGTGACCGGAGAAGTCAACGATATTCACGAAGTCATTATCGCCGGTCAGAAGGCGAGCATTGCCTTGGAATTGGTTGTGGAAATCCGGAATAAACTCCTGGAGTCATATCGAGAGTTCATGCGGATGCAGGTTTAGGGTAATGATTGAATACGAGGATTTTTAAACATGGCCGAATTTGAACAATTAAGACGGGGTTTTCAGGCCCTCAACAAGGGGATGACGGCCGGTCAGAAGCTGACCATCGGCATTACGCTGATCGTGACCGTTCTGGGCTTTGTCCTACTCGTGCGATGGGCCACAAAGCCCGATTATGCACTGCTTTTTTCGAACATGGACTTGAAAGAGGCTGACCAGATTGTCGAGGCCTTAAGGGCCGAGGGTGTGCCCTATAGAATCTCCGGAGGGGGATCGTCCGTGCAGATTCCTTCCAAGGAGGTGTACGAATGGCGTATGAAGCTGGCCAGCCAGGGTGTTCCATCCAGTGGCGGGATCGGTTACGAAGTATTCGACAAGAAGGATATTGGAATTTCCGACTTTGTCCAGAAAGTCAATTACCGCCGCGCGCTGGAGGGGGAGCTGGCCCGGACGATTCGGGGCATCAGTGGTGTCCAGCATGCCCGTGTCCATATTGTCATTCCGGAAGATAGATTATTCAGAGAGGATCAGCAGGAGGCTACAGCTTCCATCGTGTTAAATCTGCGATCCGGCACTCGCGTGAGGGAAGCCCAAGTCCACGGTATCGTCAACCTTGTGGCCGCATCGGTGGAGGGCTTGGAGCCGGATCGGGTCACCGTGCTCGATTCCAAGGGCAATATTCTTTCCAACCGTTGGCAATCGGATTCGGTGATGGGACTATCGTCCGGACAACTGGACCTTCAGAAAAAGGTTGAGGAGTACTTAGAGAATAAGGCCCAGTCCATGCTCGCCACTGTCCTGGGGGAGGGCAGGACGATTGTTCGCGTATCTGCCGATCTGAATTTTCAGAAAATCGAACGAACCGATGAAAGGTACGATCCTGATAATGTGGCCGTGCTCAGCGAAGAGCGGAGGGATCAGTCGAATACGGGCGAGTCGGGAGAGGGTACAGGGCAGGTAGAACATGTCATCACGAATTACCACGTACCCAGAACCGTGGAGCATATTACCAACAGCGTCGGCAATATCACACGGCTGTCGGTTGCCGTGTTGATCGATGGTGTTTACAACACGAGTACGGGTCCGAACGGCGAAGTGCAGAGCGAGTATGTGCCCAGGACGAGGGAAGAAATGACGATGCTCACGGCTGTGGTCAGGAATGCGGTGGGATTTGATCCGCTTCGTAACGATCAGCTGGAGATACGGAACATACCGTTTGATACGGGGAGAGATATCGAGGTGGAGGAGCCCGTCAGTATGACTTCACAGCCCGAGTTCTGGATCTCATTAGGGCAAAGAATTCTGCCTGTTCTTTTTGTCGTTGTTCTGCTACTCCTGCTTCGGTCGAAATTGAAAAAGGTAAAATTAAGCCTTCCGCCCGTGATGTCACATGGTGGAGGTGTTTCGCTTGCGCCCAGTAGTGTGGTAGAGGATCTAGCAGTACCGAGAATCGATGAAGGCGCACCCCCGGAGGCGATCGAGAGTGCAAAACTCTTAAAGCAAATATCCAATTTTGCTACAGAAAAGCCCAACATGGCGGCGAGACTACTCAGATATTGGATGATTGAGGAATAGGAATGGCCAAGGAACTCGGGAGAAAGATAGACGGAAGGACAAAAGCAGCGATTCTGCTGGTGGCCATGGGAAGCAAGGCCTCGGCCGCCGTGTTGAAGGAGATGAACGAGGAGGAGGTTGAGGTTGTTACCAGGGAGATTGCCCAGCTCGAGAACATCCCGGCCGAGGTCCTGAATGAAGTCAAGGGTGAATTCCGGCAGATGGTCATCGCTCAGGAGTACATTGCAGTGGGCGGTCTGGATTATGCCAAGGAGGTACTGGAACAGGCCCTGGGCAGTGCCAAGGCGTTGGAGATTATCAAGAAAGTCCAGCGGTCGATGGAAATACGTGGATTTAACGTACTCAAGAAACTAGACACGGAACAGCTTCTGAGCTTCATGCAAAAAGAACACCCTCAGACCATTGCATTGGTGCTTACCCAGCTCGAGCCGGAGCAGGCGGCATCCATCCTGGGGAACCTGCCCGTCGATCTTAGGAACGATGTCATGTACCGGTTTGCCACGATGGATCGTGTGTCTGCCGATTATATCAAAGAAGTCGAGCGTGTTTTGGAATCACGCGTGGAATTTAACGCCAGTGGAAATCAGATCGGTGGTGTGAAGATGGCTGCTGGTATATTGAATCAAGTGGGGCAAACCGTGGAGAAAAGCGTGCTTACCAGCCTAAGCCAGCGCGATCCCGAGTTGGCCTCGGAAATCAAGAACCTTATGTTCGTATTCGAAGATATCCTGCTCCTGGATGATCGGTCGATCCAACGCGTCCTCAAGGACGTCGACATGAAGGAGCTGAGCCTGGCCCTGAAGGCGGGTAGTGACGAGCTGAAAAATAAGATACTTGACAATGTGTCCGAGCGTGCGGCAACGATGATCAAGGAAGAGATGGAGTTCATGGGGCCCGTTAAATTGCGGGATGTCGAGAAGTCCCAGCAGAAGATCGTCGACATCGTAAGGAAACTTGACGAAGAGGGTGAAATCGTCATGGCCAGTCCGGGCGCTAAGGAGGAAATCATTGTCTAACCATACGGTACACGTGAAAAAGAAGGTGCGTAACATCCGGTACGCATCGTGGGGTGACAAGGCGAATGCATCCTTGAATATCGCGAATCATTGGGCCAGCCGTCAGACGGCCAGAAAATACCGCAGTATAGAAGATATGGAGAAGGAATGTCAGGAGCGTTGTGAGTCCGCCTATCGTTATGGATACGAAGACGGTAAGAAGATTGGCGTACAGGAAGGGAGGGATGAGATCAAGGACTCATTGGCCTTTCTCAACGAGACGGTACACAAGCTGATGGAAAAACGAGATATCATCTTTAAAGATGCCGAACAGATGATCGTTCAGCTGGCTATAGCCGTTGCCGGAACGATCCTCCGTCAAGAGGTGAAGGTCAATACCGATCTCGTCAGAAAACTGGCGAGAGAATCGTTGCGATTGGTGGAAGATAAGAAGCGCGTCAGTATTAAGGTGAATCCGACTGATTGGAATGCGGTTCGAGGATTCGAGGAGGAGATTCTGTCGTCTGTGCATGGTGTGAAAGAGTGGGAAATTAAAGAGGACGACCGCATCACACGCGGAGGATGTATCATCGAGACAGACTCGGGGATCATCGATGCCCAACTGGAAACACAACTTGCAGAGATTGGTGCCACGCTGATGGAGACTGTGTGATGGAAACCGTTGTCGTAGAAGATACTGTGATGCCCCAACTGGATAAATACGTCGATATTCTCCGGGACTGTACCCCGATGCGCCGATGCGGAAGGGTGAGCCGCGTCGTCGGTGTTGTTGTGGAATCCATAGGTCCGACTATGAACATCGGGGACGTGTGCTGGATACGGGCGAAGGATGGCGTCCATCAGATATTGGCCGAGGTCGTTGGAATTAAAGGAAGCCGTCTTTTGTTGATGCCGTACGGTGCGATTAACGGCATCAGCAGTGAGTCTGAGGTCATCGCACACCGGGAACCCATCACCGTTTCCGTGGGAGAAAGTCTGTTGGGACGCGTTTTGAACGGTATGGGCAGACCCATCGATGGAAAGGGGCCGATTGTCGTGGACGAGAGACGGCCCATTCACGCCAGCCCGCCCGATCCTCTGAGTCGGGCGCGTATCTCCAAACCCATTCCCACGGGGATACGATCCATCGATGGTCTTTTGACATGCGGCGAGGGTCAGAGAGTGGGCATTTTTTCGGGCAGCGGTGTCGGAAAAAGCGTTCTGTTGGGCATGATTGCCAGGAATACGGAGGCTGATGTGAATGTCATCGGCCTGATCGGAGAGCGGGGACGTGAAGTCCGGGAATTTATCGAGAGAGACCTGGGGGAGGAAGGGCTCAAGCGATCCGTGGTTGTGGTCGTCACATCGGATGAGGCGGCGATACTTCGCATCAAAGGCGCGCTGGTGGCCACCACGGTAGCCGAGTATTTCCGGGATCATAGCTGCCGCGTGATGCTGATGATGGATTCGGTGACTCGTTTTGCCATGGCTCAGAGGGAAATCGGCCTGGCAGCCGGAGAGCCGCCCACGACCAAAGGATACACGCCTTCGGTTTTCACGCTGCTGCCGAAGCTTTTAGAACGGGCGGGTACGGGGCCCGTGGGAAGCATTACGGGTCTCTACACAGTGCTGGTAGAAAGCGATGATATGACCGAGCCTGTTGCTGATGCCGTGCGTTCCATCCTGGACGGTCACATCGTGCTTTCGCGCAAACTGGCTTCCATGGGGCATTATCCAGCTGTGGATGTCCTGGATAGCGTGAGTCGTGTGATGAATGAAGTGATTCCGAGAGAGCATCGTGAATCGGCCTTGCGAACCTTGGAAACGATCTCCACGTACCGGGAGGCCGAAGATCTGATCAATATTGGAGCCTACGTGAACGGAAGTAACAAGAAGATCGATCATGCTCTTTCTATGATCGATTCGGTGAATGCGTTCCTCAAGCAGGATATCGACGAACACGTATCGTACTCGGCGACGATCGACTCGTTGACGGAATTAACCTCTTCAAAGAACAGTTGATGGATGATCGAGGGATGGTGTATCGATGAAAAAATTTCGATTCCGGCTCCAGAAAGTTATGGAATACAAGGAAGAGATTGAGAAACAACGAAAGCTGGAACTAAGCAAGGCAAAGCAACGCGTGTATGATGAAGAAGAGAAACTCAAACGACTCCAGCGTCGGGATAGCGTCTGTCGCAAACAGATTCAAGAGAAGGGGACGGCAGAAAGGATCGATCCCAGAGAAATGAATTTATACTACCAATACTTGAAGGTACTACATGTGCAGATGAAACACCAGAACGGCTGTATTCTTGAAGCGAAAGAGGTCATGGAAGAGAAACGAAAAATATTACTGGAAGCCACCAAGGAACGAAAGATCTTAGAAAAACTGAAAGAAAAGAAGCATGTTGAATACAACTTGGATATAGCCCGTCGAGAACGGTTTGTCCTTGATGATGTAACCAGTACAGCCTTCGCACGAAGGAGGATTGAACAGTAGTGGATGTTGAAGAAAAAAAAGAATTGGTTGACGACCTTCCCAAGAGCGAGGAAGAGGGCGTCCAGCCGCCTAAGAAAAAGAAGAAATTTTTGAAATACTTCTTACTTCTTCAGGGTTCGATGGTGATCGTGTTTTTTACGGTCTGGTTTGCGGTGGATCGCATGGAATCGGCCAAACCCACGGAAGAGTCGGCTGCTGAAGAAGCCCTCAGCGATACCACCCAAGTGTCAGCGGAAAACGCGACGGAGGCCGCACCTGCCGATTCATCGGAATCAACGGCTGAAAATGAGATGCGCGATAATGAAAAATTCGAACTCCTCGAGCAGATGACTATGATCAAAGAGCAATTGGCACAGAAACAGATTCAAATGCGAGAAATGTCGATAGCGGCCAAGGAACGCGAGAAATTGTCGGCAGAGATCGACCAGTTGAAAGTGGCTATGGCCGATAAGGAGAAAGAGCTCGAGTATTTTCGGGATACACTGCCGGAGCGGGTGGCGGACAAACTGGCCGATCAGCAGGGTCTCACTATGGAACGCAGGGGAGAGACCGACGACGGCCAGCAGGCCACGGCGGTTCAACAAACAGCTGTTCAGCCGGCTGGTGCTCAGACGGGCAAAAGCCAGCAGGGAACGGGCATTCGAAAACTGGCCAAGATTTATGAGGCCATGCGACCCGAAGAAGCGGCGCCTATTCTGGCTCGAATGGACGATAACGAGATTGTCGATATTCTGTTGAGAATGCGGCAACGGTCTGCGGCCAAACTCATGTCCAACCTCGATCCCGTGACTGCCGCACGCATCAGCAAACGCATCGGAGAACGGTAAAATATGGCGACGATGGTCAAATCCAATCCCTGGGCAGCGCTGTTTGGAAAAAAACCGGCATCGCAAGTATTCCCTTTTTCGCCTGTTGGAATCGGTGATCTCTCGATAAAGGGAAACGAGGGGACAACATTCCGGGATTTATTCCAGGCGATCTTTCTATCCAAGGCGGGAGGGGCTGAACGGATCAAACTCGATCCTAATGTCTGGAACCGCGTGTCCGAGTCGGCTGGAAAGGAAGTGCTGGCAGGGGAAGGATCGGATGTCTCCACACATATCCCATGGGATTTGAGCGGACATAGAAAAGAGAATAAACAAGCATCCTTTTCTCGTGGACATACAGCCTTCGTGCCCTCCATTCCGAGCCAGGAGGTCGGAGAAAATCGGATAGGAAATTTATATCCCCATGATGAGAACGATGGGTTAGAACATACAGTGAGTCCGAAAAATACGAAACAGGCGCAGAACCATTCGAAGAAGATAACGGCTTCTCGTTTCGTATCCAATCCGGAGAAAGAGATCGGAACGGAGGAGAAGGCCGTCTTCCAGCGACCTGTCGATGGAGATGCTGTTCCGCATCCAAATAGAGAAATACCGGAGACGGAAACGGCATCGTCCGAACTACTGGAAGGGAATGGAAAGCCTCAACCAACAACGCACGTTCCGTCTCCCTCGACACGCCAAAAGCCGGAGCAAAAGGTAGGTGCGGGATCGGGATTGAAGGTATCGATGAAGGGTGTCCATCACAACGTGAGGAAAGTTTCGAACGGGTCCATGCCAGCATCCTCTCCGACCATCGATGGAACCGATGCATCCGAAGAGATAAAAACACCTCGGTCTTTCAAGAAGGCCGTCGTGAAGGATGGTTCGAAACCCGTCCCGTCTCCCCATATGAATTCCGAGACATCGGAGCCTACCGAAACCCTCGATCCGCTGTTTGACGCACCTGAAAGGTCTGTTCGTCAAGATTCGGAAACGGCCGACAGGGTGCAATCAAGATTGAAAAAAACGGTCGCGCCTCTCCATCGAGAAGGACGTGTCCATGCACAGGATCACACCGGAGGTGGTGTGCCAGAAACCGTCATTTCCGGCGCTTCCCAGGAGGCGGAGGCCGCTCAAGTCCTTCCGGATGGTCAGAAATATGAATCCTTGAAATCGGGGCCATCGGTGCATGGAGTGAAGCATATTCATGCCCAGGATCGTTCCCATCATGTGGATATACCAACCGTCGTATCAGAAACATCTGGGGAAATAGCAGTAAGTCAGTCTCAGGAAGACAACTCCTCTGAATCCATAAAATCCAATGCGTCTGCGCACCGGCCGGGTCGTGTCAGTACACCATCAACCGCGTATGATGCATCTATCCAAACAAAGAGTCACGAACCCGTCGTGGACGGCTCTATCGAATCGGATTCTCAAAGCACGGGACCATCCGATGCCCGGACAATCAAGGTCAGGGATTCGGCCACGGTCGTCGGAGCTGACGGCAAGGTTCTTAAAGATCGTCCAGATCGTGTCGTTTTATCATCCGTCAGTCCAGAGCCATTCGAGAATCTGAAAGCGCGTCCGACACGAGCACACGGCTCCTTGAAATCCACGATTCAAACGCTGGATACCGTGGACAGAGATACCGTGCATAACTCAGAACACAAGACGGGGGGATCGGGCATGTTTGCCCGATTGGGACGTACCGTCCGAACGCACGATCATCCGGCGGACGAGGTTGAATCTTCGATCCATCCCGAAAAGACGACGACTACCGAGAAGGATCGGGCGTCGCTGAACACCTTCGAAAAATCCGTGACTCCATTCCCTAAGAATGGAGTCGGTTTACAATCGTCACGCTCAAGATCGGTGAAGATTCCGGTGCCTGAAGGAACGCCGATTATCCAAGATACCTCGGAGAAGGCATCCCCACACCCGATACCGGAGAATACACGGACTGTCATGACCGATAAAGGTATCGAAAGAATGGTCGTCCAGGATGCAGATAATCGAAGGACGACGAGGAAGGCGCTCTCTTCCGAAGCTCTGAAGATGGGACGTGCTTCGTCATCGCCGACCCATGATGTAAAAAATCCATCGATTCAGACTGAGGGGGAGGGTGGACAATCCATGACCGATGGAATGATGTCCACAGAAACAGGTATCCTGAAAAACAAATCCGTCTTAGATTTTCAGAAATGGAATGCAGAAGATGGTGCCCCCAAGGTTGTATTTCATCACGACCGCGTTCCATCCTCCAGACCTCAGGGTATACCTGCCGGGGCCAGAGATCCCGGTCCTCCGGTGAACGGTCTGCTTGCCAGTCAGATCGTGCCCTCGATGGTTCGCATGGTTCGCGAAGGCAGCTCCAAGGTAACGGTTGCACTCCGACCGAAGCAGTTGGGCCGGCTGCGGATGGTGCTGGTCTCGGAAGAGGGCCGGCTGAATGCCAAGCTGTTTGTCGAATCCAGCGAGGTGAAAGAACTGATCGATCGCGTACTCCCGGACATGAGAGCCGGTTTGGAAAAAGAGGGGTACCGGATTCAGAATTTTGATGTTCACGTAAACCGGGAATTCCCCAACCTCTCGGATCGGGGTGCTGGCGCGTTCCGAGACGGCAGAGGAAGTTACGCGTCCTCCGGCAGATACTCCCAGGAAACCCTTCAAGAAGATGCGAGAGACGAAAACCGTCATGGCGACGGTGTACGCTATTTTGGATACAATTCTATGGAACTCGTTGCATAAATAGATTATCGAAGGAGGTGAAACAAAACCATGTCGATCGACGCTATATCGCAGACACCAGAGACGATGTCGAGTGCATCGTATCTGGATCAGAGTGGACTGGGCAAGGAGGCATTCCTGAAACTCTTGGTGGCACAGCTGACCAACCAGGATCCTTTGGAACCGATGGATAACCAGGAGTTTCTGGGGCAACTCTCTCAGTACAGTTCGCTGGAACAGTTGATGAACCTGAATGATACTCTGAGCCTGAACAACGATTTGACAATGTCGGTTCATAACGCACTGATGATGGACCTCATCGGGAAAGACGTGAAAGTGATGGGCGATATCCTCCACTGGAGCGACGATGCCACTGCCAAGATATCTTATACACTGCCACAAGCGGGTAATGTATCGGTTCAGATTCTAGATGAATCGGATCAGGTGATTCGCACCCTGAATGAAGGTCTTCAGGCTGCGGGTGATCATGTTCTGGAATGGGACGGCAGGGACAACCTGGGGAACCTCGCTCCTCCGGGTGATTATCGGGTGCAGGTGATGACTGGCGATGGTCAGGAAACGGCTTCGCAACTGCAGACATACATCATCGGACGGGTAACGGGGATTCAGTTTATTGGTGGCAATCCGGTTCCGTACATCGGTAATCAGGCCGTAAATCCAGCGAACATCATCGCGATTTATGATCCATCACTAACCTAGGAATCACGAAGGGAGGTGATAAAATGATTCAGGATCTACACCACATAAGCGGAAATGTCGTACCCGTTCCGTCCCGGTCCGGATCACAGGTCGGAGGGAAGGATGCGTCGGCTTCGTTCCAACAAATACTGGAAGATCAGTTACACCGTTCCGACGATTTGAAATTTTCGGTGCATGCCCAGGAACGCATCCGTCAGCGAAGCATCGTCATGGGATCGCAGGGCGTGGAACGGCTTAGGAAAGGTGTGGATCGGATTGCGGAGAAAGGGGGGCAGGAGTCCCTGGTTTTAATGGACGACTCCGCTTTTCTCGTGAGTGTGAGGAATCGTACTGTGATAACGGCCATCGGACGGGAGAATCTAAAGGATAACGTCTTCACCAATATCGACAGTACGATCGTTGTTTGAACCCAAGGGCTGGACCCCGATGGGGAAGCCCTGACGCTGCCGACTGACAGA
>Ga0180437_10009127_pt1 | contig 12349 bp, 10 predicted proteins | sample SS_ome_4_FD_132410 | JGI IMG/M metagenome (GOLD analysis project Ga0180437, IMG submission 132410) | Hypersaline lake sediment archaeal communities from the Salton Sea, California, USA - SS_3_D_1 metaG | ecosystem: Environmental > Aquatic > Non-marine Saline and Alkaline > Hypersaline >...
CCGCAGAGAAAAACGCCAAGCCTCATGTCGCTCATGGCACTGCCTCCCCTGCGGGGATGGCTACGGCTGCTTCCTCTGCAGCCAGTAACTTGATATGGTCAGCAAAGACCGGTTGAAGGCTATGGTGCCCACACAGTTGGCAGCTCACCGCCTCAAAATCTGAGTCCCAGTTGTGCGCAGTTTCAGCACCGCCATTGATATCCGCAAGCGTGATGGCGCCGGTCGGGCATATCAGCACACAGGTTCCGCATGCGATGCACGCATTGGAAGCGATGTGAAATGGGGGACTCACCTCCTTGTCAATACCACGATTGATGACACTGATTGCACCGACGCCCACGATCTCGTTGCACGCCCGAACACACAGACCGCACAGAACGCACGTGTTCTCCGGCATCGTGAAGCGGGGCTCTTTCACACCCAGTTCATTGGCCAATTGTTGAATGAGGGGCACGTGTTCAGCCGAGGCCATCAGCAACTCGACCGTGATTCGCCGCGACTGCAGGACCGCGTCCGATGCAGTGTGCACAGCTAGGCCCTCGCTGCACGGGTGTGTGCACGATGTCACCAGCCTGCGGCCTCGGCTGGTCTCGATTTCGACCACGCAGAGCCGGCAGGCTCCAAACGGCTGCAGTGCTTCGTGGTAGCACAGTGTCGGTATGTGGATCCCGTTTTGGCGAGCAACCTGAAGAACGGTCCGACCCTCCTTGGCCTCTACCTGCCGTCCGTCAATCGTGATCTGCATCGCGCTGGTCCCCCGCTTTTCCATAGTCACACCGCAAGCATCGGTGCGCTTCACGAACCGCAACTTCCGCTGTGATCCCCCCTTGCACTTCCTCAAATCCGTTGCAGCGCGATTCCGCCGCCAGCTCTGGAACCTGGCACCGAGCATGCTTCGCTGGCTCGGCGTTTGGATCAAAGGGGCTGTCAGCAGGCCGCCTCATGCGCCAGGTGTAGCTGTTGCTGCCCCCTCCACCAAGGTAGCGATCGATCGACACCGCCGCTCTCTCGCCGGCAGCAATCGCTTCAACAACCGTTGCCGGACCGGAGGTGGCATCACCCCCGGCAAACAACCCGGGCACATTGGTCCTGCCTTTGTTGTCGGCTACAAGCAGACCGGCAGGGCCGACTTGCAGCTTCTCCTCTGAGACGATGTCTGTGGTATCGGAGAGCTGTCCGATCGCAGGGATCACCATGTCCGCCTCAAGACGAAAGCTAGAGCCCTCCAGCGGGATTGGCTTCCTACGACCGTCCCGTCCGAAAGTTCCCAGTCTCATGTGCTGGCATTCAATGCCGCAGACTCGGTTTCCATTGCTCAGAATCTGCGCTGGGCTGACCAGAAAGTGAAACCCGACGCCCTCTCGCTCGGCGGCCTCGATCTCTTCCTTCTGGGCAGGCATTTCCTCTTTGGTGCGTCTGTAGAGCACGCTCACGTTCTCTGCACCCAGGCGCAGCGCGCAGCGAGCCGCATCGATCGCCGCGTTGCCACCGCCAATCACAGCCACGCGTTGACCGACCGCACTTTCACTGCCGTTCAGGCTCAGATCCCGCAGAAAAGAAGTCGCTGCGATGCAGCCCTCCAGTCCTTCCCCGGGTATCCCGAGCGGTCGACTCACCTGTGCACCGGGAGCCAGGAAGAAGGCCTTGTAGCCTCTGGCCTGCAGTTCAGCCAGTGTGATGTCTTCTCCTACTGTCGTATTGGTCCGTATCTCCACGCCCAGCGACTCGATCGCTGCGATCTCACGCTGCAGAACCTTCTTCGGCAGACGATACTCTGGGATGCCAACAGCGAGCATGCCTCCGGGAATAGGCAGCTTCTCAAACACGGTCGGCCGGTATCCAAGCCTGGCTAGGAAATAGGCGCAGCTGAGCCCGGCCGGTCCACCCCCCACGATGGCGACCTTCGGCTGACCATCTTGCTCAGCGACGCGCAGGTCAGGGTAGGGGAGGCCGATGTCAGCTACGAATCGCTTCAGCTCCCGGATGGCCACTGGTTGGTCAAGCTCGCCTCTGCGACACTTGAGTTCGCAACGGTGATCGCAGACTCGCCCACATACGGAGGGGAAAGGGTTCGTGTCCAGCACTGCCGCCAGCGCTTCCTCAAACCTTCCCTCTCCGATCAGCGAAACATAGCGCGGCACGTCCATACCCAGCGGACACGCGTTCTGACAGGGCGAGACAAAAAGCTCCTGGCACACGCCGGCGGGACAGCGCTTCTCCTTTATGTGTGCCTCATATTCGTCTCGGAAGTAGCGCAATGTCGTAAGGACAGGATTGGGCGCGGTCTGGCCAAGGCCGCAGAGCGAGGAACGTTTGATTTCTCGCGCCAGCTCAATCAGATAGCCAATGTCGCTTTCTCTGCCTTCTCCGGCACAGATTCTTTCCAGCGTTTCCAGCATTGCACGTGTCCCGACGCGGCACGGTACGCATTTGCCGCACGATTCGTCTTGCACGAAGGTCAGGAAATAGCGGGCCAGGTCGACCATGCACGTGTCCTCGTCGCAAACCACCAGCCCCCCCGACCCCATGATGGCGCCGAGCTCTGTCAGGGAAGCATAGTCGATGGGAACATTCAAGTGCTCCTTGGGAATGCAGCCGCCGGAGGGGCCGCCCAGTTGGGCCGCCTTGAACTGCTTGCCCCTGGGTATGCCCCCTCCAATATCCATGACGATTTCGCCCAAGGTGGTCCCGATTGGCACTTCGACCAAGCCGGTGTTGTTGATCTTTCCAACTAGAGAGAATATCTTGGTGCCGCCGCTGTCCTCCGTGCCCAGTGCAGCATACCGCTCGGCGCCCTTGTCGATGATGACAGGAACGTTGGCCCAGGTCTCCACATTGTTGATGTTGGTCGGTCGACCCCATAAACCAGATTGCGCCGGATAGGGAGGTCGTGATCTCGGCTCGCCGATGCGGCCCTCAATGGACGCCATCAGCGCTGTCTCTTCCCCACAGACAAAAGCCCCGCTGCCCAGTCTCAGATCAACATCAAAATCCAAGCCCGAGCGCAGTATGTTGGCTCCCAGAAGACCGTATTCGCGGCCCTGCTCAAGTGCCGTGCGCAGGTGTCTCACGGCCAAGGGATACTCATTGCGAATGTAGACAAAACCCTGCCGGGCACCGATGGCATACGCCCCGATCAGCATCCCCTCCAGGACACGGTGAGGATTTCCTTCCATGATACTGCGATCCATATAGGCTCCCGGATCACCTTCATCGGCATTGCAAATAAGGTACTTCACATCGCCGGGCGCTTCGCGACACAGGCGCCATTTCAGGCCGGTAGGAAACCCTGCGCCGCCGCGGCCGCGTAATTTGGCTGCACTGATCTCGGAAATGACCTCCTCAGGGCTCATCTCAAACAGCACTCTGCCAAGGGCCGCATAGCCGCCGACAGAGATGTAGTCTGCGATCTCTGTCGGCTCGATCAGACCGTTCTGATCGAGCACAACGCGGTTCTGCCGCTGATAGAAAGGAACGTCGTGCTCGGTCCTGGTCTTCTGTGCTGTTGTGGGATCGACGTACAACAGCCGCTCAACAGTCCGACCGTGCTCGACCGTTTCCGCAACAATCTCTGGCACGTCCTCAGGCTGTACCCTCCGATAGAAAAAACCCTCAGGCCTGATCACCACGACTGGCCCCTGCTCACAGAAGCCATGGCAGCCACTGGCCGCCAGCCTGACTTCCGTAGCAAGACCGTGAATCTCCAGCTCCCGCTCAAACATCTCAAGCACTAGTGCGCTACCATTGGCTCGGCACCCCGTCCCCCCGCATACCGTGACGCAGCGTCCGTTGGGCTCGCGCGTGGCCATCAAAGAGTGTCGAAGCGCTTCCAGCTCGTCTCTGGTCCCAAGGACGCTCATCGGTTCTCCCTCTGCGCCTCAGCTTCGGCGTACTTGGCCAGAAGAGGAGCAACTTTCGCCGCCGTCATCTGTCCAGAGTACTCCCCCTCTACCACCATGATCGGTCCCAAGGCGCAGGCACCAAGGCAGTTGACAGTCTCTACAGAGAACAGCCGGTCGTCGGTGGTTTCGCCCGGTTGCACGCCCAGGAGTCGGCATACCTCTTCCAGAACGTGCTTGGAGCCGCGCACGTGGCACGCCGTGCCAAGACAGACCTGTATCAGGTACTTGCCGCGGGGCTTGAGCGTGAAGGCGTTGTAGAAAGTAGCGACGCTGTACACCTGGCTAAGGGGCACACCGAGCTTCTCGCTCACCAGGATTAAAGCATCACGAGGCAGGTATCGGTACTGCATCTGGAGGTCTTCGAGAATCGCGATCAGCGAGCTCTCATCGTGATCGCTTACGAGTACTTGAGCGGGGCGCATTGTTTCGACGTCGGTCACCTTTGTCCTCCGAAAAGCCATCGCCGTGTGCGATGCGGCAGGATCCCGTGCGGCTCAGGCAAGCACCATATTCTTAGCACAGAAGCCGTGAGAATGGCATGGGAGGGGTGGCCCAAGAAATGAGAAAGACATGAAAAAGCGGGCCCTGCCTAACGGCAGGGCCCGCTTCCGGGCAGATGTCGTCCGTGTCAGTGTCCTACAAACAGCTCACCCTGAGTACTCCTCCGGGCAGACCAGCATGTAGCCCAAGCCTGGTCTGGTAACGAGAAGCTCCGGCTGCGATGGATCACGTTCGATCTTCTGCCTGAGATATCGAACGTAGGCCCGCAGGTAGTCAATCTCGTCGAAATACTCAGGGCCCCACACAGCCGTCAGCAGCTGCCGATGCAATATCACACAGTTGGGGTGCAGTGCCAGCTCGCGCAGCAGTGCGTACTCCGTGGCGGTTAGGAACGCCTCCTCACCGTTCACAAAGACGCGATGCTGTGCAAAACTGATCGACAGCCGCCCACAGGTGAACTTGGCGTCACTTCCAACCTCCTCGGGGTATTTGCTGCGGCGCAGCACAGCCCGCACTCGAGCTATGAGCTCCTTGGAGCTGAAGGGCTTGGTCAGATAGTCGTCCGCACCCACGTCAAAGCCCTTTAGCTTGTCTGATTCGCGAGCCTTGGCCGTCAGCATGACGACAGGCACGCGAGAGAACTCGCGAATGCGTCGACAGATTTCGTAGCCATCCATATCGCGAGGTAGGAGAATGTCCAGAAGAATGAGGTCAGGCTGTTCGATAGCCACCTTCTCGAGCGCTGTGCGGCCATCGCCGGCAGCCACCACGCGATACCCCACAGCCTCCAGGACCTCTCGAACCAGGAGTACGAGCCGAGCCTCATCGTCTACCACCAGTATACAGTCCTTGTGCTCCATCTGCCTGACCTCGCCTTACCCTACTTCAATCTGCCCTGCATCACTGAGGCCTCCACGCGGCAGTGTAAAACTGACAGTGGTGCCCTCACCCAACTTGCTCTCAGCCCAGATACGCCCACCGTGGGCTTCCACGATGTTGCGCGCGATCGGCAGCCCCAGGCCGGAACCCACGACGTGCCGTCCGGAGGCAAACTTGACCCGGAAAAAGCGCTCAAAAAGCCTATTCAGGTGCTCTGGGGCGATCCCGTGTCCCTGGTCAGCCACGCTGATGGTGACCTCGTCATCGCTCACCTCGCCGCGCACAACGATCAAACCCCCGTCGGGGGAGTACTTGACTGCATTGTCCAGTAGATTGTAGATCACGCGACGAATGCGGCCGGAATCGGCGTCCACCACAGGAAAATCATCGGGGAAGCTCACCAAGAACCGATGGCTCTGTGTGCGCGGTTCGATCTCATTCACAACGTGACGTGAGAGGCGGGGAAGGAGAATGGGCTCCTTATCGATCTTCAGCCGGCCAGAATCTATCACAGAAGCATCCAACAAGTCTGTTACGATCTCACCGAGCTTGTCGGCTTCATCCACGATGATGCCGAGGTACTCACGCTGTTTCCGTGGCTCCCACGTCACTTCATCAAGAAGCAGCGCGGATGCATAGCCCTTGATCGATGCCAGGGGCGTCCGCATCTCGTGGGAAAGGCTGTCCATGACATCCTGCTGCAGTTGGCCGACATTATGCATCAGACGCCGACATTGACTGGCCTCACCCAACAGGCGTTTTCGGTCAAGGTACATTGCGATCAGCCCAGTTAACGCCTCGGCCAGCCGCAGATCGGGCTCCGAAAAGGTGTGCGCTCCCCAGGTCTCGAGCGTCACTACACCCACAACACTGTCAGAAAGCCGGAGCGGGAGACAGATCGCACTCTGAGGCTGTGAACAGCCGTGCACAGCTTGTGCCAGCCGTCTTCGATTCTCAATGGCCATCCCGGCATCTGCTGTCGCAACCTCATCGGCGGTCGCAAACAGCACGGCCTTTCCAGAGGCAAAGACCTGGCCCACCATCCCTTCGTGGCTGCGCAGGCTCATGCGCTGGACGCTGTCGCTGTCATATCCAAGGGCATACTGGGCGACGAGCCTATTGGGTCCCGGCTCGTACAAAAAGATCGCTGCTGTCTGGGCCGCAGCAAGACACTTGAGGAAACTGTCCAGTGCGGCAGGAAGTACGGTTTCGGGCTCCAAATTGCCCGCAACAACCTGTGCCAGCGTGTGAATTGCCGCCGTCAGTTGTGGCTCGACGGGCCGCGCCATGCGTGCAGCCTCGTCTGGATGAGACTCTTGATCGATAGCGCGTAGCACCATGTCTGACAGCCTCCAAGGATGTGATGACGGTAGTCCATCCTCGCCGTCCAACGAGAAGTGTAGTGCAGATAGTAAGGGACTGTCAATCCCTCGCGGCGCGCGACGCTGCTCTCCCCCGGCTCTGCAGGCGCTGCATAGTCTGGATCGTGTCGGCCTCCTCGACGGTCTTGTCGGCACGAACGCGCACAATGCGGGCAAAGCGCAGCGCCATGCCGGACTCGTACTTGGGGCTGTCTTGTATGTTGTTGAACGCCACCTCAACCACGACTTCGGGGCGCACAGACACAGTTCCCCCTGACTCCGCGGTCTTGATGGCCAGAAGCCGGTCGGTCATCTCCTGGAACTCCTTGTCCGTCGGGCCCTTGAAGGTCTTGCCAACCTCCAAGAGCTGGCCAGTGCGACCATCGCGTGCCGCCAAGTGGTAGTTGGAGAGCCAGCCGTGCCGTCGGCCGTAGCCCCAGTCTGCCGCTACGATGACCAGATCCAACGTCACAACGGGCTTGATCTTCAGCCAGTGACGCCCGCGAACGCCTGGAACATAGGGGCTGTCCAGGCTTTTCGCCATCAAACCCTCGTGGCCATCTTCGCGAGCCGCCTGCAGAAAGCGCTCACCTTGCGACAGTGAGGATGGCACCGTTCGCTGCACCAGAGCCAAGTCCCCACTCACCTCGCGCAGTGCCTCGACCCTCTTCTCATAGGGTTCGTCGATCCACATCCGATCTTCGGCATATAGAAGATCAAACAGGAACAGCTTGACCGGCACCTGCTTGCGGGCTTGCTCAATGTCCCGCACCCGGCCCAGACGGCGCATCAGCCGCTGGAAAGGAAGGGGCCGCTCATCCTCGTCGATGGCGATGACCTCGCCCTCGACAATGGCCACGGTGGCGGCGAGTCCTTCCAAGACCTCATTGTGCACCTCTGGCAGACTCGACGTCAGATCAGAAAGGTGCCTTGAGAACAACCATACGCGTGCCCCGGCTCTGTGGATCTGCACACGCGCCCCGTCGAGCTTGTACTCCAGCGCCAGTCTCGAATCGAGCAGGTTGTAGGCCTCCTGCACTGATGCTGCAGTCTGAGCTAGCATGGGCTTGAGCGGCCGGCCAGGTTGCGCTTGAATGCCATCGAGTGCCTCGCGCCCATTGCAGAGGGCCATTTGTGCTACTTGCCCCAGGTCACCGAGCAGCATGTTCGCTCGGTGCACCATGGTGCGCGGCAGGTCAGCAGCAAGGGCGATGCCGTCAAGCAGCAGGCCTTCGCTCACCCCGTGTCGCATCTCACCCACAGCCAGCTTGACGATATACTTGGCTTCCACAGCTGTGGACCGCTCGAGCAGCGTGCGCAACACATCGTCCTTGCGCTTGCGCGAACCGACCCCACTCGCGCTTCCAATCTCCTGGAAGGCACGCCACACCTCCAGCACGCTAAGTGGGGCACCCAAGGGCGCCAATCGGTGCCCCGCTTCGAACATCATCTGCACACTCTGCCCGAAATCCACAGCCTCTCTGGCAAAGGTCTGTCGCTTCCTCTGGCTCGTCTGTACCACCTGCTTGACCACCCGGGACACGGCCGCACCGCTCAGGTTCAGTGGACGCCCCTCTCGTTCGGGAAAGACCCGCCCGATGATCATCTGCGCTGCTGGCGCCACCTCGTCAGAGGACAGCGATCTGAGGTACTCTGCCACCAACGCAGCTAGGGACTTGCGCGATCTTGTGGCCTCGAGCGATTCACCCAGCTCGGCTAACGTTCGGAACTCTACCACTTGTGCCTCCCTTGCCAACTGAACGAGACCCGTGTTGGAGCGACTCATACCAAGACAGGGCCCCAATAGAGGTGAATGGCCGGGCGGGTAATCGATCCGATCGCTGGCCAGATGCTTGCATGCCTGCGGCAGTTCCGGCTAGACCGGCGCTCGTGAATGCGGGCTACATCGAATCCCGGAGCGCATGGACCAGCGGCTCGTCTGGAAGATAGGTCAGGGCCTTGCGCACCATAAGGGCCCGATGACGTCGTTGCCGGACGACGACCTGCTCCGTCAGCCACGCAGTCACGAGAGCAAAATAGTACCGGCCCAGTGTCTTGAGCCCCCAGCCCAGGCCCTTGACGGCGTCCATGTCCCACTCCGAGAACAGGGGCTCCAGGAATGCCAGCAGTGCTGTCGCCTCAGGCTCCAGAGCAGCATCGCCACCGGAACGCTTGGCCCAGAAGTGGACGGCCACGCCTACCGCACGGCGCACCCAGCGGCTGGGATCTTCTCGCCATGGCGACGAAGCAGCAAGCGTGGCGGATAGGTCAAGCAGCAGGGCTGGGCCAGGCACCCGCTCGCCCAATATGTCAGTTGCGTACCACACATCCGCATCAATGATAAAAGCTCGGCAGCGCTGCAGCGCGCCTCCGAGATCGTGGGCGAGCAGTACACCTAAGGCAGCACCGATGACCACCCAGCCCCCTTCGGTCTTGCCGGCTGCAATGCGATCGAGGAATGCCTCCACCGTTCCGAGGGGCTGCACGCCAAGCTGCTGACCTATTCTTCCCAGGATCGGAAAGCGTGTCCGCGCAGTCAGCACAGGTTCAAGCAGTGCGTAGGCTTGCTGCGTCCGACCGCTGCTCACCGATTCCGAGACGTGGCGTCCCAGCTGTGCAGCCTCCTTCATCTTCACCGGACTCGCCTCGAAATGCGCTGCGGGGCCAAGCACCCAAGCGACCAGCGCCATCCGCAGCCGTAGCACCGCACATAACCGCCAACAACTCCGGCCATCACCATCCTTCTACGGCCGGTCCACCGAGCCAAGCGGCAAACGGGTACAAACACACCATACACCCTGTCGATTGGGTGCCATGTAGACCAGCTCTGTCAGTTCAAAGCTGCGGGGCCTCCAGGCAGAGTGAACCGCCTCCTTTGCCGCGAGCAAGTCACAGTCGGATGAGAATGCACCAATGGTGACGTGAGGGACATAGGCAAAGGGCAAGGTCGGCATGTACTCGGGAAGCAGTTGCGCTAGCGCCTGACGTATACGAGCGAAGGAGCCACCGTCGTCAGGCGCCAACCAGAGATGGGAAGGGCTACCCCAGAACACGCCGAGATGCTCAAGCTGCACGCGGAATGGCGCAAACATCTCTAGACAACGCCCTGCAACCGGCCGCATCTCCTCCCATTCCTCAGGTGGGATGAAGGGCGGATAGGCGACCGTGATGTGTGGTGGCACGATCCGGAAGTTGGGGTCATAGCGCGATCGCCAGCGATTGATCGTGGCGCTGATCTGTTTGGGCACAAGCGCAACGAGCGCCCTGGCGCTTGGATCAGGTGGCCTCATGTCTTGCTGCCTCCAAAGAGCCCGCTGTAGAATGACAGCGCATCGCCTGCCAAGGCCAGCACCAGCGCCTCTTGGGAATCAACGAGCCGGAGCCAGCCGCTGCGCGGCAGCAACCGCCGCCTCCTTTCCAGGAGCCTGGCCCCGCCATCGAGAATGTCTTGCAGCATGATGTCTCGGTGCACCAGGTTGACAACTTGTTCAGGCGTCAACCAGATGAGAGCGGGCAGCTCCATGGCCGGTCGTGGCTCGGTACACACCTCCCCCGCAAAGACCACTGCGCACAACCTTCCAAGGTGCTCATCCGACCACGGTTTGCGTGGCCGCGTGCCATGATGTCGAAACACCACTGCTGCGGGGCGCTCCACCCCGCTCAGCCGGACGGGCGCCATGTCGTTCTCACTGCGCACCACCAGCGTCTCGCAGCACTGGAGGAGTCGCACTTTGCAGCCCGTCTCCTCAAGAGCCTCGCGCAATACGCCTGCGGCTGGCGAGGGATCACTGTCCTCCAGCGCGCCGCCCACACCCGTCACCTCGAGCACCTGGTGACTGCCTTCGGGCCGTGGCGCCCGCACCCCATAGAGCAGGGAAGCCACACCCTTCGGGCACCCTCCGCCCCTGCGCAGAATCAGGCTGGTCCCCAGGAACATCCCGTCCGGCAGCAGCTCCGCCAGGCTGGAGCCTCTTGTCATTCCGCCATGTACCTCCACAGGAGGCGCAAAAAGCGAGGGCCCAACTAGCGTGTCAGCATACGTCACGCATCGTTGGGCCCCATCAAACGATTCTCACCGTGCTTGCCAGTGCACTGGCATGAGTCGAATGCATCGTCGGCCACCCCGTGGGAAAACCCCGTGTGACACGGCATCACAGAAGTGGCTGCCTCCCGATGACAGAGAACGACTCGCCGACCGTGGCACGCGGAGCTATAGCTTGGGCTCCTTGCCAGGGTGCAGCTTCTTGAACTTGGCCAGCAGGTCCTCCTTGCTTTCCTCGTGATCAGGGTCAGGCACGCATGCCTCAACCGGGCAAACGTCGGCACACTGTTGCGTACTGTAAAAGCCCACGCACTCGGTGCACTTGTCTGGATCAATCACAAAGTACTCATCACCCTCGCTGATCGCCTCATTTGGGCACTCACTCTCGCAAGCTGCACAGGCAATACAATCCTCGGTGATCTTGAAAGCCATCCTGTTTCCTCCTTGCACGTGTGTTGAATGTCTTGCTTGCGCTGCACAGGACCGGGTAGCACCTGCCCAGGCTAGGCTTGGCCCCACCAGCGGCCTCTGACGGCGGCTAGCAACCTGATTATACCATCCGCGTCCAGCGGATGACAAACGATTACGCTCAGACTGGCCTTGGTGTTACGGACTCGGTTCGCTCGCTTCGAGCTCCATTGCCACGAGTGTGTCCGCCAGTTGCTCAATGGCAACGCGCTGCTTGCGATAGAAATCGGATTCACTGATCGCCATGCGCGCCGCCACTTCCCGAATGGGACGCCCCTGTACGAACCGCGACTCCAGAATGTTGTACACCACCCACTCGGCGGCAGTCATGCTGCGCTCGCCTTCTGGCCTCAGGCGTTCGATCGCCGCAGACAGCACCCCACGCAAGGCTCGCACGGCGACCCCCTCGTTCTCATCGAGTGCTTGACGCACCAGGCGCGTGCGCAGCAGCGGGCTCTCCGCCAGCCCCTTGCCCCCCCAGTAGTGACGCAACGCCTCTCTCACCACCTTGGGAAAGTCGGGCGTGTACACCGGATTGCTCTCAAGGGCCTCCAGTCGCGCCGGGCCTGAGTAAACGCCGACGCTGCGCCAGCGTTGGATCTCCTCGATTTCTGGTACAATCTTTCGCAGTGCCTCAAACACGTTCTGCTGCAAATGCACGTCTTCCAGAGCTAACTCGGCCTGCCGTACAAGGCCAGCGACACTCGCAAGTGTCTCAGATGGCAAGTTGGGAGTGCCCCCGCCGGCCTCCAGGCCAAGTATCCCCAGCGTCGACTGCCGATCCCGGCTGCGCAGCGGCAGAAGCCAGTGTCCCATGCTCTGCCTAAAGTCCTCGTTCCGCAGGTCCCCTTGCCGGACGGAAGCATGCCCAGCACCATCTTCGGGCTCCTTTTCAAATGATACCGCCAGCTCTTGCCAATCACACGCCTTCAGAAAGTGGCTAGCTGACTCGTGCGGACCGCACAATACCTGGATCTTCAGAGCGCCCTCTTGCATGGCCATAACAAAGCCGCTGTGCACTCGCAGCAAGTCGCACAGCGCAATCAACACGTTCTCGAGCAGCTGCGCAAGGTCCGTACTGGTCAGCAGCCGGCTATCCAGTTGCTGTATCCACGCAACCTCATCGCGATCCTGGCGGTAGATGAGACGATCGATGTAGGGCTTGGCCAGGTTCACGGCCATCTGCAGCACCACAA
>Ga0180437_10009128_pt1 | contig 12348 bp, 9 predicted proteins | sample SS_ome_4_FD_132410 | JGI IMG/M metagenome (GOLD analysis project Ga0180437, IMG submission 132410) | Hypersaline lake sediment archaeal communities from the Salton Sea, California, USA - SS_3_D_1 metaG | ecosystem: Environmental > Aquatic > Non-marine Saline and Alkaline > Hypersaline > Sediment...
ACCCCATAAGAAGTTTTCTTATTGTGCCTGTAACGGTAGATCTTCATAATTCCTCTCTTCCTAACACAATGGATACAGTCTCTGACCTTCGGCTTTCATTGCCATTCGTATCTAAAGCAGTAATGGCATAATAATATCTTTGACCCTTTTCCACTTGGGAATCGTAGTAGACATTTTCAGCGATCAGCTCTGTCACAGCAACGAACTTCTTCTTAGTGTCTCTCCTCCGCCATACTCGGTACCCGGCTAAGTCCGCCTCTTTATTGGCATCCCAGGTCAGAGAAATAAAGTCTTCTCCGGCTATAGCCACCAAATCTGTCGGTGCGCCCGGGAAAAGAGTATCCTCGGTCAATATCTCTGCCGCGTTTGAGTTTTCGCTCTCAGTGTACGGAGAAGATCTTGTGGCTGAAGCCCTGACATAATACCTATAAGTCCTGCTATAGGAAAAATTTCTGTCTTCAAAGCTTGTCTCTTCGATCAAGGCAGAATTGATCCGATGGAATTTTTCCTTCTCCGCTTCTCTGTACACGTTGTAACCTACCACATTCGGTGGTGTTGATGAATCGATATTTGCCTCGGGTGCTTTCCACTCGATAGCCACACTGTTTTCCCGCATGCTCACTTGGATTTCCTGGGGTGGGTGGGGAATAGATCTCGGAATCAACGGGATCAGATTGGAGAATCCCGACTCTTTATTTTTATGATCTTTGACCTTTAACCCAAAAACATAGACCATTTGAGAGAACTCTTCGGATGGAATCTTATACGTATAAATCAAACCTTTAGAACCCCCCTCCTCTGAACCTTGAAATTTGACAAAATCTTTCTGTTCGATCGTCTCATGAAGTTGCGCGCTGCTCGCAAACGCTCCTTCAATGAGGTTTCTCTGTTGCCGTGCAAGTGCTTTCTCCACCTTCAGCAGCCAGAGCTCCACAGTGATGTCTCCCTCAATGGGACCTCCATCCACGTAAGATGTGGGATTGCTCCACTGAAGAACAAGGGTGTTTCCTCTCTGAAAGACTTCAAGCTCCTCGATATTTTGGGGGATCTTGACAAGCGGGGGGTAGATCGGTCCCTTTTTCCCACAAAAAACACTACTAAGCACGATAATGGACACTATGACGCATAATTTTTTTAACATTGATTATTTACATGTCGCAGCCACCGCACCCCATCTTTTTACAAATGTTAAGGTGCCAGCCCATTAAGACGTGGTCGTCCAATTTTTTAAATAATCACTGTTAGAGGATAAAGCGACTCAAATCCTCATCTTCGATGATATCCATAAGCTGCTTTTGGACATACTTCCTATCGATGGTTATCTTTTTTTTCTTGATGTTCGGTGCAGAAAAGGAAATCTCCTCCATGACTTTTTCCATAACCGTGTGCAGGCGTCTGGCACCGATATTTTCGTTCACATCGTTCACCCTTTCTGCGATACTCGCGATCTCATCGATGGCATCTTCTGTGAATGTAATCTTGATGCCTTCTGTTCCTAACAGAGCTATGTATTGCTTGATCAGAGCATTTTCGGGTTCCGTCAGGATCTTCACAAAATCATTTTTATCCAAAGAGGACAGCTCGACTCGGATGGGAAAACGACCTTGAAGCTCTGGAATGAGGTCTGAGGGCCTAGAGACATGAAAGGCGCCAGCCCCGATGAAAAGAATATGGTCCGTGCGCACCAATCCATAACGGGTATTCACAGTGGTTCCTTCGATGATCGGAAGCAAATCCCTCTGAACTCCTTCCCTGCTGACATCCGGACCGTGCCCGGATTCTCGACCCGATATTTTATCGACCTCATCCAAAAATATGATCCCGGAGTGTTCCACCCTTTCTATGGCCAGACGAGACACCTGTTCCATATCAATGAGCTTTTTCTGTTCTTCCTCTAATAGGTAGTCACGGGCTTCGCTGACTTTCATCTTCCGTCTCTTAGATTTCCCTCCCCCGAGGCCTGGGATGAGTTCCTGTATATGGATCCCGATCTCTTCCACACCAGAGCTGGAGAAAATCTCAAACGGAGAGGTCATCTTCTCCTTGACATCGACTTCGATCATTCGATCTTCCAGATATCCGTTACGGAGTTGGGTCCTTAATTTTTCACGGGTCGCTTGAAAGCGGTCGATCTCTTCTTCATTCGATACATCAGGCCGCCTTTTCAATGGAGGAAGCAAGATATCGAGGATTTTCTCCTCCACATTCCGCTCGGCCTTCCCGATGACTTCCAGGACCTTCTCCTGCTGGATCATATCGACAGCCATGCGCACCAGATCTCTGATCATGGATTCCACATCACGGCCGACATAGCCGACCTCAGTGAACTTGCTGGCTTCTATCTTTAAAAAAGGAGAGGATGTCAATTTGGCCAATCTCCGGGAGATCTCGGTCTTTCCAACTCCTGTAGGCCCGATCATCAAAATGTTCTTCGGAGCGATCTCATCCGCCAATTCAGGAGGCAACTTTCTCCTTCGGAAGCGGTTACGCAAAGCGATAGCCACCGCTTTTTTGGCAGCTTCCTGGCGGATGATATACTTATCCAGCTCGGAAACGATCTCCTGCGGTGTCAATTCCGTCTCTTGAATTATCCCCGTTTTTTTGTCCATGGATTCAGGGAGTTCGATAGCCATCTAGAGTTCCTCTACAGTGATATTTGCGTTGGTGTATATACAGATCTCTGCGCTGACCTTCATCGCTTCTTTGACAAGTTCCTTGGCGGATAATTCTGTATGTCTTATAAGAGACCTCGCTGCAGCTAAGGCAAAAGAGCCTCCAGAGCCAATGGCTATAATGCCATCGTCAGGTTCGACCACATCACCGGTCCCAGATATAAGAAACGAATGTTTTTCATCCGCGACCACAAGAAGAGCCTCCAAGCGTCGCAGAGATCGGTCCAAACGCCAGTCCTTGGCGAGTTCGATTGCGGCACGCGGGAGGTTTCCTCTGTATTCCTCCAGCTTCGCTTCAAAGCGAGAAAATAGGGCAAAGGCATCGGACGTGGCCCCGGAAAATCCCGCCAGAACCCTCCCTTTGTACAGAGTCCTGATCTTACTCGCTTTCTGTTTTAGAACCGTATCGCCGAAAGTCACCTGGCCATCACCTGCAATGGCCACTTTGCCTTTATGCCGGATACAGATGATCGTCGTTCCTCTGATTTTTTTTGCGTTAATCATGGTCCTCACTATGATAATTGATACTCTTTTTTATTGCAATATCACTCTCTTTAGCAGTCTTATCATCTTTTTTTTTCTAAGCACAATTCAGGGACCAATTTCGACATAAAATGAAAAAAAGAAGATAATATCCAGAGATTTTTCGCAGGTTCGCGGCGTATATTCGGTATTTGACTTATCTGTAATATCGGTTATATTAATAAGTTGGGCTGCGTGTTTTGGCTTACAGGGAGTAAAGAGTAAGGAATAAGGTGATCACATAAAGATCCACGATTAAAGACAATTATTCTCACCTTGCATAATTTCATTTTGGGGGAGGTTCTTCATTTGAAACAAACAGAACGAACAATCTATTGGGGGCTGTCTATATTTGCCTTTTTGCTTTCATTGCCTATTCTTGCGCAGGAAGAAAATCGCGCTCTCTCCGAGAAATACGAGAAATGGATCAAAGAAGAAGTCGTCTACATCATCACTCCCAAGGAAAGGGCTGTCTTCAAAAAGCTAGAGACCGACAGAGAAAAAGATTTGTTTATCGAGGAGTTTTGGCGGCATCGCGATCCGACTCCAGGAACCCCCCGAAACGAGGTCAAGGAGGAACATTACAGAAGGATCGACTACGCCAATGAGAGATTCGGCGGGACAACGCCTTTCGATGGATGGGCGACGGACAGAGGACGATTTTATATCATGCTGGGAGAGCCGGCTTATATCGAACGGTATATGAGCTCCGATGTCACCCATCCTATAGAGATTTGGTACTTCCAGGGAAAACCGAATCTGAAACAAGCCCCATTTTTCCGTTTGATGTTCTTTCGCAGAGGAGGAGTGGGCGATTACGAACTCTACAGTCCTCTGATCGACGGGCCCAAAGAGCTGGTCCCCACAGCGGATCTGCAACTCATGAAGGAGGTCGCGGCTTCAGAAGGTCGGATTGAAATGGACGCAGAGGGAAGGTCCGATTCGACAAATGTCGTGACAGCGACCGATACAAATTACAGCTCTGTTATGGACAAACGTGACAGAATCGCATCAGAGATACTGAGAGAAAATTTACTGTTCGAGATCGCCGAGGCGGCCTGGTCCTCGATTCCCGGCAGAGGGGATCCGCAAAGCGCTCTTCCATCGGCGGTTCTGGTGGAAGAGGTCGAATCTTACCCCTATAGAAAGATCGAGGACGACTACGCTGTGGAGTTCCTGGAAACGAGAGAGATCGTGGAGGTCAGTTACTCTGTCAACTACATCAACAACAATTCGGAAGTGAATATCATCCAGGATGATTCGGGGATCTTCTTTCTGAATTACGCCATCGAACCCGACACCCTCTCGGTCGACATCTTCAACGCCAACTATTTTGCCAACATCAAGGTATCAGCGAGGGTTACAGACCTGAAAGGGAAAACGATCTACCAGCACTCCAGAGATTTTCCGATCGAACTGGATAAAAAACAACTGGAACAGATCGGGCGAAGGCCCTTCAACCTCCATGATTTTTTCCCCTTGAATCCGGGGAATTACAAAGTCAACATTCTTTTCGAGAATACCGTATCCAAAGAATTCACGAGTCTGGAAAAATCTGTCTACGTGCCCGCCACGTCTATTCTTATGATGAGCCCGATACTTCTCTCCAGCAAAGTGCTCGAAGATCCGGCCTACGCCGAACAAGGCAAGGCTTTTCACGCCGGAAACCTCCAGTTCTATCCATGTCTCAGCAAAAGATTTTATCGACAAAGAAAAATGTACATATTCTTCCAGGTTTTCGGGATGACCCCCGAGATCAAAGAAAAAGGCACATTTGAAATAAAGGTTCTGCATGATGGAGCACCGGTGTTTGATCAATCTCACGCCATCAAAGATTTTGAAAGCGATAGGTCGTACTTGCTGGAGCTTTCTCTAGAGAGGTTTCTACCCGATACATACCAAGTGGACGTCTCACTCAAAGACGGGCAAACGACACTCCTTCCATCAAAGACAAAATCTTTTACCGTAGCAAAAGAACCCATGCCAGATCCCTGGGTCGTGGCTCAATCGAATCCACCAGTCGGAGATCCCATGTACGCCTATCTCCTCGGAAATCAACTCATAAATGAAGAGAGAATAGAGGACGCCCGCCACATGTTGGAAAAGGCACACCGAGGCAAGCCGGATGAGCTGGATTATGCGTTGGCCTACGCAAGAACCCTCCTCATCTCAGATGAATTCGCCGAAGCGAGACAAGTCCTTCTGTCCTTTTCCGAAAAGAATACCGAAAGCTATGCCCTCTATTATTATCTAGGAAAATCCTCCCAGGAAATTGACGTCTTCGAGGAGGCGATATCCTATTATCATAAAGCTCTTACGCTCAGGGGGAATACAACAGATGTTCTGAACTCACTGGGCGTCTGTTATTACGAGATCGGAGATAAGGATCAGGCTGTTCTGGCCTGGGAGAAATCGCTCGAGATTAAGCCAGACCAAAAAAAGATCAAAGAACTCATAGAAGCGGTCAAGAAAGAGCGCAACGAATAACAGAGAGTCTCCTGGAATTTTTTTATCGACCTCAAAAATCTGTCAAACTCTCCACTACTCCCTCTGACATCGCACATGATATATTCAAGCACAGGTATAGGGATTGGAACTGTTGACGAGAATTATTATTGAATTATAATGTATGGAATAAAAGTAAGGAGTTTTGAATGGCTATACTCAGAAAATTCAGAGCCTGGCGACCGAAGCCCGGCCTCGAAAAAGAAGTTGCATCCTATCCCTACGATGTTTTATCCAGTGAAGAAGCCAGAGAGCTCGCTCGTGACAATCCCTATTCTTTCCTTCATGTCGTAAAGCCGGAGATTGACCTGCCTGCAGGAACCGATCTCTACTCACAGGCTGTCTATGCTAAGGCAAAAGAAAATTTTACGAAATTTATAAAAGACGGGATTTTAATCCAGGACAAAGACCCCAAACTTTACATCTATCGACAAACCATGGATGGCCGGGAACAATACGGTATTGTCGGATGCGTATCGGTAGAGGATTATAACTCCGACGTCATCAAAAAACACGAACACACGAGACCCGCCAAAGAAAAAGATCGGATAAAACATGTGGACATCACCAATGCCAATGCAGGTCCGATATTTTTAACCTACAAAGCCCGAGGGACGATAGACGCTCTTGTGTCCGAAGCTGTAAGAAGCGCACCCGTGTATGATTTTGTCGCATCGGATGGCATCGGGCACACTGTATGGATCATCGAAATAGACGCCATCTCTGAAAAGATCATCAAAGAGTTTGCTGCGATCGATTTCCTGTATGTGGCTGACGGTCATCATCGTTCGGCCTCTGCCGCAAAGGTTGCGAACATGAGAAGGGAAGCCAACCCCGCTCATACCGGAGGTGAAGAATACAACTTTTTCTTGGCTGTTCTTTTTCCAGACCAGCAACTTCGGATCCTGGATTACAACAGGGTCCTCAAACACCTGAATAATCATACAGATGAGGAATTGTTCCAAACCCTCGAAAAAACCTATTCCATCGATGATAGAGGGGCTGATCCGTACAAACCTCAAAAAAAGGGCGAAATCGGCATGTACATGGATCACAAATGGTACAGACTGACGATCAAACCCGAGATCGTTCAAGCTTACAAGGATGATCCTGTCGAAAGCCTGGACATTTCAGTGCTTCAAAAAACCGTTTTAGCCCCGTATTTCGGCATCGATAATCCCCGGACCAGTGATGATATCGACTTTGTGGGCGGAATAAGAGGTCTAGAGGAGCTCATCAGGCTGGTGGACAGCGGAAAATTCAAAGTGGCCTTTGCCATGTATCCTGTCTCCATCGAAGAGCTGATGCATATTGCAGACGCAGGAGAAGTCATGCCCCCTAAATCCACCTGGTTCGAACCAAAGCTGAGAAGTGGGCTCCTGGTCCATACCCTTAACGACCGAGGGTGATGAAATAGGGATAACAGGTCTTTAATAGGAATCGAAAGACCAGTTGCGGTGAACATTGATGTTTAAAGATCTTTATATCGGCACAGCCATTATTTTCTTGGCCCTCGCCTTTATGGTCTACCTCATTTTCTGGAGCCGAAGAACGATCGAATTCATCCGCAAGAAAAAAATCTCTTCTGCGCGTGAGATCCTGAAAGGCCTTCATGACAGACGATAAATCACAAATCTCATCCGAGTTATCTAGGGAATTATCCCTCTTCCACATCACCATGATGGGCCTCGGGATGATGATCGGTGCAGGTGTCTTCCTCGGTATCGGGAATGTGATTTATGTGGCAGGGCCCGGTGGCGTGCTGCTGACGTTCACTCTCAATGGCGTGATCGCTATCTTCACAGCCCTCTCCTACGCTGAACTTAGCTCCGCCGTCCCGAAGGCAGGAGGTGCGTACAATTTTGCGCGCCTAGCATTCGGCCGAGGGCCCAGCTTCATTGCAGGCTGGATGGAATGGTTCGCATCGAGTGTGGCCGGAAGTCTTTATGCGGTCACGTTCGGCATCTATGTCATCCGCTATTTCGAAGGGCTGGAAATGACAGATTGGATTCCCTTCTCAACCTACACAACGGAAAAAATGGTCGCATTTTTTGTGGCACTCTTTTTCCTCTACATCAACTACAGGGGAGCTTCGGAAACAGGAAAAGTTGGTGCGTTTTTCACACTCGGTCAAACTCTTTTTCTCATTTTCATCGGACTAGTCGGAATTTTCGTGGCGCTGAAGGATCCATCGAGGCTGCAGAATCTGAGCCCCTATCTTCCCTACGGATGGACAAAACTGCTTGTTGCCATGGGATTCACTTATGTGGCCTTTGAAGGGTATGAAGTCATCGCTCAGGCCGGCGATGAGACCATAGAACCCAAACGTAATCTCCCAAAGGCAATGATTTATTCCGTGGGCATTGTCACCTTTACATATGTAGCCGTGGCCTTTGCATCTCTGGTCGCCGTCAAGGCCGGATCCCCCGGAGTGGGGGGAATGCCCTGGGAATGGATCGGCCAGTTCAAAGAACGGGGCTTCGGCGAGGCTGTTTCGCGCCTTATGCCCTACGGCAATTTTTTCTTGACCCTGGCCGTTATTTTTGCTTCGATCTCTGCGCTGAATGCCACCATATTCTCGGCAACGCGTGCATCCTATGCGCTCGGCCGGGACCGCATGATGCCCGAGCTATTCGCGCGCATCTCTCGCAGGCGAAAGACGCCTTGGGTCGCTCTGATGTTTACTGGCGCGATCATCATTTTTGTGGCTATTCTCCTCCCCACTATCGACGTGGCTTCCAGCGCCAGCATCATGTTCCTTTTTCTCTTCTTTTTGGTGAATGTCAGCGTGATCAAGATCCGGCTTCACATGGGTGATGAACTGAACTACGGTTTCATCATGCCCTTTTTTCCCTGGTTACCTATATTCGCTATCATCTCGCAGGGCGTTCTGGCCGTATGGCTTGTACACATGAGCAAAATTGCCTGGATCGTTGCCCCCTTATGGATTCTATCGGGGATCGTGACTTACATTTTTTACTCCAGATCCCACGCCGCTACCACAGCGGATGAAGTGCTAGTGTTGGAAGAAGAGGAAGAGCCCGAGACCGACCGGTACCATATCATGGTCGCTGTTGCCAACCCGGATAATGCGATACCGATGATCAAAACGACATACACTCTCAGTGAGGCGAAAGAAGCTAAGGTCAAGCTTATCCATATGGTGCCGGTACCCGAAGCTGTACCCCTAAGCGATGCAGAAAAATTCATGCTGGAGGGCAAAGAAGGGATCTTAGAAGTGATGCTTTCTTTGATGCTCAAGTTTCCCATCACCACGACCATTAGGTACTGCCGGAATATCGCCCGCGGCATCCTCAGTGCAGTCAGAGAAAAAAAGATCGATATGCTCATCATGGGCTGGCACGGAAAACCCAAAAGCCACGCTTTCGGGCTGGGAAGTACTCTCGATATTCTGATCGAACGAGCTCCCTGTAATATTGTCATACTCAAAGATTGCGGTAGCCGCGAATTTCGGAGGATCCTTGTTCCCTGGGGAGGCGGGCCTAATGGCATGTTCGCTCTCGAGATCGCAAGCATCCTTGCCGAAAGAGACGACGCTGAGATCGTCGCGTTCACAGTGAACGATCCTAAGCGGGACATCCACATCCCCCAGATCACTGATATGAACGGCGACAAAACCCACATCAGTTTCGACCGGATCAAATTCAAGGTCGCTCAGTCCTCTCATGTCGTCGAAACCATCCTCGAAGAGGCTCAGGATTACGATCTGGTTGTACTGGGTGCCACACAGGATCCTCTGATCCGGCAGATGACACGAGATTCTGTATCGACAGCCTGCGCACGAGGGTGCGGGAGGCCTATGATCATCGTAAAAGCCTCCAGAGGTTTGAGGTCCTTGATCAAGCGTTGGCTCTGATCGATTCAAGGGTTCATCTTGACTCTGCGGTGAAGATATCCGATGCTGTTTTCAGAGATATAGATTCTGCAGATTTTAAAAAGCCTGTCGAAACTCTCTTATGACTTGAATAAATCCTGGAATTGTTTATTATTTTATAGAGCGGTAAGCAAGAAGAATCGCCGCAGATCCTAAAAGAAGATCGATCGAGGATAGCGAAAACATATGGACAAAAAAAGACCCAAAGAGGCGGCGCCTTCTTTAGACTTCATCAGAACGATCATCGAAGAGGATTTAAGAACCAGCAAGAATGAGGGACGGGTTCACACTCGCTTTCCCCCCGAGCCGAACGGATACCTGCACATCGGGCACGCTAAATCCATCTGTCTGAACTTCGGGCTGGCAGAGGAGTACGAAGGCCTCTGCAATTTGAGATTCGATGATACAAACCCAACCAAAGAAGAGGTGGAATATGTGGATTCCATCAAAGAAGATATCCGTTGGCTGGGTTTCGACTGGAAAGAGCGGGAATACTATGCGTCCGATTACTTCGAAACGCTCTATGAGTACGCTATTCGTTTGATTCAAGCAGGAAAGGCCTATGTCGACGACCTCAGTGCAGAAGAAATTAGAGAGTTCAGAGGCACACTCACGGAGCCGGGCAAAGAGAGTCCGTTCCGGACTAGATCCATCGAAGAGAATTTGGACCTTCTCAAGCGAATGCGCGCAGGAGAATTCCCGGACGGCACACGCACCCTCCGCGCTAAGATCGACATGGCATCGGGGAACCTGAATATGAGAGATCCTGTCATGTACCGCATTCTCCATGCATCCCACCATAGAACCGGAGACGATTGGTGCATCTATGCCACATACGACTGGGCGCATGGGCAATCGGACTCCATCGAGAATATCACACACTCGATTTGCACTCTGGAATTCGAGGACCACCGGCCTCTCTACAACTGGTTCATCGAACAACTGGGTATTTTCCCTTCACGACAAATCGAATTTGCCCGTCTCAACCTTTCCTTCACGGTGATGAGTAAAAGAAAATTGCTCCAGCTCGTGCAGGAAGGGCAGGTATCCGGATGGGATGATCCCCGTATGCCGACGATCTCGGGAATGCGCAGACGCGGCTACACACCGGAGGCGATTCAGGATTTTTGCGACCGGATCGGAGTTGCTAAAAGAGAAAGCACGGTCGATATCGTTCTTCTGGAGCACTGTCTTCGCGAAGATCTCAACAAAAGGGCCCAGCGCGTCATGGCTGTTTTGCGTCCCGTCCGGCTTGTAATCGACAACTACCCTGAGGACAAGGTCGAAATGCTTGAGGCCGTGAATAATCCGGAGGATGCGAGCATGGGTGCACGAGAAGTCCCCTTTTCGCGCATCCTTTACATCGAAAGGGAAGATTTCCGTGAGGATCCCCCCAAAAAATTCTTCCGCCTCGCACCAGGACGTGAAGTCCGATTGAAACATGCCTATTATGTGACCTGTACGAACGTCATCAAGGAAGAAAAGACGGGAGAAATCATGGAAATCCACTGCACTTACGATCCCGAAACGAGGGGAGGCTGGTCCAAAGACGGACGAAGAGTGAAAGGAACTCTTCATTGGGTTTCTGCTGCTCACGCCATCGACGCCGAAGTCCGCCTCTATGATCATCTTTTTACACTCGAAGACCCCAGCGATGTCCCTGAAGGCAAGGACTTCAAGGACTATCTGAATCCCAGATCCCTGGAGACTCTGACAGGATGCAAAATGGAACCTTCCTTAGCGGAGGCAGCGTCCGGAGACCGTTTCCAATTCCTGAGGCAGGGTTATTTTTGTGTCGATCCCGATACCACTATAGAAAAGCCAGTTTTTAATCGAACGGTTTCGCTGAGAGACACCTGGGCGAAAATCGAAAAATCACAAAAGACACACGAATAGCCTTTAGGTCGATCTCCTTCCCAGTCCCTTATGAAAAAGCGCGGATTGTTTCCATGCTGAGCTCAAAACGATATTGCGCTCATTATCTTGACGTTAAGCTCCTCTCGGTTTGCCTGTGTCAACTCAAACAACTGGATGTCGCTTCTCTCCTTTATTTCCGCAATAAAGCCCTCGCCTCTTCGGGCGATGGTAGCGATAACAATAATATCCGAGTCCAGAAGCTTTTGCATAAGCGATATGAATTTATCCGAATAACATTCCATCTTCCCGATCTCATCGATAACGACTAGATCTGTTTGCGGATCGAAAAAATCGATAGTTTCTAGAAATTTATCGAAGCTCTCGACGTCTACCCTATATTTAGCGACACGGAAAGGGCTTTTAATTCCAACATAAGACAATACACTCCTCCGCCCGCCGAGGTCGACCAATTCAAACCCCGTTCGCATTCCCCCCTCTCTGATTTCTTCGGTGTAAAAGCCTGCCGCTTTTATGCGATTGAGTTGAGCCAGGATTTTCCTTGTCAGAGTCGTCTTTCCTATTCCAGGGATTCCTGTGATCAAAATATTCTTCTTGGGTGATCTCATGAAGACGCCATAAACAATAGTCCTTTGTGTTTTTATAATATATTGGCCTCTATGAGAAGTCCATCCTATAATAGAGAAGAGGAATGAATATGGGTCGTGATAAAGATTCCAGCAGGTTTGTAGGCTGCATGCTCGGAAGCGCTCTCGGAGATGCGATCGGAGAGCTCGCTTTTCACAACTCCAGCATGGATCGCCTGAGTAACAAACTTGAACTGGTGAAGGAGCTGATCTATACAGACGATACAGCCATGTCTATCGGGATCACCGAATC
>Ga0180437_10009131_pt1 | contig 12347 bp, 10 predicted proteins | sample SS_ome_4_FD_132410 | JGI IMG/M metagenome (GOLD analysis project Ga0180437, IMG submission 132410) | Hypersaline lake sediment archaeal communities from the Salton Sea, California, USA - SS_3_D_1 metaG | ecosystem: Environmental > Aquatic > Non-marine Saline and Alkaline > Hypersaline >...
CAAGGCAGGACAGACCGTCTTCGATTGCCCTCCCGCCCTGTGGTGCCATCGCCTGCACGTATGGTGGGAATGGAGCCCAACACGGCAACGCCCACATGTTGCTCCACATCGTCCGTTGATCTGAGCACATCAGACTGCAGATACTCCAGGCCAAACGCCAGCAGCAACCCAATGGCCAACCCCAGCACGCCTCCAGCCAGAGCCAGAGTCTTGGTCTTAGGCCAATGCACCCAGCCATACCTAGCATCCTCAAGAATCCTTATCCGCACACGGTCACGAACATCTATGTCCAGTATCTCCGCTGCGTGGAAGGCTACGAAGTCGTTGGCAAACCTGCTAGCCACATCGCGGGCCTCCCAGGGATCAGGTCTGTCAGCATCTATCTGTATCAGGAAGTCCTCCGGGATGGGCGCGATCGTCACATCCGCCAGCAGATCGTCCGCACTTATGTCTAGTTGCAATTCATCTATGACCTGCTGGGCCATGGTCGTCGTGTGAATCTGGTTCGCAAACTGCCTCAGAAGTTGCTCGGCAGCGAGGGTCAGCCCATAGTCGTACCTGGCCGGGATCACTTGCAGGACAGCCGAAGAACGATAAATCGGGGGGCGGACCTCGCTGAAGACCACCGCACTTGTCACTGTGACCACGCAGGCCAGAGCAATGACCCACCACTTGCTCAAGAGCACTCTGAGATACTGCTTCAGCTCCATACTCGCCTCCTGGCGATGTACTGCCCCCGCCCGCTGTACATCTGACGGGCCGGGGGCGCCTATCCCGCTATTCTATCATAACTGGCCTATCAGAGCAAAGGCCTACTGCAAGTCCCGTTGGTCTTGTTGGACTTGCGGGCTGACAGCGCACTAATCGGCGGCACCTCCACCTTTGTTTCCCCCTCCCTCCCACCGTCCGCCCCACCTACCATCTTGCGTCAGATCGAATAACTGCGCTTCCCCACCGGTGACAACGGTCAAGCGACTCGGGGAACATACCGTGCAACGGAGTTGACACCACGACTGGCAATGTATAGTATTGTGCCTAGAGGCGCTGCTCTCGTAGCGAGTCACCATCCCCAAGCGGCAGAGCGCAAACAAATGGCTATCCCCAACATCAAGGAGAGACTCGATTCCATACCGGCCCGACCTGGCGTCTACCTGATGAAGGGGGAGACCGGCGACGTTCTCTACGTCGGCAAAGCGGTCAATCTCCGCAATAGGCTCCGTTCGTATTTCCAGGCCTCGGCCGCCCTCTCACCAAGGGTGCGGCGCCTGGTGGAGAATGCGACCGACCTGGACTTCTTAGTCACGGACTCCGAACTGGAGGCCCTGATCCTCGAATCCAACCTGATCAAGAGACACCGCCCCCACTACAACGTCCGCCTCAAGGATGACAAACGGTACCCGTACATCAAGATCACCTGGCAAGAGGACTTCCCAAGGGTAACCGTAGTGCGACGCATGCGAGCCGATGGGGCACGGTACTTCGGCCCCTATACGTCGAGCGCAGCCATGCGGCAGACACTGGATCTACTGCGGCGTATCTTCCCCTATCTGACCTGCAAGCGGAAGATCACGGGCCATGACGACCGCGCCTGTCTGTATTATCACATCGGCCGGTGCCTGGGGCCGTGCATCGGCGCTGTCTCCAGGGAAGACTACCGAGAGATGATGCATCAGGTCTGCCTTTTCCTTGAGGGTAAGGGAGAAGAGATTCTGACATCTCTCACGCAGCGCATGGAGGCAGCAGCAGAGAACATGGAGTTCGAGCGCGCAGCCAGCTTGAGGGATCAGATAGATGCTGTGCGGCGAGTCGTCGAGCGGCAGAGGGTCGTCTCCGCCTCACTGGTCGACCTCGATGCCATTGCCACCGCCGAGGAAGACGGTGAGATGTGCGTTCAGGTCTTTTTCGTGCGCCATGGCAAGCTGCTTGGACACGAGTACTTCCTCCTGGAGGGAATTGGCGATGCGGGCCCCCCAGAGATACTCACCTCCTTCCTCAAGCAATTCTACAACCATGCCGCCCACGTCCCTCCCGAAATCCTGTTGCCGGCCGAGATCGAGGAGACTCAGATCATAGAGAGATGGTTGAGAGACAGACGCGGCGGCAAGGTCAAGCTCCGGGTGCCGCGCCGTGGACAGAAGCGGAAGTTGCTGGAAATGGTGGAAGAGAACGCGAGGGAGATCCTCACCCACCTCATGGCCAAAGAGCAGATTGAGAAAGGCCGGGCGATGTCCAGCATCAGCGACCTTCAGACACACCTGGGGCTCACCGCCCCGCCGCTCCGCATAGAGGCCTACGACATCTCCAACATCCAAGGGATCGCCGCCACTGGCAGTATGGTGGTCTTCGTGGAGGGTCTTCCTTCCAAGAAGGAGTACCGCCGTTTCAAGATCAGGGCGGTGCAAGGACCCGACGACTACGCTATGATGCAGGAGGTCCTGCGCCGCCGGTTCAAGCGAGCAATGTTCGGGACGGTAGAGGCCCAAGAGAGCTGGACGCAACTCCCCGACTTGATCGTCGTCGATGGCGGCAAGGGCCAGTTGAATGCCGCCCTGTCAGTACTAAGCGAACACGGGCTGGATAGCGTGCCCACCATAGGTCTGGCTAAGGTGCGAGAGGAAGTCTACACTCCCGGAAAGTCGGACCCCGTCGTCCTTCCACTGGACTCACCGGGGCTTCAGCTCCTGCAGCGCCTGCGTGACGAGGCCCACCGCTTTGCGATCGTCTACCACAAAGGACTGCGCCGTCGGCAGAGTCTCAGCTCAGTCCTGGAGGAGATCCCCGGTGTGGGACCCAAGCGCCGGCGCGCCCTCCTGAAGCGCTTTGGCTCTCTGGGCGGCATCCGCAAGGCCAGCGTGGACGATCTAGCCTCGGTAGAAGGTATGAACAAGACCGTCGCCCAGAGGGTGCGAGAGGTCCTCTAGGAGATATCCATGGAGGAGCGGAAGCGACTGCTGAGAAGCACCTATCTGTTCTGCGATCTCTCCGACCAGGACCTGGAGCTCGTCGCGGCGCTGCTCAAGAGGAGATCGAGCCGCTCCCAAAGTACACTGTACCGCCAAGGCGATCCGGACACCAACTTCTATGCCGTCGCCTCTGGCAGGTTGAAAGTCTGGACTCGGGACGAAACCGGGCAACGAAGGATCCTCAACTACCTCCAGGCCGGAGATTCCCTTGGCGTGCATTCCCTACTGACCGGAGAACGAAGAGATGTGACCGTTGAAGTTGAAGAGCCCGCCGTGTTGCTCTATCTGGAGAAGTTCCAATTTGACCTACTGCTCCAGCAACACCCGCACCTGCGCCAGGCCCTTTCGCTGAACGTCCTGGAACGACTCAAAGAAGTCCCCCTCTTTGGCAGACTCTCCCTCGAAGACGCGCACTCCCTGGCCTCTGCGGTGGGACAGACCAGCTACCGGCAGGGAAGCGCCATCTACCACCAGGGAGAACTGAGCAGGACTCTCTACATCATCGAGTCGGGCCGCGTGGCGATACAGGCGAAAGAAGAATCGGGAGACACAAGAACGATCGCCCAACTCAAGGCCGGCGACTTCTTCGGTGAGCGGTCTCTGCTGACGGGCCAACCTAGAGATACAAGCGTCAGGGCGCTGGAGGACACCAAGCTGCTTTACCTGAATCAGAAGGACTTCGATAGACTTCTGAGAGATCTACCGTCCCTCAAGAGCGCCCTCAAACTGGAGGCGGGCGCGCGTGAACTGATGCTAAGCAAGCGGCTGCCCTGGCAACGTGAAGGAGAGGTGCTCATCGCGCTGGCCCGCAAGCACCCGTATGCTCTCATCCGCTCTCTATGGGTGCTCGTCTTCCCCTTGCTGAGCCTGGCAGCGATTGTCGTGCTGGCGCCCACCCTTGGCTGGCAAGGCCCACTGCTCTATCTCGCATGTGCGCTCCCGCTCATCGCGGCTCTGGGCCTGACCATCTGGTTGTGGGCCGATTGGAGGAACGACTACTACGTAGTCACCAACAAGAGAGTGGTCCACCAGGAGAAGACGATCCTCTTGCGAGAATCTCGGGAGGAAGCCCCTCTGGAGAGCATTCAGGACATCTCCCTCGTTATGCCCAGCATCATCGGGAGATTGCTCGGCTTCAACGATCTCATCATTCAGACGGCGGGTGCCAAGGGGAAAGTGGTCTTCGGCACCGTGGGGCACGCCTCCTGGATCAGAGACAAGCTGTTCGAGCAGCTGGACCGTATCAAGAATGACGAGCGTGACGAGCAGAGAGACACCATCCGTCACAGACTACAGCAGGAGCTGGGCCAGGGTGGGGAGGACGCGCTTTCCGCGCCCGAGCGCGAGGGCGTGCTGTCCGGCGAACCCTCCACCAAGCCACAGGTTCCCCAAGACCAGAGACTTCTCCAGTGCCATCTGCTTGCCGCGCCCTTAAGATACCTGTGGCCCCGCATGCGCACGGAGGAAGACGGGGTTGTGACCTGGCGCAAGCATTGGTTCAGACTCATCGACCGGACCGCGGGCCCGCTGGTCCTGCTGTTCATCTTGATCCAGTTGGGCGTCGCGGTCCAGGCAGGGCTGATCAGCCCGCCGGAGCGCTTTCTGGGCCTCCTCAGGTTTGCCTTCTGGCTGGGAATCCCTCTCGGCCTGTTCCTCGCGTGGTATAGATACGAAGATTGGCGCAACGATATCTACCAGCTCACCGATGACCGCATCATCGATGTGGAGAGACTGCCACTGGGCCTGCGAGAGGAGCGCAGAGAGGCCAGCCTGGCCATGATACAGGATATCGGGTACGAGATCCCCGGCCCCGTGGCCAGTCTGCTCGACTACGGGAACGTGGTCATCGAGACGGCAGGGAGAGAAGCAGTCTTCACCTTCTCCTGGGTGCACCAGCCTCGACGCGTGCAGGAAGAGGTCTTCGCCAGGATGGACGCCTATCGGGACGGAGAAAGAATGCGTCAGCGAGATCGTAGAGCCGACGAGCTTCTCGATTGGTTCGCGACATATACCGACCTGTCCCGCGAACAAGACTCAACTGACGACCAGGGAGGCAAATAGACAAAACCACTGAACGCAGAAGGGGCGTGGCTGGTGCCACGCCCCTTTCTCGATCTACTTCTCTCGGGAACGACGTCTCCGCCGCCTCCACAGGTACCAGGCCAGCCCCACCAGAACCAAAGGCAGAGCCAGCACCGCTGCCAATGGCACCAAGAACAGGACCACCCAGATCAGCACATCCACCAGGAACTTCAGTGCATTGACCAGTGCGCGCAGTGCATCCCTCGCCCGCGACAACGGCTCCCACCCAGGTTGCACGACGGGCTCGTCTATCTTTTCCGGCGTGATGTTGATGGTCAACGTCGCCAGTGCGGCCGAGTTCTCCAGGTACTGCATCCTGCCCTTGATCTGCTCAATCTGCTGCCTGACGTTGGCTATCTCCCGGTAGATGGCGAGTATGCTCTCGGCATCCTTGTGCGTCTCCTGAGCCGAGGCTAGCAGCTCTAGAAGCTCCTCTTCAGCCACCTCCAGGTTGTTCAAACGTGCCTCGAGATCAACGTACTCCTCGGTCACGTCCTGACCCGAGACATTCTCACTATCCACTTCTGTGGCCAGGTCCTTGATCCGATCCCGCGCCAGGTCAAACGACCCTTCAGGAATGCGGACAGTGACCGTGGCAGCCAGTTGATCGTCTTGGCGCCAGGTGCGAAGATCGGAGATGTACCCCTCCAACTCCCGGGCCAATCTCTCGATAGCTTCCAGAGTCTCCTCCGTGTCCTCCACGATTAGCGACAGACTCGCTGTGCGCACGATCATCCGATCGCCGATTGCGTCCTGGCCGGTTGATAGACCCGCTTCCCGCTCTTCGAGCGCTGGTACTTCCGCTGCAGGAGCCGCTGCAGGAGGCGGCATGAACTCGGAGGACATCTCGTCTGCTCCGCCCATAGGAGGCGGTGCGGGCGCCGCCATTCCGCACCCCACGGCGCCCGCCGAAAGGGTCAATACAAGTACTGTTAGGATAGCTCTTCTTCTCATCTGTGGCCTCCTCTTTCCCTTGTCTCTACTCCATAGACGCTTAGCGAGGCCCAGGTGTTCCATCAGCCTCTCTACCAGCCAAAGCTCAGCCGGCTGAAGAGGCTCTCCGGGAGACCTCTCTCCATCATCAGCTCTTGAGTGGAGCCGATGTCGTATGGCACACGATGATACTCAATGGCGTTGGACTCTGGCTCGAAAACCATGTATGCAGCATCAGGGTCACCGTCGCGGGGTTGTCCAACGCTACCCGGGTTGATGATCAGACGCTCGTCGTTGATGCGGATCGGTTGGTCCGGAACGGGTATCGTAATCTCGAACCTCTGTGTAGAGGTCTCCTCGCGAAATATGGCAGGGGCATGAGTGTGTCCCACAAAACACAACTGCGTGTCGAAGAACTGAAAGTTGAGCTGAGCCGTGGAAGGGTAGATGATGTACTCCCAGATCGGTTCCCGAGGACTCCCATGGACCAGCGTGCAGTCGCCCTCCACGATCTTGGTAGGCAAGCTCGCCAGCCAGGCACTGTTGTCGTCGGTGAGCTGCTCGCCGGTCCACCGGCAGGCCACCTGTGCACTGGGGTTGAACTCAGCGATGCTGATCCGGTCGATGGCAGCCCAGTCGTGGTTGCCCGCAACGCAGAGGTATTCCGAGAACTCCAATAGCTGATTGATGCACTGGTTTGGACAGGGCCCGTATCCTACCACATCTCCCAGGCACCAAATACGATCTATAGTATCCAGGTCCACGTCGGCCAGTACAGCGTCGAAGGCCGCCAGATTGGCGTGTATGTCCGATACGACCAAGTAGCGCATATTGTGCGAATAGTACCACCGTTAACTAGATTTGTCTAGGCCGCAACGAGCTCCTCCACTCGCCGGGCAGCCCGGTGTGCAATCTCGCCCACCCAAGAGTACGCCAGTGGCCATCTATGTCGCCCACCCTGCACACCACGCTTGGGACAGAGGCCCGTTCGGCGGCCAAACAGCGCCGATAGCAGCCTCCGCCCCTACTCCCCACATGAATGACATCCTCGCGCTGAGCCCCGGCGGGACCACTTGTTGGCCCCCCATATTGCCGATATAATAGCGCTAACCTTACTCTGTGGGAGAGCCCCAAGGTGGAGGGTGAAGGCCTAACGATCGTCAGCCACAATCTGGAGCAGACTCAGGAACTGGGCGTCCTCCTGGGCAACTTGCTGGAGGGTCAGGAGATCATCTGCCTGGAGGGAGAGCTGGGAACCGGAAAGACGTCCCTCATCCAAGCCATTGGCCGTGCAAAGGGAGTCAAAGAGCCCATCACCAGCCCAACCTTCACCCTGGTAAACGAGTACCACGGGGCAGACGTTTCCCTCCACCACGTGGACCTCTACCGACTGGATAGCGCGGAGGAGATCGTGCAGGCGGGGATCGATGCCTGCTTCTACGGCGAGAGCATCTGTCTAGTCGAATGGGCGGAGAAGGCACGGTCGATCCTGCCAGTGGAGCATCTGTATATCACACTGGTGCACGGTGGGGGGGACAGAAGGCACATCACTGTCCAGGCTGGGGGCGACTCCTATCGCCAGCTCCTCGATCGACTGAAAGACGCCGTGGGGTCTTGACTATGGGTTCCATCATGCTCGCCATAGATACAGCCACCGAGTACGCAAGCGTTTCCCTGTACGACGAAGAGAAGGGCACCATCGCCGAATCATCGTGGCACACCTCCATGAATCACACCGTGGAGTTGATGCCCACTATTGTACGCCTGATGGAATCACAGGCCCTGGTTCCACGGCAGTTGGACGCATTGTCCGTGGCCCTGGGTCCCGGCTCCTTCACTGGCTTGCGCATAGGGTTGGCCGTGGCCAAGGGTCTCAGTTGGTCACTCGGCATACCCATCGTCGGGATCCCCACTCTGGACATCGTGGCGTACGCCCACTACGGTCAGAATCTGCCGATCTGCGCCATCCTCCAGGCTGGAAGAGGGCGCATCTGTGTGGCACTCTATGCAATTGGAGACGAAGGCTGGCAGCGCAGTAGCGACTACCATCTGGCCACCGTGGAGGAATTGGCCCGGAAGGTGGCAGAGCCCACCCTCTTTTGCGGCGAGATAGGTGGCTCGCTGCACGCTTCTCTACTGGCGCAGCTGGGGGAGCGGGCCGTTATCGCCTCTCCCGCCTCTTCATTGCGCCGAGCGGCGTATCTGGCCGAATTGGGCTGGCAGCAGCTTCGTTCCTCGGGAGGCGACGAGGTGGCGAACCTGGAACCCCTCTATCTGCACTATCCCAAGATCGGTGATTGAGACCATGGAGCGGCCCGATCTACTCTACATCGTTGAGCCCATGAAGCTGGAGGACATCCCAGAAGTGGTAGAGATCGAGCGACTCGCCTTCCCTAGCCCCTGGCCAGCACGCGCTTATCGATACGAGGTTACCCAGAACCAGCTGGCACACTACTTCGTGGTGCGCCACCAGTCTTCGGAAGAACCCGAGGAAGAAGTCCCAGTCAAGAAACCTAGTCTGCTGAGACGGCTCCAGACCTGGCCCCACAGAGGCGAGCGAGATCATCGCCCGATGGTCGGATACTGCGGGTTCTGGATTGCCGCGCAAGAGGCCCACATCAGCACAATAGCAGTTGACCCCAGATTCAGGGGCCAAGGGATAGGTCAGCTGATGTTGGTGAAGATGATCGAGAGAGCTTTGGAGTTGGATGCTACCCTGGTGTCCTTGGAGGTGCGAGTCTCCAACTTCGTCGCCCAGAACCTCTATCGGAAATACGGCTTCAAGGTTGTGGGTCGCAGACCGCGGTATTACTCCGACAACCGCGAGGATGCTCTGATCATGACTGCCGACCACCTCTCGTCACCCTCATTTCAGAGGGTGTTCCACAAACGGCGCAGACAGTTGTCGAAGCGGCTCGAGCAGCGCACTCGCATGTCACGCCTGGACTAGTCACGCCGGCGCCAGTCCCCTAGAGACGCCTCACCCCATGACGCTGATCGCTGCCCACCAGGCGATGATCTGCACAAACAGCGCTACTGCTCCCAGAGCGTAGGTCACCGGACGCTCCCACCTGTGCAGGGCAAAACCCAAGACCGTATTGCCCAGGAGCACCACCAAACCCAGCGCCGGCAATTCGAACAGCTCCTCCTTGGCTCCCAGGAGCCTGACCTGACCCGACTCCGACAGCAGAGGCACGATCTCTGGCAAGGCCGGGTAGCGGAAGGCGATGTAGGCGAACAGGGACACGTTGGCCACAATCGCCACTGTCACCAGGCTCAGGGCCTTCCAGTCGCGCCAGATGGCCAGGCCCGCCAGCCCGCCTTCTCTTCTCGTTTGCTCCAGGCTACGTGTGGGTCCCAGCCGGCGACGCGCGCGTACCGCTGACAGGAAACCGGTGGGGTTATCGGGGGAGATTACGTAGGAATGGAGGTCCGTCGTGATGAGCAGTTCGTCCGCTCCGCGCCCGGTGGAGTAGAACTGAACTTCCCGCCCGCCAGCGTCTAGTCCCTTGCCTATGCAGTGGCCTGGAAGGCGCAACCGTGGCCGAGTAATGCTCTCCCCCTCTTCGGTCAACCATACCACGGCTTGGATAGCAGCCAACGGTATCGTCTCCTGTCGTCCCGCCCACAGTACGAAAACGCCGTCGCGCCCCATCATGTACTTGAGGGTGAGAACCCCATACACAAGATAGCTGGCGAGCGCCGCCAAGAGGACCGACAGCGCCAACGTCAGGGCCATGACGAAGGACGTGAAAGAGAGGGGCAGACTTCTCAGGCCTCTGAGGATCAGACCATCCAAGAGGACGAGGGCCACGATGACCCCGATCCCTATGCTGATACCCAGAAAGCGCCTAGGTTTCCATTCCAGCATGGTGACGAAGACCCACTAGATGGTATCCGCGGTGCCTGCATGGCCTCGCCGGCCTTCCGGCCATTGGAGGTCAGGCACCAAAACCAGGCAGGACACCATCCAACAGACGTGTTGCGTTTCCACCGAGAATCTTGGACTTGGTATCGTCAGAAAGAGGCAATGACCTGATCGTCTCGATATTGCGCCTTATGCTCCGAAGTCCAGGCCAATCGGACCCAAAGATGATCTTGTCCGCGTTCTTCTCCAGTTCTGGAAAATACTCCGGCAGCTTGTGTGGCGGCAGGCCAGCGATCTCCAGATGGACATTCCTGTGCAGGCGCGCCAGGAAGAAGGCCCGCTGATACCAGAACCCGCGTCCGCCGTGGACCTGGATCAGGGGCAACTCCGGGAAATCCACGGCCACGTCATCCATCCAGAGCGGGTCACCGAACTTCAGCCTGGCACCTCTGAAGATCGAGGATCCCGTGTGAATCATGACCGGAATTTCCAGCTCCTGAGCCTTGGCATACAGCGGATAAATCATGCTATCATTGGGATAGAAGCCCTGGTAGGTGGGGTACAGCTTCAATCCTTTGAACCCCAATTCCAGCACGCACCGCTCCAACTCCTGGGCGGGATTGCGCACCAAAAAGGGGTTGATGTTGGCGAAGGGTATCAGTGCCTCCTGACCCTCGCAGAACTCCGCTATGTATTCGTTGCTGATGACCCCAGTGGTGATGGGGCTGATCTCGGTGAGCACGACGGCGTAGTCCACGCCATTCTCGTGCAGCATCTCCACCATCAATTCGGGCGACGCCATCAGCCTGCCCAGATAGTCCATTCCCTCGCCACTGGACTGTACGAGGTAGTCCGTCGTCCAGGGTTGGAGGTTCGCAGGATCCATGATGTGCAAGTGGAAGTCGATGACAGGCATTATTAGCCCCAACTCAGCTAGTCTAGGTTCACGTCGGCGTCCAGGCACGGAAGCCGCGCCCCGGCGATCGCACGCCAAAGACTCACTCTCTCCAGGCTCGATATCACGGGTGAGAGTATATCATGTTCCCAAGAACAGGAAAAGACATGCCACGATTGCTGCTGGCGTCGGGTTCTCCGCGCCGTAGTGAACTCCTGCAACTGCTGGGGGTGCCCTTTCAGATCATCGTGCCCCACATACACGAAGAAACCGTCCGTTGCGCCAGCGGAGCCAAATTGGCCTCCATGCTCGCAGAGATGAAGGCTCTATCTGTGGAAGGGCAAACGGATGAGGATATCATCGTCGGCGCCGATACCGTAGTGGTGCTGCGGGGCCAGATTCTGGGCAAGCCGGCAGATGCGGCTTCGGCCCGCAACATGCTGGCAGGTCTTCGCCGGGGAGGACACCAGGTGATCACGGGGTTGGCGGTCGTCCGACCCGGGATTTCTTCACCGCTCGTCCAGGCCGTAGAAACTAAGGTGTGGATGAGGCGGTACGGCGACGAAGAGATAGCCCAGTACATAGCCAGAGGGGAACCCTTCGATAAGGCCGGGGCATATGCCATCCAGGACCCGGAGTTCCGTCCTGTGGAGAGGCTCCAGGGCTGCTACGCCAACGTGGTGGGATTGCCGCTCTGCCATCTATTCGCGATACTGAAGCGCTTGCACCTCTCGCTGACTGAACCGCCACGGGCGGCGTGCGAAGCCCACACGGGACGCAGCTGCGCCGTCGCCGATGGAATCCTGGGTTCCGGGAGTCGTTGACTTTGTCTCTAGGTCATGATACACTTAGCGACGAACTTCTGAGATGGGGGAAATGGCAGACAAGAGTCTAGACAAAGGTGCCTTGCTGCGGGCCCTGCCCACCCTACGAGGATTGAATGTCCTGGTGCTCGGGGATCTCTTCCTGGACGAGTACGTCGTCGGGCGAGCCACTAGACTCTCGCGGGAGGCCCCCGTGCCGGTGCTGGAATTCGACCGCCGTTTCGACCTGCCCGGTGGCGCCGCCAATCCCGCTCACAACATCAGCGCCCTGAGCAGTACCGCCCACCAGATTGGCGTTGTCGGCGACGATGAGTCCGGCCGCAAGCTGGTAGATCACCTCCAGGAGGCAGGTATCACCACCACAGGCGTGGTTGTCGATGATACCCGACCCACGACTACCAAGACACGGATCGTCGCCGAGGGGACACTCGTCTTCCCCCAGCAACTGGCTCGCGTGGACCAGGTGGAGCGCCGTCCCCTAGACCAGGGCGTTATCTCCCAGCTGGTTACTCACCTGGAGAGCATCAGCCCGCTCATGGAAGCCATGCTCCTTTCGGACTACAAGATTGGCGCGGTCAGCGAAGAGACCGTTGCTGCGGCGTTGCGTCTTTCTCGCGAGCACGGCATCCTCATCACCGTGGACTCACAGGGCGACCTGCACAAGTTCAGAGGGTTCGACGTGGTAAAGTGCAATGCACAGGAGGCAACGGCTTTCTCGGGGGGCGAACTGCGAGGGGATGCTGACTTCGAGCAAACTGGGCGGGACATGCTTGCTGACCTGA
>Ga0180437_10009132_pt1 | contig 12347 bp, 7 predicted proteins | sample SS_ome_4_FD_132410 | JGI IMG/M metagenome (GOLD analysis project Ga0180437, IMG submission 132410) | Hypersaline lake sediment archaeal communities from the Salton Sea, California, USA - SS_3_D_1 metaG | ecosystem: Environmental > Aquatic > Non-marine Saline and Alkaline > Hypersaline > Sediment...
GGATTCCGGCCCGCGCGTTGCCGTGGCACTGGTTGCCGGTCAGGGTGTTTGCGTCGGCCCGGCCGATCTCCTCGATGCCGTGCTTCTGCGTGGGCTTCTCGCCGTCGCACGAGCAGTGGTTGCCGGTGACGGTGCAACGGGTGGCGTTCTGCAGGGCGATGCCGCTGTACGCGCCGGGCTTCGCCTGCGAATTGTCGAGGCACACGTTGCCCACGATCAGGTTGCTCCCCCCGCCGTTGGCATAGATGCCGTGTTGCCCGTTGTTGCGGCAGACGTTGCTCGAAACCACGTTGAACCGGTCGCCGCCGGGCTGGTCGCCCAGGCCGCCGATCCCGTTGTGGCGATTATCGTGCAGCAGGTTGCCGGTGACGACGATTCCCAGCACGTCGGCGCAGAAGTACAGGCCGTCGCCCCCGTTGTGGCGCCCGACGTTGTTGGCGAAGACGGCCCCGCGCAGCGACGTGCCGGGGTGAAACCCGTGTACGCGGCAGCCCTCCGCCAGGCAGCTCTCCACGCGCACATCGCGCCCGCGCTGCACGCCGATGCCGTCGCCCACCGAGCCTCGCACCGTGACGTTGCGCACCTGCCCGTCGTGGACGTTGGCGAAGTGGACGGCCGCGATCGTGAAGTCGGTCACCGGCGAGGGGTTCTCCTCCATGTTGCCGTCGAGCACCAGGTCGGTCACGCTCACGTCTTCCAGCGGCTTGTCCCAGTGGAAGCGGTTGCCGCGGATCATCGGGAAGTAGTTGGTCAGCCGGGCGTGCTGCTCGGGCCGGAATACCCCCTCCTCGTGGCACGTCCAGAGCGGCTCTTCGAGCACGATCCGGCCGGGCTCGACCGCGCCCACGACGGCGTGGACCGAGTGCCACCCGCCGAGCTGGTTGTCACGCAGGAACACCTCGTCGCCGGCGCGGAACCCCTCGGTCGATTCGACGGCGACGGCCGGATCGCCCTTCTTGGCCGGCTCGCGGAGCTTGGTGACGGCCTCTTGGCCGCGGGTCAGTGTCGTTGTGGACCCGGACCCGCGCAGGGTGACGTGCGGGCGCAGCGCCACCGAGCGGCGCAGCACGTACCTGCCCGGCGGGATGAGGACCACGCCCCCCTCGGCCGGGAGCGAGTCGATTGCTTCCTGGATGCCGGCGGTGAAGCTCTCGCGCTGGGCGAAGTCGGCCACGCTGACCACCGCGGCGCTCTCGGCCGCGAGGGCCGCGCCGCCCGTCGACAGCCAGCATGAAGCCACCACCGCAATTGAAATGTGAAGCCGGCGAATCATCGGTTCTCTCCCCTGGCGCGGGCTGCGGCCGCAACGTGCCGCCGCGAGGACGCAATTCGCCGCCGCGAGGACGCAACTTGCCGCCGCGAGGGCGCGGCGGCTAAGCATATCTCTCTATCTCCCCCTCTCTCTATCTCTCCTTCTCTCCCCCTTCGTCGCGCAAGTAGCGGCAGAGGGCCCGTGCCACGTCCCGCCCGAAGGCGCGGGCACTGTCCGGCGTGACTTCCGCGCCGCGGGCATTAGCATAGGGGACCTCGAAGCTGGTGGCCAGTCGCACCGACGGCTGCTCGCTTCCCCAGCGCGAGCAGGACTTGCCCTGCTCAAAGTTGTTGCCTTGGTTCCACGCCACGCCGAAGGGGAGATTGTCCTCAGCGCGATAGGGCAGGGGGCCGTGGCATACACCCTCCAGGATCTTGCCGAACCGCGTCTGCTCGGCCCAAATCCGCGGGTTGGGTGAGCCGACCATGTAGATTTCCTCGTTGTGCTTTCCGCGAATCCACGGGCAGTGCAGGTCGATGGTCACGTGCAGCTTGTCGCCGCCCCACTTCGGCACCAATTCGCGCAGGGCCGCCGTCTCGGGGTAGAGGCTCTCGCCGACGTAGTCCCGATTGTGGTCCCGCGGGCGGCGGTTCTTGCCCTGGTCGCCCCGCTCCACGCCGTCCTTGTCCACGAACGGCACGACGAGCAACTCGACGTTCTCGGCCAGCCAGCGCCCCTCCTGCGTCTCGGCGTCCAGCACGGTCGCCAGCAGCCCTTCGACGGCGAAGCTGGCCAAGGACTCGCAGGCATGGTGCCGGGCGGTGAGCAGCACGCGGTGTTGCGGCCCGCCGTCCGGCTTGCCGACGTACGCGCACTGCACGGGCCGTCCCCCGCGCGACTTGCACAGCACGTCGGGGTGCAGCCGGGGGTTGCCCCGGTGGGAAGCGAGGAACCGCTCCCAGTCGGCTTGCAGATAGGGAATCGTGAAGCAGAACCGCACGTCGTTCTGCTCCGGTGCGAAACGGTATGTGAAGGAGCGGCTGTCCCCGCTCTTCGCACCGAGCCATCGCCAGGTTGCGCCGCCGTCGCAGCTTACGGCCGGGCCGCGCACGCCGACCGGTCCGCGGTCGGTAAACCGGAATTGCAGCGTCCGGCCCCCGGCCTCCCGCACTCGGTAATACCAGTAAAACCACCAGCCCGCCGTGTCGCGCAAGTCGGGCCGCAGGCGGACCACGTCGCCGTCGATCCCCTCGACCACCACGTTTCCGCCGGGGAAGTCGCAGTCCACGCGGACCTCGGCGCCTGCAAGAAGCGCCGGCCCGGCCGCGAGGAGCCAGGCCGCCAGAATCCACCGAACGCCGGTTCTCATGTCGTCGTCTCCTTCGCTCGAGCGGACAGAACGTGTTCGCGCATCCAGGCAACGTATCGCGCGGCGTAGGCGTCGAGGTTTTCGACCGATCCCCCGCCGCGGATCGGGGAGCACATCTCGTAGTTGGCCACGCCGTCGAACCCCCCGTCCTTCAATCCCCGAAAGAACGCCGGATAGTCGATAAACCCCTCGCCGAACTTCACCGCGCGGACCAGGTCCGGCTGCACCCGCTCGTAGTTGACCGCGGCCGGGCGGTACTGATAACGGGGCAGGCGCCGGTAGTCGGCGTTGGTAGTGATCGCCGTGTGAGGGGCCGCGCGCCGGGCCGCCTCGTAGAGGTCCTCACCCCGCAGGGCCGGCGACCAGGCGTCGAACGCGAGCTTGCAGTTCGGCCGGCCGACGTCGGCGAGCAGCTCCAACAGGGCCTCGGTGTGCACGGCCACGTCGTGATGGTTTTGCACGGCGACGGTTATCCCGTGGGCCGCGGCCCGGTCGCAGACCTCCCGCAGGGCCTCGACCGTCTGTGACCACAAAGCGTGCAGGCTCTGTCCAACGGTCTCGTAGGCGGTGAACAGCCGGACGCACGCGGCGCCAAGCCGCGTTGCGATGCTCGCCAGGCGTTCGGCATAGGCAATTTGCATCTCCAGGTACGGCACTTCGGCGGCCGCACCGCCGGCGAAATCGACGTATCCGGCGATCACCGCGCACTCGACGCGGTGCCGGTTCAGCGCCGCTTCGAGCGAGGCCAGGCGGTCTTCGGTTGCATCGAGTGGCGAGAGGTGGGGGCGTTTGCCCATCAGCATCACGGCGTCGTAGCCCAGCTCGGCCGCCCTGGCGATGAACTCGTCGGGCCGCAGACGGTGCTGGCCCCAGAGGCCGGCGTAGCTGACGGAGAAAAGACTGAGCTTCATGGCGTTTCCTCTCGTGTTGGAGTACAGCCTTCAGGCTGCCGAAGCACGCCAAAGCGTGTACTCCAACTTCACTCGCTCTCGATGACGAGCTTGTCCTTGGCCCCGGCCGCGGCGTAGATCGCAGCCGCCCGGTCCAACGGATCGCTCTTTTCGGCCAAGACCGTCACCAAGCGCGGGGCCAACATGCCGAGCACCTCCGGCACGTCGCACACGCGCAGCACGTTGAGCAACGGCGGCGCCGCATCGTCCATGAACCCAAGCGGCGGGTCGCCCAGCACCACGCCGTCGATCTCCGGCTCCCAGAGCGCCGCGCAGGCCGCCAGCACGCCGGCCGCACCGTCGCCCAGCACGATCACTTCAGACCCTTCGTGTTTGTGTTTCTCGTGCAGATAGCGTGCGGCCGCGGCCACGTCCCACACGCGGCCCGTGTCCACCGTCCGGCCCAGAAGGACGTGCGACCGCTCGACGTAGTTAGGCGGGTTCTTGCGGGTCCAGCGCGTGGGACCGACGCCGCGCGCCTTCAGCACGTAGAGCATGTCGCCCGCGTGGTAGAAACGGTGCGCGATGTTCAGGTTCGGCTTCTCCGCGTCGCCGTCGTGGACGTGGATCAGCAACAGGATCCGCTTGGCGACGGCCGTCGGCTTGAAGACCGTGTCGTACTTGAGCGGGATCACGATTCCCGGCTCGGTTTCCACCCGGGCCAGCTCCGTCCGAAAAGGGGTCAGACCCCCTTGGCTTAAGGGGTCTGACCCCTTTTCGGATAGGCTCTTGGCCGGCGGGATTCGCTCGGGGAAGTAGCCGAAGGTGACCCGCTTGAGCTCGGCCAGCAGGTTCGCCTTCCATCCGTCGAACTCGCCCTCTTTCGGCGGCTCGACCTTGGCCATGGGCACGAAGCGCTCGTCGATCGTCGTGTTCAGCTCGTCGCCGGGGATGTCGCCATCCTCGGGGAACACCCGCAGCTTCTCGATGGGGATCGGGTACTCGCGCTCCGAACGCGGCCCGGTGACCAGGTCCACTTCGCTGTCTTCCACCACGCGCGGGTCGTTCTTGAGCTGCGTGTTGATGAACCGGAAGGCCGCCTGCCGGATGTCCTGGCGGTAGGCGTGCCCGCCGATGCTCACCACGGCGTCGACGAAGTCGGTGCGCCCGTAGAGGCTGTAGACCCGCTCGAGCCGGTTGATGATCCGGTCGTTGGCGTCCATGGGGAAGATGCGGTCCGCGTCGCTGTTCGTAAACAGCAGTGCCCGCGGGGCAACCAGGGCCGCGATCCGGGTCCAGGGCCACTGGAACGTGTTGTAGAGGAACATGCAGTCGCAGTGGCCGTTGATCACCCGGTTGTTGACGTACGAGGGGAGGTCGGCCATTCCGCTGACCGGCACGGCCGCCCGGACGCGCTCGTCGGCCGCGGCGATCCAGAAGCTGGCCGCGCCGCCGCCGCTGATCCCGGTCACGGCGATCCGCTCGGGGTCCACGTCGGGCCGGCCCGTGAGGTAGTCGATGGCCCGCATCCCGTTCAGACACTCCACCCCTGCGGGCGTGTAGCCTCGCGAGTGCCACCACCAGCGGTTCTCGCGGTAGGTGCCGTGGTGCAACGCGCCGATCTCGCCGAGCTGGAGCGAGTCGATCGTCAGGCAGAGGTACCCGTGGCGTGCGAACCAGATCCCGTGCGACTGGTAGGCCGTCTTGTTTCCCGAGCGGCCCTGATAGGAATGCCCGCACACGTAGAGCACGGCCGGGAGCCGTTCGCCCTCGTCAACCTTGGCGGGCCGGTAGAGGTTGCCCGTCACGTAGAGCCGGGGCCGGCTCTGGAAGTGGATCATGTCCACGCGGTAGCCGTCCCCTTCGAGGGTCCCGGTGATCGTGGCCCTAAGCGGCGTTTTTTCCGGCATCGGCCAGAGCCCCAGCATGTGGAAGTATTCTTCCTTATACGCCGGTCGCCGCGACTGCCAGTCTTCGAGCGCTTTCACTTCGTTGAGGAAACCCGCGTGGATCCGGTCGGCCTCGCGGGCGAGGTACGCCTGGATCATCTCATCGCCCGGCTCGCCCCGGTCCGGCGGCCCGTATTCCTGCCCGAGGCCACGCGCCCCGCACGCCAGCAGCATCAACGCCACGCCAACCACGCCTTTGCGTACGTTCATGAGATCATCTCCGGAGAGGCCCATTGTAGGAGGCGTCTCCAGACGCCGACCGAACGGCGGTCGGCAGGGATCGGCGACTGGAGTCGCCTCCTACAGTTGCGGAAAAACAAACCTGGTCCCTTTTCAGTCCCAGCTCAGCTTGCTTCCCGTGGTGTCCCACCACTTTAGCAGGCGGGCGCGCTCGGATCGATAGACGTCGGGCCGTTCCACGATCAGCTCGGCGCCGAAGAAGCGGTTGCCCACGGATTCCGTGAGCTGCCGGAAGTCGTATCCTTCGAGCCCGGCGAGCTTTACGGCGGCCTCGCCCGCCTGGCGGTAGCCGTCCTCGAACGGCTGGTCGGCTCGCGCGGGGGCTCGACGAAGAACCTCGATCAGCTTCGGCACCGCCGGCTTGTGTCCCAGGGCCGCCAGGCCGCAGGCGCAGATGCCGAGGTTATCGGGCAGAGAGTCGTCCAGGCCGGCCGTCAGCAGCCCGGCCGCCCAGGGCGCCTTCACGTCGCACAGCCCGGCATAGAGCATCCGTCGCACGTGCGGGTTTTCGTCCTTCCGGATGCGGGCGTAGAGGGGCAGATCGGCCTCGGACAGGCCCAGGCTGCGCAGCCCGTTGACGGCGTTGATCCGCGCGGCGGGATCGTCCTGCTCGAGCGCACGGAGGTAGACGGCCTTGAGCTGCTCGTCGAGGCCCTGGGGACGGTAGTGGGCAAGGAGGCTCGTCGCGTTCTTGACGAAGTTCGCCGAGAGCGCCGGATCGGCCAGGCGCGCGACAAGCCACTCGGCCATCCACGGCTCGAGGGGCTGCGCGTAGTTGTGGGCCTCGCGCGACGTGTCGTCCTCGTTGCCCAGGGACTTGAGCAGGAACTCGGCGGCCGCCCGCCGTTGGTTGCCATCGGCGGCGGAGCCCCGCACAAACAGTCCCCCGGCGGCGTGAACCCGGGCGAACACGTCGTCGGACTCACGAAGGATTTTCACCAACGCCGGGACCCCGAGCCGCCGGTTGACGCCCAACGCACGCGAGACCCAGCCGGCCCTCCATGCCTCCTCGGCAGGGGGCTGCCGAAGGTGCTTCAGAAGTCCGGCGACGTGGTCCGCCGTCAGCGCCGCGTTGAAGGGGCCTCGCAACAGCATGAATGCGGCTTGGCTCAGCTTGTGGTCTTCCGAGAAGGTGATCGCCACCAGGTCCGATGCGGTGCAGAACTTCTTCAGCTCCTCGTCGGCCCGGATGAGCTGGGCCGAGTCGGGCAGCGACATGAGGTTCCGTTGCTGCTCGCGCAGACGCGCGCGCAGGTCCTCTACCTTGCCGAACTTCTCCTGCGAGAGGCCGGGGATCGGCTTGAGCGCCGTTTCCTCCTGCCCGAAAGCGGCCCCTGCCACGGCGGCAAGCGCCAGCCAGAGGACCCCGCTTCGCCGCAAGCTGCCGGTCTTCATTTCACGGCCCTCCACTTTTTGGAGTGCGGCGACTTGTCGCCGCTTTCTTGTCCATCGCAAAGACTATAAAGACCATTCCGTTCCGTTCGCGCCCTGCGACTGGCCGCCCCTTGTTCCCGGAAGAAACGACGTTGCCGAGCGTGCCGGCATCGGCGTGGCCGCTACGAAACCGTCAGCGTGTCGGGAAGTGTCCGAAAGCGGCGATGAATCGCCGCAGTCCAAAATATCTACCGCGCCTCCGGCGACGTGGTCACCAGGACGTGCTCGCCGAGGTACTTTCGGGCCACGCGCACCACGTCGTCGCGGGTCACGGCCCGGACGCGGGCGTCGAACGAGCGGTCGTAGTCGTGGCCCAGGCCGTACAGCTCGTCGAGGGCCGCCTGGCGGGCCTGGTCGCGCAGGGTCGTGTTTTCCTGGGCGTGCATGGCGATCAGCATGTCCACGGCGGTGCCGAACTCCTCGGGCGTGATCTTGCCCTTTCGGGCTTGGTCGAGCTTCTCTTGAATCCGCCGGACGACCTCGTCGACCGCGTCGGGGCGGGTTTGGGCCATCACCGCAAAGAAACCGGGGGCCGGGCCGCTGATCTGGAACGCGTGGACGTAGTAGACCAGCCCCTCGCCGCGGAGCTCTTCGTGGAGCCAGCCGCCCGGGTAATTGTAGCCCGACGTGATCGCGTCGAGGACCAGCAGGGCCGCGTAGTCCTTCTCGTCGAAAATGCTCACGGACGGATAGCCGAGAAGCACCATGGCCGTGGGCTTGCCGGTCTGCTTGTGGCGGACCACGCTCTCCGGCACGGCGTTGTCGCGGTCGAAGGAGATCGGCTCGACATCGGGCGACCCGCTAAGCCCGCCGAAGTGCCGGCGGACCAGCTCGACGGCCGCCTCCGGCTCGACGTCGCCGAACACCGTGACCACCATGTTCTCGGGCACGAAGTACCTGGCGTGGTAACGGCGCAACTCTTCGGCCGTGAGCCGCTCGACCGTCTCGGTCTTGCCCCCCTGGATCAAGTGGTAGGGGGAACTCTTCGGCAGGCTGTCGTAGAACAGCTCGAACGCCTCGGCCTGGGGGCTGTCGCTCCGCCGGGCGATCTGCCCCAGGGCCAGCTTCTGCATCTTGCCGAACTGGTCGTCCGGGAAGGTCGGGCGGGTAAAGCACTCGGCGAACAGGGCCAGGGCCTCGGGGAAGTCGTCCGTAAGCACCGTGGCCGTGCCGTAGACCGTGTTGCGCCCCGCGGCCATGCCGAGCTGCCCGCCGATCGAATCGAAGTACTCGGCGATCTGTTCGGCCGTGTGGTCCTTGGTCCCCTTGTCGAGCATCGCGCCCACGAGGGCCGAGCGCCCGGCCGTGGCTTCGTCGTCGACCAAGGAGCCGCCCAGCACGTAGGCCTGGACGTCGACCATGGGCAAGCGAGACTGTCGCTTCACCAGCACGCGCAGCCCGTTTTCAAGCCGCACCTTCTTCACTTCGCTCTCTCCCGCCGCGGCCTCCTCGACCGACGGTTTCGGCGCCCCGCCGGGCGGCGCAATCACCACGCGGTTGAGCCGCTCGGGCACGAAGTAGCGCCGGGCAACGCCCTGGATCTGCTCGGCCTTGACCTTCTGGATGTTCTCGACGTAGCTCTTGTCGAACAGCGGGTCGCCGGTCGAGAGGTAGCTTCGCCCCAGGCTCTCGGCGGCCTCCTGCACGGTCTCGGCCCCGAAGACCAGCTCGGCGGCCTTCTGCTTTTTGGCCTTGGCCAGCTCGACGGGGCTGACCGGCTCGTGGCGCAGACGATCGACCTCGCGGAGGATCTCGCCGACGGCCTCTTGCCAATGTTCCGGCTGCGCGCTGCCGAAGACGGCGAAGAAGCCGTTTGCGAAATGCGGCGTATAGCTGGCCGAGTCGACCGAGAGGACCAGTTGGCGCCGGTATTTCAGGCGCTGCACCAGGCGCGAGCTGTCGCCCTCGGTGAGGATGTAAGAGGCCACGTCCAGGGCGTATAGGTCGGGGTGCGAGAGGCGGACCGTGGGCCAGGCCACCACGAAGTCGTAGGTCTTGCCGTCCATCTCGCGCACGGCCTCGCGGGGCGTGAGCTGCTCGGGCTCGTCGGGCATGGGAATGTAAGTCTCCGCGGCCCGGGGAGTATCGGCCCAGTGCCGCGCCACCTCGTCGAGCACGGCCTGCGTCTGCACGTCGCCCACCACCACGAAGACCTGGTTGTTCGGCACGTAGCGGCTGTGGTAGAAGTCGATGATCGTTTCGTTGGTCGTGGAGCTGAGCACGTCGGCGTAGCCGATGATCGGGTGGCGCATGGGGTGTTGCGTGTAGACGGTCTGCTTGAGCAGCTTCCACAGGACCCGCTGGCGGTCCACCTCGCCGTCGGCCAGCTCGCGGTGCACGACCCTAAGCTCGCGCTCGAACTCCTCCGGGTTGAAGGCGACGTTCTGCATGGCGTCGGCCACCAGGTCGATGGCCGTGTTCACTTTGGCGGCCGGGCAGTCGATGAAGTAGGCCGTCAGATCGGTCGAGGTGAAGGCGTTCGTGGCCCCCCCGAAGCTGTCGATGATCTGAGAGATCTCCTTCTCGGTGCGCCGCTGCGTGGTCCCGCCGGAAACCACGTGCTCGAGCACGTGGCTCAGCCCCGCCCCGAGGTGCTTTCCCTCGAACGCGCTGCCGGTGTTCTTCACGTAGCAGCGGACCGTGGCCACCGGCGCGACGTGGTTTTCCTGGACGATCACGGTCAGTCCGTTCCGCAGCGTGGCCAGGGTCACGGCGTCGGGCAGCCTGCGGACGTTGGCGAATCGTGCGGCTGGCGGCTGTTGCTGCGCCGCCACGTCCGGCGACTCTTCGGGCGCCGGGGCGGCGCCGAGACCCGTCGAGGAGAATTGGATCGCAAAGACCAGGGTCAGTGCCGAGAGCGTTACGGTAAACAAGTGGCGGGGACAAGCTTTCATGAGTGGTCCCTTGGGCAGGTCGGTTTGGGGGGTGGAGATGATTTCTAATCTTACCACCGCGGCACCACCAACCCATCCCCCCGTTCCGGAGCGGGCAATCCGACGGCGGGACGGGGGGCCCGGCCCTCCCCGGGGCTCGGCTGGGTCGATCCGCCCGAAAATGCGTCACAAACCGGCCAAGCGGGCGCGTCGAACCACGTCGCGACCCGAGCTTCAACCTATGCTTGATCGAGGCAGTTTGGGGCCGGGACGTTCCGGCGCCACTGCACGGTCAGGTGCGACTCGCCGCGCCGCGCTTCACGGCGACGGACCGGTGGGTGCATCTTGGCCTGACGTTGATGTGGGAGGGGCAGCATGTCGACGACCGGACACTCCGACACCTGGGCGGACACCGGGAGGCGACCCATCGTACCGGCGGGAGATTCGGTGGGGGCCCGCGCGCCGTCCGACTGGGCGCGACAGGCGACCCTCCTCGAGTTGGGACGGCGGACCCTGGCTTCCGTCGACTTCTCAGTGCTGCTCAGGGACGCGGCCGAGTTCGCCGTTGAGATGTTGGAGGCGGACCTCGCCGTGGTTGGTGAATTGATGGCGGGAGAGGAAGGCTTGCAGATCAGAATGGTTGCGCCGGCGAGGGCCGACCGAGCCGAGGGCACGCCGCCTCATCACGTGCCGCTCTCGCCCGAAGGCTCGTTGGCCGTATCCGCCCTGCAGGCCGGTGCACCGCTGATGATAGAGGACCTGGCCAGGGAATCTCGGTATCGCGATCCGTTCCTGCAAGAGCTCGGCGTGCGCGCGGGCCTGACCGTTCCGTTGCAGGACGAAGGGCAGAGCTTGGGCACGCTGGGGATTTACTGGAAGCAGAAGCGAGAGCTTGCGCCGGAAGACGTCGCGTTCGTCGAGACGATCGCGTGCCTGTTGAGCCTGTCCCTTAGCCGCGCCCGCGCCCACGCGCGCGTCGATTGCGAGCAGGCGGTGGCCGCGGCCGTTCTGGACATGATCGACGATCCCGTGGTGGTCTTGGATGCTCGCGGGCACGTGCTCGTGGTGAATTGGGCCTGCAGCCAGGCCACAGGGCGGAAGACGAAGCGCGTCAGGGGAAAGCCGTTTTGGGAGGTCTTCGCGGTTGAGGAGGAGTGGGCCCCGTTCCGCGCCATGGTGCAGATGGTGGCCGACACCGCAACCCCTTGCCAATTCGACGGTCGACTGCTCACCCTGGACGATCGGCGCCTGCCGATCAGTTGGCTGCTTCGTGAAGTGCGCGACGGGGCGGGCGTAGTGCGGCGGATCTTGCTGGTGGGCAGACTTCACGACGCGAAGACCGACGCGAGCCCCGAGCCGGGCGCCGACTCTCCCGCGCCTTCACAAGAGGAACCCCCGGCGGCTCAGCCGTTCCAGCCTCGGCCGGGCCGGGCACTCGTGGAGCGCCGCAGAAGTCCCCGGCGGGAGTATCCCTACCGTCAATGGATAGCCCCGTGCTGGGGCGATTCGCTACCCGGGCCGGAAGACTTCATCGAGGTCGCCTGCCGGGACATCTCCGCCGGCGGATTCTCGTTCCTTCTGGACGCGTCTCCCGATTTCACCGACCTGGTGATCGCCCTGGGTATACCGCCACACGTGACGCACCTTGCCGCAGAGGTGAGGCGGGTGGCGGAAATGGAAACCGACGGCAAGAAGCAGTTCCTCGTCGGCTGCCAGTTCCGGGGTCGGCTGCGTCTGGAGTCAGCTCGAGGGGTCCGGGCTGTCGATTTCCGGGATGCGAACGTCACCCCGCAAGAAACCGCAACTTGATGAAACTCCGAAACCTTGTCTACTTAGTGAGGTATCAATGAAGCCCGGGAGCCCTTGCATCCCCGCCGCCTCGGGCCGTTCGGCCGCCGCGGACAACCGCGGTTCATCCAGACACGACTACCGCTTCGTCCAGAAGATCGCCCCGTTGCGAAACGGGACGATGCCGACGGCCGGCGACTTCTTCGACGTCGTCTGCTGCGACCTTGCCCGCGGAGGGGTCTCTTTCTTCCTGGCGACGCCGCCCGACTTCGATGAGGTGGTTGTGGCCCTGGGACGCGCCCCGAAAATCAACCGCTTGCTGGCCAAAGTGGTGCACATCGAGCAGCTTTCGATTGATGGCGGCGTACGTTATCGCGTGGGCTGCCGCTTCACCGAGCGACTGGGCTTCTGACCGGCCGGGGGGTCCTTGGTGTGTGGCAAATTCCTCTGGCGCCATAAATGGGGGTTTTGTAGAATCTGGGCAACGTTGGTTTTCTTCCCCCTATCACGGAGGTAAACGATGGCGGATGCGTTGCCCAGATTGGATCGAGA
>Ga0180437_10009133_pt1 | contig 12346 bp, 8 predicted proteins | sample SS_ome_4_FD_132410 | JGI IMG/M metagenome (GOLD analysis project Ga0180437, IMG submission 132410) | Hypersaline lake sediment archaeal communities from the Salton Sea, California, USA - SS_3_D_1 metaG | ecosystem: Environmental > Aquatic > Non-marine Saline and Alkaline > Hypersaline > Sediment...
CGAGGGCTTTCGGGCTGGCTGAGCAATGGGCCAAAAGCAAAGCCGCTGCTTGGCCAGAGGTCACTCCAAGAGCCACGCCTACCGCTGCTTGGCGAACCGTTGGCTGGGCATCATCTGGAAGTTGTGGCAAAGCCGAGAACGCTATGATGAGACCTATCACTTGCAGCAAATCCGGCGACATCGCCGCCGGTAGGGATTGCCCATGACGCTATCCGTTTGTTAACCACCATGCGAATCTTGCGGACAGAAAGTAGGAGGAGTCTCCTGAACAACCTGAGCGTTGTGCGTGAAGCGGGGGCTTAACATAAAGAGGTTAAGTCATTCCGAGGATGCCCTGCCGATCACTCGATACTGCTGGCAAGGGGAACTTGACAAAGCTTGTCCGCCCTGGGATCGGGGTGGCTATCTCCGGCGTTGATGATGGCCTGCGGACTATGGCAGCCCTGGCTGAGGAAGGTCACCGGACTGTTTCAACCGCATCTTCTAGCAAAATTTTGCTATGTCTCAAACCTTTGGCAGGACAAATCGCCTCGGATGAGAAAAGCCCTCTGATCGAATTGCTAATCATAAGTCACACGCAGCGAGTACGGGCTGGCGCTGTAGTGGTAGAACGGGCTGAAGACAAGAATGTAGTACCTCCCTGCACTGGTCGGATCATAGGAAATGTGATCTGGCAAGTTGCCATTGTTTTGCGATTGGCCGACCCTGCGCTGGGCCGAGTTGTAAAGGTAGAGATCATAGTCAACGCCAGTGGGGATGTTGGTGAGGTCTATGTTGATGGCCTTGGTCGTGCTGATGTCAATGTAGAAGTAGTCCCTTCTGCTGGCCACATCGCAGCAACTGATGTAAGACTGATAGGTTTGACCAGAGGTCAAGGGACCGTAGGCCTGGGCGAACGAGTCGTTAGGCTCGTAGTTGTCGGGACCGCAACTGCAGTAGCCTTTCATGACGAGGGGAAGGTAGATGTTATTGCTCAGCGGCGGGGACGGTGCCCCCCCGCCCCACCGCCTCACGTAGATTTCGTCATCCCCGCTATTGTCGTCGTCCCAGGCGACATAGGGCGTGCCGTCCGGTGCAATGGCCAGCGAAGGGTGCTCCGAGTAGCCGCTATTGTCGCTGATGCCCCCGCCACTGGCCGAGCCTGCCCCCACCTCTCCCCAACTACTCCCGTTCCAGTACCGCACATAGATTTCAGGAGGCCAGCCACTGCCACTGTGGTCGTACCAGGCGACGTAGGGCGTGCCGTCCGGCGCTATGGCCATTGAAGGGTAAAACGAAGCGGCACTATTGTCGCTGATGCCCCCGCCGCTGGCCGAGCCAGCCCCCACCTCTTCCCAACTGCTCCCGTTCCAGCGCCGCACGTAGATTTCGTCCCCGCTACTGCGGTCGTCCCAGGCGACGTAGGGCGTGTTGTCCGGCGCTATGGTCAGCGAAGAGTGCCCCGAGTAGCCGTCGTTGTCGCTGATGCCCCCGTCTGTAGCTGAGCCGGTCCCCACCTCTTCCCAACTGCTCCCGTTCCAGCGCCGCACGTAGATTTCAGAGTTCCCGCCGCTGTAGTCGTGCCAGGCGATGTAGGGTGTGCCGTCCGGCGCAATTTTCATCGAATCGATAAACGAGCTGTCGCTGTTGTCACTGATCCCCCCGCCGCTGGCCGAGCCGACTCCTACTTCTTCCCAACTGCTCCCATTCCAGCGTCGCACGTAGATTTCAGAGTTCCCGCTAGTGTTGTCGTACCAGGCGACGTAAGGCGTGCCGTCTGGCGCAATGGCCATCGAAGGAGCCCCCGAGTTGCCGCTGTTGTTGCTGATGCCCCCGCCGCTGGCCGAGCCAGTCCCCACCTCTTCCCAACTGCTCCCGTTCCAGCGTCGCACGTAGATCTCATTATAGACCTCGCCACTCCAGTCGCTCCAGGCGACGTAGGGCGTGCCGTCCGGCGCTATGGCCAACGAAGGAGACATCGACCGGTCGCTGTTGTCGCTGACGCCCCCGCCGCTGGCCGAGCCAGCCCCCACCTCTTCCCAACTGCTCCCGTTCCAGCGTCGCACGAAGATTTCTTCTTGGCCACGGCAGCAGTAGTCGTGCCAGGCGACATAGAGCGTGCCGTCCGGCGCTATGGCCAGCGAAGGGCGCTCCGAATCGTCGCCGTTGTCGCTGATGCCCCCGCCGCTGGCCGAGCCAGCCCCAACTTCCTGCCAGCCAGCGTTGGGGTCGGCGGATGGGTGGGCCGTTGGCGCGGCGGTGCCACGCGGAGAGGCTGCCAGCAAGAGCAACGTGACCAACACCACGATGGTCAATCCACGGTAGAGAACGTTGTGGGTATACATCTGCCCCCCCCCTTTCCAACCTTTAGCTCTCGGCCATTTGAGCATTCGGTAAAAGTGTATCATAACACAACTGTAAAGTCCTGAGCCTAATCTGAACCGACCCTGAGCAATGGCTGGGTTCGTCTTGTTATGCACTTGGATAGGCGGGTTCGGTCCGAAGAGGCTTCTAACATCAACTAGGATTTCATGGCCAGAATAACAAAAGCCAACCCCCTCCTGATCCATAAAAGAGAAGATTGGCCTTCAATGTCTCATGATCTCACCTCCTGCTGTATTAGCTATCGGCTACATCGAACTCCAGTGATTGGCACTTTCCACGTTGATATCGCAAATGACTTAATCCGGTTCCGGCTTGCCGGGACCTCCACCTCCACCGCCCTCAGGTGCATCTACCACTGTGAAAAAGACCTGGATGCTCTCCCGCAATTCGTTCCCCTCGTATAGTTTCATCGTCAGACTGTAAGGGTGATCTTCCCCTACCGCGCTATCGCTGTCAAGGGGACCCACCCAGAACCCGGCTTTCTTGGGATCGAAGCCAGGCTCCATGCCTCCAGTGCGTGCCACCAACGCCTCTGCAAACTCGAATTCCACCCGCCAGGGGTCGGGCAACTGCTCTGGCTCACCCGGCTCAACCTCCGGCTTGTCAAAGTGGTAGACAATGTCGCCAATTTGCACCGCTGCCTCGCCGTAAACGAGTTTCCCCTCGTCGTATATCATCCCCCCATTGGGCTGATCGCCACTCAGCGCCGCAAAGCCCGTCTCTGTGCGGGTGTCCCGCAGGTAGATGGTGGGGGCAGTGGAGCCGGTCGGTTTTGGAACAGCAGTAGGGACTGGAGTTGGCGTAGGGGGTCTTGGCGTATGGGTGGCCGTAGGGGGCACAGGCGTTTGGGTTGGTGTCGCCGTGTCAGTTGGTGGCAGTGGCGTTGGCGTCGGCAGAACAGGCGTATCTGTCAGCAGTGGCGTATAGGTTGGGTAGGAGGTATAGGTGGGATACAGTGTTGGTGTAGGTGACACAATCTGTTTCGGTTCTGTGGCAATGGCGACCGTCGTTATCGTTAGTGTGGGAGTGGGGGTTTCACCCTTTTCTAGAGCACGAGTGATAGGCAAAGCTACTCCTATTACCGTCGCCAGCAAGATTGCTCCGCCAATAGCGGCTACCTTCGCTTTTTGGGCTCGAAGACCCCTCCTCGCTGTAGCAGCAACCTTTTTGGCGTATAGAGCGGCCAATTTCTCCTGCTGTAGTCGTTCTCTCTCCCCCGTCCGCAGCGCACGGGCCATATCTCCCGCCCGCTGATAGCGTTCGTCGGGCGACTTGGCCGTGGCCCGGGCCACCACCTCGTCCAACGCCGGGGGAACGGCCGGGTTGATCTCGCTGGGGCGCGGCATTGGCTCGTTGATGTGCTTGAGGACAACGCTCAGAGGGCTCTCACCCTCATAGGGATGCTGACCGGTCAGCATCTCGAACAGTGTCACCCCCAGGGCATAGATATCGGCCCGCCCGTCCACCTCTAACCCTTGAGCCTGCTCCGGGGCCATATAATCCGGCGTGCCCAACATCATGTCGCTACCGGTCAGGCGACGGTCGCTCTTGCGGGGCTTGGCCAGCCCAAAATCGGCCAACAGGGGATGCCCATCGAGGGTCAGCAGGATGTTGCTGGGCTTAACATCCCGGTGAATCACCCCTTGACTGTGGGCATAGTCTAACGCCTCTGCCATCTGGGCAACGATCTCCACCGCTTCTTCCAGAGGCATGGTTCCCCCCTTAAATGGGGGGAAAGTGTCTCCCTTTTCCAGGCGCTCGCGCAGTGTGCCCCCTCCTACGTAATCCACGACCAAGTACAGGCGCTCGTCGTCGGTCTCACCATAATCATAGACCGTCAGAATGTTAGGGTGGCGTAGGTGAGCGATGGCCTGGGCCTCACGCTCAAATCGCTGGTGAAAGATGGGGTCGGCTGCCAGCCTGGGCAACATGACCTTGACCGCCACATCCCGCTCTAGCCCGGGCTGGCGTGCCCGATAGACGGTCGCCGTGCTCCCCTCGCCGAGCAACTTGCCGATTTCATACCGCTCCAGCGCTTGTCCCGTCAGGTCACCTATAAGAGTGGTCAATGGCTTCCAGGCTATCTCCTCGCAACGGGATTGTTCTTGCAGCAACTTTTGGATCGCCGCTGCTCCCCAAAAGGCCACCTGTTTGGGCAGCGGGGCTTGCGGCATGTCATCCAGGTTTTTGAATTTAAGCGCCCCCAGTAGGTAAAGGGTGAGACCCTGGTAATACTCCCCCCAATCGTCCGGGTCAAGGAGGTATTTGCGGGCCGTCTTACGGATGGCCGTCAGCAATACAAAGCTCTTTCTCAGCGTGGGGTGGAGATGGTGGGGAGCCGAAGAGTGACCAAAAAGGCGAGCGGCGCAATGCAACTGCTCATACAAGCCGTGGATAGTTTCCGAGGGCAACTCGGCCTCGGCTAGGGCTTCCGGGAGGAGCCAGGTCACCACCCCCGTCTCTACGCGCAAGAGATCATGCAAGACGTGATCCCGGCGGGCCATGGCAAAATCAATCAGGCGTACATCGCGCGCCTCTGGATCAACTAGGATATTCTCCAGGTTCAGGTCACCGTGAATATAGGCTACTCGCACATCACGGGCCTCGCTCAAGATACTTGGCAAAACAGCCAGCGGGTTGGGCAGGGTAACGTTGGCCTTGCTGAGTAAGGTCAGCGTCTCGGCCAAGTTCTGGTCGAGCGCTCGTTGCGCGTAGGTCTGCAGCAGATCGTAGCGGGTTGCCGTGACTACGCCCTCGATGGAGTCAAGGATGTCGTTTACCTGAAATGGTGAGGTCGTCTCAACCGGTTGCAGGCGGAGGCGATAGAAGACGGGTGGGCCATCGGTCGGGGCAGGCAGATTGAGAGTAACGGCCTGGTTGTCCCGGTCTACTTCTGTGATCGCGAACCCTTCCAACCGCACGTAATCGCCTCGTTGGAGGGATTGGCCGATGGAATCGAGCCTGAGTAGATGGAGGGGAGCGTTCGGCGGCGGTAGGGTGGTGGGTTCAATCAGCAGGTTGACCGGCAGCAAGTGGTCATAGCTTGACCTCAGGTCAAACAGGGGATTGGCGCTGCTATGTCGCCAAAACTCCCCCATGCGCCTAAAAAGCCGCTTTTCTAGCACGTGCCAAATGTCTTTGTTGCTGGCACGACGGCAGAAACTGTACAGGCTCTCGATTTCAAATATACCACTACCCACCACATCGTAAAGCAATCCACCCCAATCGCTGCCCGGACACAAGACCGGTTCGCCCCTGATCTCGGCTGCGCCAGCCAGTTTGTTGCGAATATGCTTTTGATATGCCCGGTATTCGTTTTCTATGAGACCAACCGGCGCCATTTTGATCACCGCCGGTAATTCAGGAGTGCCTTCTATGATGGGGTGCACCACAAAGACCCGGCTGCCGCTAAAGCCGCTCCCCAGTTCCGCTCTGATGACTACCCGCTGGTGAGTGGCAAACATTTGCTTGAGGACAGCTTCTACCGCGGCAGGCAAGGGCAGTTTTTGGGGATTTTCAATTTGTGGTTCAGGTTGGGATACCTGGTTGTGGATCATCGAGCCCTCCACGTAACAACATTCGATGAGCCAGGTATGGTTGGCCAGCGGCCGCTATCCCGGCCGGCCCTCCGGGAAAAATTGATAGCCTCCCTCCGGCCGTCCCCGCCAGTTGATGATGTAACAGGGCTTCGCCGGGTTAGGCTCGATCTTTTTGCGCAGTCCCCCGATGACTTGATAGAGGCTGTCGTCGCTTACGCCCTGCTGGCGGAGTTCATCGGGCCAGGTGCTGACGATCAAATCCGTTTTGGTATGTCGCACTCTGGGATTTCTGGCCAAAAAAGACAAGACCGCCCTTTCCAAAGGTGTCAGGTCCTCTAAAAGGGTTGGACCCTGATACAGCTCATCGGTTTTCTCATCCAGCCAGATTCTGCCGCTGCCCCATCCCTCGGCGTTGGCCACGTATGCGGCGAACAAATCCGCAAAGATACGCCATCCAGTATCCGTGCGCTGGCAAAGCCCCTTGGCGTTCAGACGGGGCAGGGCGCAACGGTGCCGTCTCTCCAGGTACAAAGTGGCGTTGTCGAGGGCCTCTTGCGCTTTTTTGTCCCCCGCCTTTTCCCCAGCTGCCAGGGCAGCGACTCGGGTTTGCCCTTTTTGCATCTCAGACAGGGTCTGTCGCTCCTCTTGGGTCAACCCGGCCCATATTTCTTCCAGCCGGGACTGGATGCTGCGCTCTGCCAGCAACGCGAGCGCCCATTCGGAGGCAGCCGGTTTGTCTGGTGTGGCCAGCCACCAGTGACAGGCCGCTTTGAGCAGAGACGGATAGCCGCCGGTCAGGGTCAGCAGATGGCTTACCTCGGCTTCATTGGGAGGAGCAAGGGCTATATGTGTCTCTTCGGCAATCAATTGCCGGGCATCGGACTCGTTCATCGGCCCCACCCAACACACGTGGGTGTCCAGAATCTCATACATCTCGCCCAAGGCAGCCGGGTCAAATAGATAGATCACTTCCTGGCGCGTGCCCACGATGTAGCAAAGGGTGTCTTTGAAACTGTCGCGCAGGCCACGCAAGGTATCGAGCAGTTGTGGAGTAGCCGTCTGAGCAAACCTGTCAAAGGGGTCCAACACCAACACAACCTGTATGCGTTGGGTTTGAAACTGCAGGAGCAATTCGCGCAGGGCGTTCTGGGGCAAAAAGGGATCGCGTGCGGCCCGATTTTCCTGGTAAAGGTCGGCTATCGCTTGTTGCAGCGACTGGTCAAAGCGGTCACGGACCTCGTAAAAAGAACGCAGGATCACGCGGTAAAAGGTAGCCAGGGTGTTGGACAGCAGATTATTCAGGTCAACCGAGATCAGCGCAACCGGCCCGGCCTGGGGAGCAAGGTAGGACTGGAGCGCCTCGGTCCGATGGCACAAAAAGCCCAACAGATTCGATTTCCCAGCCCCGGCCAGACCCACTACGGAGCCGCTCACCCCAGCCAGAATCCAATTGGCCAGCGTTTTCATCTGCTCGGCGCGATAGGTGAGCCGATACGCTTTCCATGATCGGCTTACAGCCATGCGTTCACTCCTTCTGAGAACGCTTCCCCCCACAATTCGTATCTAGATTATATATCAAAACGCCAAAATTTGCCAGGATATGAGTTAACAATCAGGACAAGCGCATAACAAAACGAACTCAGCCATTGCTCAGGGTTGGTTCAGATTAGGCTCAGGACTTTCGGGGTATGTTGTGATACACTTTCAATAGGTTGGATGTTGGTTTTGCACCCACTGACCTAAAGGGGGCTGGAGAATGAACGACAAGAACCAGATCATTTGGTTGGTCCTTGTCGCCCTGGTGGCAACCGTCGCTCTTGCGTTAGGCAGCGATCCGGCATCGGCCCATCTTGTTGAACCAGAATCAGGCATATACCTGCCAGCATTCATGTCTGTACAAGAACCTGGAGGGAAACCGCCTGCACCCTCACGCCCGCAAATCTCCGTAACAGCGATCATAACAGGTGCTACCCCCCAGCACCTAGCTGAGGCGGTGGGCATCCAGGCTTCGGATATTATCTCCGCCAGCCTGAATGGTAGCGATGCGAGAGCTTTCGGCATAGGGACGAGGCCACTTGGTAGATACTTCCCTACCAAAGGGAACACTTTTGCGGTCCTGTCCACCGGACTAGCAGAAAGTGCGGAATGGCCTAACAACGAAGAAAATCTGAGTTTCGTACTAGATAGCCTGGACAATTCCCAGGGCAACGATCTAGTACAGTTCGCCTTACAGCTTCGCGTCCCTGCAAATATGAATTGTGCCTCTTTCGAGTTCGCCTTTTACTCCGAGGAGTTCCCAGAATTTGTAGGCTCTCGGTTCAACGACACTTTCACGGCAGAGCTAGGTGGTACGAATCTGATCATCTCGGGAACCGAGGTCATTGCTCCTCTCAACTTTGCCTTCGACACTGAGGGTAACCCCATCTCCATCAACACGGTCTTTGGCGTCACGTCCAGTACCGGATCAACTTACGATGGTGTAACACCGCTTCTACAGGCCCAGACACCAATAAACCCAGGTGCGGTTACTATGATCGTTTTCTCCGTCCAGGATCTTGGCGACTCCATTTATAACTCGGCCGTTTTCTTGGACAATTTCGCTTGGAGCGACGACCCAGACTGTCGTCAAGGCACTGTCATGACACATAGGCTGTTCCTACCAATCGTGTTGAAAGACTACTGAACTCCACTGTCGGGATACCATATTGTCGAGTAGTCAATATGAGGCGCGCTGGAGCAAAGGGCCGCAAAGCTAGCTCAACACTTCGCAAACGCTTGGGCGTTATACCGCACTCTTGTGTTCACTACCGGACACTTTCTGCCAAGCGAGGCATCCGGAATTCTACAGGGATAGGGAGATACTCATTCAAGAGATGATCGAGCAAGTTAAAGCCGAGTTGGAAGAGACTCAAGTCATAGCGGTCGGTGCGGTGGATGATCTTGACCCAATCGTCCCGCTTGGCAATCACGCCCAGATAGATGATCCAGATATAGGCCAGGCAAGCCGCGATCATCAGACGGGCTAAGCGCGCCAGGTCCGAGATGTGGCTCTTGTGAAGGTTGAACTCCCGGCTGCTCTTCTGGTCGGAAAAGAACGTTTCAATCCTGAACCGTTTGGCATACCAGTAACACGCTTCTTCGATCAGTTCCATATTCGTGACCAGACAGATCGGCTCTTCGTACCGGGCCTCCCACCAAGCGATGGCCAGCACCGGACCATAGTCCTGAAGGCTGAAGGTCACATTGGGCAAACCAATGCATTCTCCTGGTTGCACATCCACCTCGTGGAAGGAGAACCTTTCACCTTCTGCCCCCAGTTGGGTGTTCTTGGCCATACGGCAGGCATATTCCCACCCGTAGCCATCAATGGTGGCCTGGAGGGTGATGCCATCGAACTCCCCGTCACCGAGGAAAATCACGTCAGACCCTCCGGCACCATTTTGTGGGCTTGTTCCAGCAACTGCATGTGGGTCTCTTCCGGGAAATGGCCTTTGTTTCCCTTGACGACAATCCACGCAATGGGCAGAGCCCGCTTTTTGTAGATCACACTGACCATCAACGCCAAGCACTTCCGCCCCACTTCACTGCCGTCCACAGCCAAGAGCAGCGTGCGGTGAGCACCAAGGCTTTCCAACAAAGCGTCAGCATAAGGCAGGAAGTAGATCTCGACATTTGCCCGTTCGTTCTTTATCCAGCGGGAGAGCTTTTTGACCCGGCTCTCCCTCTTGGTCCTATCGGACACCTTGCCGGCAACCGCGGGCAGATTGCTGCTCCTGCTGCCCACGATGCCGCTGATGAGCGCAGCCAGCGTATGTAAGTGTCGGGCAACATTGCCCCTAGGTCCCGTCGGATAGAGGTGCTTGATTGCCTTTCTTATGGCACGATACCTGCGTCGATTGTCATTCATGGTATCCTCCTTGTTCTATGTAGGAGCTAAAGGATACCATGAATCAACCGTTTGAAAAAGTGTCTGGTGGTAAATTGCAACTACAATAAAAGGAGAGATTTCAAATGTTACAATTAACTAAATGCCAAACAAAATCGTTTTTCTTACCCCTGATGGCTATGCTCATAGCTATGCTGCTCACTATGGTGGGAACAGCAGTGCAGGCCAATAGCCTGGCCGCGCCGCCCGACTCAGACCTGACAGGTTTCGCGGAGCGCCTGCCAGGTCCAAGTACCCCAGCCGGAGCCGTACCGCCGGCAGGGCTGCTCAACCCCGACGGCACGCTGAACCTGTCCATCGGCTTCCAGGGGACGCTGGACCTGCGCGGCTGGGAGGTGATACTGGACGGCGAGCGCGGGCCGCTCCTCAAACCGGCCTCCCGCCGCGCCGCTTCTCAGGTCACAGCCTGGAACGCACTGCCCAACCAGGGCTTGAGCGGTGGTTATCTTCCTATGCCTAGTGTTCGTGCGCTGGCGGTGGTCGGCAGCGACCTGTACGTGGGGGGGAACTTTACCCGAACCCGCGACGGGACGCTGACCAACCTGGGCCGCATCGCCCGCTACGATACCACGGCCAGCACATGGAACGCGCTGCCCAACCAGGGCTTGACTGGCAGTAGTAGTCCTGATGTTCATGCACTGGCGGTGGTCGGCAGCGACCTGTACGTGGGAGGGGACTTTACCCTAACCCGCGACGGGACGCTGACCAACCTGGGCCGCATCGCCCGCTACGATACCACAGTCAGCACGTGGAACGCGCTGCCCAACCAGGGCTTGGACAATGATGTTCGTGCGCTGGCAGTGTCCGGCAGCGACCTGTACGTGGGGGGGGACTTCACCCAAACCGGCGACGGGACGCTGACCAACCTGGGCCGCATCGCCCGCTACGATACCACGGCCGGCACCTGGAACGCGCTGCCCAACCAGGGCTTGGACAATGATGTTCGTGCGCTGGCGGTGTCCGGCAGCGACCTGTACGTGGGGGGGGACTTTACCCAAACCGGCGACGGGACGCTGACCAGCCTGGGCCGCATCGCCCGCTACGATACCACGGCCGGCACCTGGAACGCGCCGCCCAACCAGGGCTTGGGCGGCGGTAGTAGTCCTAGTGTTCGTGCACTGGCGGTGGTCGGCAGCGACCTGTACGTGGGGGGGGACTTCACCCAAACCGGCGACGGGACGCTGACCAGCCTGGGCCGCATCGCCCGCTACGATACCACGGCCGGCACCTGGAACGCGCTGCCCAACCAGGGCTTGGACGGTTATGTTTATGCCCTGGCAGTGTCCGGCAGCGACCTGTACGTAGGGGGGTACTTCACCCAAACCGGCGACGGGACGCTGACCAACCTGGGCCGCATCGCCCGCTACGATACCATGGGCGGCATCTGGAACGCGCTGCCCAACCAGGGCTTAAACAATACTGTTCTCGCGCTGGCAGTGTCCGGCAGCGACCTGTACGTAGGGGGGTACTTTAGCCAAACCGGCGACGGGACGCTGACCAACCTGGGCCGCATTGTCCGCGGCACCTCCTCGAATAATAAGGTTTACCTGCCCATCATCCTAAAGAACGCTGGACCTCCCACCCAGCCGCCTACACCAACGCCTACAGCTACGCCAACAACGACACCGACGCCTACCCACACCCCAACAGCGACACCGACGCCCACCCCGACCCTCACCCCTGGCGGACCACGCCCTGGACGCTGGGAAGGTCAAGGTAATTTTACGGGCTCCTTCAGAGTTGAATCTGATCGAGCTCGGATAACGAACTTTGTGGGCTCGTTCTGGACCCCGATATGCGGCTACCTAGATGTCCCAGGGGATCTCACACCTCCAGCAGAGATAGGGATTTCTGACAATAAATTTCATCTCTCTCTGGACAAACCTGGCACTTTCACATTCCTACGAATAGACGGCACTTTCAATACCGAGACATCTGTTGAAGGAGACTACGCCTGGGGAGTTGATGGATGTGGCTTTGGTCTTACGCGTATTGATTGGAGTGCTTCCTGGCAAGGCGACTAGTGCTCTGTCAAGCTTGAAATGACGGGTAGAGGCGCTTAAGCTTGATATGGGCATCTTGGGTGGTAAAACGCCAATTTACTTTCGTTTCGCTGGCATTAGGCGCCTCTTCCCAAGCAGCAACTTCCCGCCGCAGTGTCGTCTCATATGAGATGCGCTGATCCAGACACTGTCGTGATAAAACACCGAATCCAATCTCCGCCATGTTGAGCCATCTCTCATGTTTGGGAGTGTAGTGAAACTCTAACCGATTGAGCGAAGCCAGCGCCGTCATCCCCAACAACTCGATTTTGGTCTAGCCGAACCACACCTACTCCGGCCCTCGGGGGGCCACGTGGAGGGTCTGCTCGTGATCGTAAGTCACCAGACCGGGCCTGGCCCCTCTAACGCGGCGCACGTATCGCCTCTGGGTGTAATCCACCGCCACTCGGGTCGCCCCCCGGGCCTGGCAGTAGTAAGCTGCCAGCCCGGCCGCC
>Ga0180437_10009138_pt1 | contig 12341 bp, 14 predicted proteins | sample SS_ome_4_FD_132410 | JGI IMG/M metagenome (GOLD analysis project Ga0180437, IMG submission 132410) | Hypersaline lake sediment archaeal communities from the Salton Sea, California, USA - SS_3_D_1 metaG | ecosystem: Environmental > Aquatic > Non-marine Saline and Alkaline > Hypersaline >...
CCTGCAGGAAGCGGTTGCTCTAATTGAACGGACAATTGAAAACCTTATGAATGATCTCGGCATTTAAACCTCACAGGTCTTTGAGACCTGTGAGGTTTTTTTCACTCGCTACATGGCGCAATTTTTCAAGTTGGTTAATAATCAAATATGCGCTGTGATCCAAGCAATCGGCAAATAACTACCGATTTCCATTGAATACCTTTTCGAGGTTTCCATGAAGATTGAAGCCATTAACATCGAAGATAAATTCAGCTTATTTGATGAGCAGTGGTCACCAAGGATCATCGCCCAGATGAATGAAACTCATTTCAAACTGGCCAAGATCCAGGGAGAATTCATCTGGCACAGCCATGCCGAAACGGATGAAGCCTTCATCGTGATCAAGGGAAAATTGCGAATCGAATTCCGTGATTTTCATCTGCCCTTATCTGAAGGTGAGATGTGTGTGGTACCCAGGGGGATTGAGCATAAGCCTGTCTCCGATGGAGAATGTTTCATCATGCTGATTGAACCCGCAGGGACAGTGAACACAGGAGATGTGGGTGGGGAACGAATCAAGACGGAGGCACTCTGGGTATAGGCTTTGATGCTAATGTAGGAGTTTGTAATCTCCCACAACATGCATCATAGACTTCTGTGCAAATCTCCTTAGAGATACAACATACCCGCCATGACGTCATACGTATAGAAAAATACTAAAAAACAGGAGCTCGTATGGAATGTCCAAAATGTGGTAATTCAATGAAGACTGTCAGGTTTCAAACATTTGCGGTCGAGCAGTGCAGCAAATGCGGTGGACTTTGGTTCGACATGCTTGAAGCCGAGCATTTGAAAAAATTGCATGGCTCGGCTTCAATCGATACAGGTGACGTGGAAACAGGAAAATTGCAGAATAAAATCGAAAATATTAACTGCCCAGTTTGTTCAACCAAAATGATCAAAATGGTCGTTAATAATCAACCCCACATTTGGTATGAATCCTGTCCTACATGCTTTGGCACCTATTTTGATGCTGGAGAGTTTACAGATTTTACGAAACAAACTTTGATCGATATTGTAAAAGACATCCTTGCCAAGGAAAGGAAATAATTCAATCACTACCCAGCTATCATTATTGATCCTATGACCTGTTAGATTGCTCTCAAACTCTCAAGGATCAATCATGAATTCAGGTGATAACGCTCCCTATTCTGTAAGGTTGAACTGATGAAATTTTCCCATCTACTCCTTTCGATTTCACTTCTTGCAATAGCTACATCTTGTTCTTTTGCCTCGAGTGGCAATTTGGATCCTGAACCCAGATTCGAAGCGCGAGCATGGTTGGAGTCAAATCCCAATCCGTATGCATTTGCTGGGAACCGCTTTGCGTCTACTGAGGAAGCATTGGCTTTTGTGAACATGCTATATGAAGCTGGAGCATCCGAAGTCTATGTGACAGGTATCTATGACGAGGAATGGAGAATTGATGCTGAAGGCGGTCCTTACGCGGACACACTGATTATCCACTTGCCCCTCAATACGGAGTCACGCAAAATACTCTTCGAAATCTCAAACGAGGAAGCAGTTAGCGAAGGTTTCTTACCCGAAAAGGATACCGGGCAAGAAGAATTATTACTCTGGTGGGATTGAACATCCTTTAAAGTTTAATGACCCTTCAATATTCGCTCCATTCTTCGGGATATCCGAGCCTGTCAGGATCGACTTAATGTTTGAAAACGGCAAAACCATCTACGTTATCGCCATTGGTTCAGATACAGGCTAAATCAAGTCCAGATTCGCACCCTCACCCCATAGATCCATTCTGCACAACACCATATGAACTTTAAGGTCGAGGACATGGTAAGCATATTGGAAAAGCGGTTGGCTCCCTAATCCAGAATGAATCGCCTGTCTTAACGGAAAATATAAGCGATTTCTCCAGCATGAGTTGAGACGGCCAGCTTGTGTCACGCATACTGCAAGAAAGTTTTCACTCGAGATCAAGGTAGATCCATATGAATAAATCAGAACACCCTACCTTAAGAGCTCCGTTCTCTATGCTTCTCCTTATCATGCTTGTACTATTTTCGGCTAGCAACGCTTGTACTCCATCGACTCTCTCCACCCCTCAGCCCACTACTTCCGTCCCAGCTATGGAAGTGCCTGCTACAAAAACCCATGCTATGGATCATCCAGCTACAGCCACCATGCTCCCTGTACGACCCTCGATCACACCATCGCAAACTGCTCAGGATGAATGTGAGAACCTGATACCCAATTCCATAAAAGATATCGTTCGCGCCAATGTCGATCAAGGGAGAAATGTTGGTATCGTGGTCGGCATCGTGAATCCGTGTGGAAGTGAGATCTTTTCGTATGGAAAGACAGCCCTTTCCGGAGGTCAGGATGTCGATGAGAATACGGTTTTTGAGATCGGCTCAATCGGCAAAGTATTCACCGCACTTCTGCTTGCTGATATGCTCCAGCGCGGAGAGGTGTCCTTCGAGGATCCTATCGAGACGTTTTTACCATCCACGGTCACCGCACCCACTTATAATGGTGAATCCATCAAATTGATCGACCTGGCAACCCATACCTCTGGATTGGACATCATCCCTGAAAACCTCTCCCCAGCCGATGAAAATAATCCCTATGCTGATTATACAGTCAAGCAGCTATACGAAGCCTTGGCCTCCACCTCACTTGATCATGTCATTGGATCGGAATACCAGTATTCAAATCTTGGGATGGGCTTATTGGGGCATGTCCTCTCATTACAGAGCGGATTGAGTTACGAGGACCTGGTGATCGAGCGAATTGCAAACGAATTGGGAATGCCTGATACACGCATAGATTTGAAAGCAGATATGCAAAGTCGCCTGGCAACAGGCTATCGGGATGGAGAACCCTTTCCGCTTTGGGATATCCCCACCCTTGCTGGAGCAGGCGCCTTGCGTTCCACCGTCCGGGACATGCTTACATTCCTTGCAGCCAATCTTGGCTTAAAAGATACCCATTTATACACAGCGATGCTACTCACCCACGAACCACGCTTTCCAGTCAATGATTCCATGCAGGTAGGGCTTGCCTGGCATATGAGTAGAAGGGGTAAGCTCGAGATCATCGAGCATCATGGCGCAACAGGAGGGTATTGGGCTTTTGCTGGTTTTGTGAAGGAGATCCAAACAGGTGTGGTCATTCTGACAAACACCTTCCAGGATATCGATGACATCGGTCATCGTTTGCTTGGTGCCAGTGCACATTGATACTGGTTTTTGTCCTAATTCGTCTAACTATACAGAAAATGCAATGACACCGGCAGTGATGCGATCCTCACGCTATCACCATCGACTCTAGTTACCTGAAAATCGCATTGTTTCGAATGACACCGAAGACCCGGGATCAGGTTCCACCTCTACCCGAAATATCTGATAATAAATCAAAAAGAACCATCGAAAGGATTTCCATCTCAAGGCTCTTTTGGAGAAACAAGAATGATGTAAAGGCTGATCACGATGGCAACAAGACCGAAGACCAAAACTCCTTGTGGAAGAATAAACCAACCTGTCAAGCTTGCAATCCCTGCCAGGAGCAGGCAAATGATACCCGTGACCAGCAGTAGATAACCCGCTCTTCGGAAATCAATGGGGACAAAACCGGAGAGTTTGCTCATTATTCACCTTCCTGTAATTTTAACGGTGGCCTATCTACCAATTTACCCAGCATGAGGTCCATGATACATGTCCCGAACATAGTATACCGAGCTCTAATCTGAGGCTAGTTAAGAATATGTGCCGGCTTATATGGAAGAGATGTTTTTGATTCCGTCAAATCAATGAAACATAAATCATCCTAGCTGAGTAGAATCAATAAAGACGCAATCCAGGCATGAAATATCCCCTATGGGAAAATCAGAAGTACGAAGGTGAAAATGCTACAGCGCTGGAAATCATGGGCACGTCACTTAAAAAAGGAGACCTATGCGTTATATCATGCCTACCGAGATCCCCGGGTTCCCTGGTATGCAAAGCTGCTTGCGATCTTCGTCGTCGCTCATACTCTCAGCCCGATCGATTTGATCCCCGATTTCATTCCCGTACTTGGCTACCTGGATGATTTGATCATCACCCCACTCGGGTTGGCTCTTGTCTTGAAAATGATTCCAGAAGAAGTAATGGTTGAGGCTCGACGGAAGGCTCAGATCTCGATGGATGCGACAGACCCCAGTCGACTCGGTCTAATCATCGTGCTTGCTGTCTGGGCCCTTGCTGTTCTTCTGGTTGTCTTTTGGATTGTGAAAATCATTCAAAACTAACTTCTGGATCATCCAAACATCCCGCACATGGCAGTTACTCGAGTTCCCCAGGATCAACGATCGGCTTTTTCGATTGACCTCTATGCGTTCCATGCTAGCATTATGTTTTCGCACCCAATTCATGGAGGAAAGTATGTCGAAGCACATCCTTGAAGGTTATGAAACAGCATCTGTGGATGGACTGCAAGCAAAGTTTATCGATGTCGAGGAGGTAACAACACGATATTATGATTATGGGCAAGGAGAGCCGATCCTGATGGTTCATGGTGGGAGTATGGGCGGGGCATCCACAGCTAACAACTTTTCCAGAAATATCCCGGGGCTATCAAATCAATTTCGAGTGATCGCTGTTGACCGGCTTGCTCAAGGTATGACCGGAAATCCTATAGAAGATGCAGATTTCACAAACCAGGGCGCAACAAGGCATATGTACCAATTCATCAAGTCAATGAATTTGGAGGGGCTCCACCTGGTCGGTCATTCCTCTGGCGGTGGTATCATGTTTTACCTGGCTCTTGAACATCCAGAGATTGTGAAGACCCTGACCATCATCTCAGTCGGTCCACAGATGCCCAAAAGGGGCTCCACGAAGTTCGATAAGTTGCTTGAGGAATGCCCTCCCGATCGCACCACCTATGAGCACCGGAAGTGCCGCTTGCTGGCACTTGGTCATACTCCTGAAACATTTCCACCGGACTATGAAGCTGCCGATGAATACATGGGAAATCTACCCAAGTCAGTGGAAACTCGTAAAAGGATGGATGCTATGCGAGCAATAAAACCAGGTTGGCCAGATGAGGAGAATAAGACCTACCGAGCCCAGGCTTGGGAGAAAGCCCGTAATGGTGGGTTGCAGATGCCCATCTTGATTTTTTGCGGTAAACAGGATACGTTATCATGGGGGGCAGACGAACCGCATGCTATGATGACTGGTGAGTTGAACTTTTTCGATCTCCTCAGCACAAAGAACCGCAATGTCAAGATGGTTATCATCAATCAAGCAGGCCACTTCCCCTATCGAGAACATCCTGAGGTCGTCAATGCAGATCTAATCCACTTCATCAAATACTGGAACGAACATCGGTAGTCACACAGTCAAAGTATTAAATACGAAAAGGCAATTCAAAGAACGACCAATCTCATTTGGATGATGTCTTTTATAAAACACAGAACAACAAATTGTAACTGGAACACAACAATATCCAAGAAGATCTTGAATAAAGCTGGTGAAGGATGGCAAAGAAGAGCATCTATCAATTCACTCTGGCGCTTTGCATTGGAGCGTTAACTGGATGTATCTTAAAATCCACCCCAATGACCCTAACAGAAGAAGTTTGTTTTGCTACCACTGGGGAACGAGACTACCTAGTAGATGTAATACTCCCACCTGAGAAAACGCTCCAACCTGGCCAATTGGTTCAAGTGCATTTTACAGGTGGCTACTACATGGTTCTCCCATCGTGCAAAATCGTGGAGGGAGAAACTGTTTATCATTATCCAACCGTTAATGAGTTATCAAGAGACAGCAGAATCGTTGATGTTTTCATCGATGAAGTCATCATCCATAGCACGGAATGTAGCTATGATTGCGAATTTTCCTTTTCACTACCGGATGCTCTCCGCTTAGGGGAGCATCACTTAACCTTACGTGCCCGGGATTGGTTCTTCCAGCCCAAAGATTTGGAGTATGATGTCGCAATAGTGAAGTAGTTAAACCTTAACGGAAATGGATACTCGTGCATTCTAGATGAAAGACGATATTGATAGCGTGGATTTTTCCTCAAAAATGACAAAGATGCGCCTCCCCAAGATCCGTCTGGCAAAAACTTCAGATTCAAAACCATTGGCCGAATTTGGCGCTCGTACCTTTGATGAGACTTTTGGACCATCAAACATACCCGAAGATATGGAGGCTTACCTATCCACCAACTACAATCCTGAGCAACAATTGACGGAAATCCTTGACCCGAATCTGATCACATTGGTTGCTGAATGGGATGGGAATATCGTGGCGTTTTCGCAAATTCGTCATAATCAAATGGCAAATAGCTCTCTGGGTGAAATTCCGGTTGAACTCTGGCGATTTTACCTTGATCGCTCATGGCAAGGGAGTGGATTTGCTTATGTACTTATGGATCATACCTTAGAAGCGGCCTCACAACTTGGGGGATCGATCTGGTTGAGTGTCTGGGAAGAGAACATTCGAGCGATTAAATTCTACAAGAAGTGTGGTTTCTTAGAGATTGGCAAGAAGGATTTTTGGTTAGGACAAGATCAACAGACGGATCGTGTTTTGATGATGCACTTGAAAGTACACTTTGAATAACGACCTATTGTCCCCCTGACAAATGAATCATGAAGGACTCTCGAGCTTGTTTTGTCCGTCCCTTGTATACAACCGTGATCTCTAAACTGATCGTATGCCCAGCAGGTTGATTTTCAAAACGAAAGGAAACCTGACTCCGGCCATTCTCATCGGTTAGCGGCATGATGATCATCCGGTCACCATCGGGGAAATGTGCAATAAGCGTGGCAGCTGCCCCGGAAATGGATTTTTGATCCTGGTCCTTGACAAGTAAATATACGGTTTGTTCACCGCTTATGTTCATGGAAGCCATTTCAACGGACGAGACGACAAACAACTCTTCTACTTCGCTTGTCTCCTCATGGTCAGGTTTAAAATCAGCAGGATCTGACTCGGATAAATGCATGACGCCGATTGGCCCGGGTCGTACTGGATACTCTTTCTCATCAGGATACCAATCCAAGCGGAACCATTGAAAATATTGGACCATTCGATCTTCTTCAAGTTTGAATTCTGTGATCGGGTATCCAAAAGTATCAGGACCGCCATTCTTTTCATAATAAGCAAGAAACGCAGAGCAAACCCGATGTCCCGTTTCGTGGTAAAAATGACAGCCCGGTATCTCTCCATCATAGGTAAGGGGAGCTTCCCACTTTCCTAACATCATCCCCAAAGAACTTGTTTTAACCTCCATACCCCCTGAGGATCCAGTTTCAAGCTCCAATCTGGCATTCTCGAAATACTGCACGATTTTTCCAGTCTCCACTTCAACAAATGATTCAGAGATCGGATCCCCAAAAATAGCCTCTCCTCCATGGACCTCAAAATAAGGTGAAAATCGAGGATCGATGGTAAAGCCATCCGCATGATCTCGAAGATCCCTTACCATGGCACGGATGGGGATGACAATAACCAAAATCACAGCCAGACCCAGGACAAGTAGAAATAAGTACCTGGATCTTCCCAGGGATGATTTACTGGGATTCGCTTGACCTGTTGATCTCATTCCATCCCCTGCATACATCCTGTTGTTACTCCGGAATATTCGACCAAAACACCCTCAAGAGTTTACATAATTATTGGCTTTCGAACAAATCTATCCATCCCTCAAGGGCTTCCTGGCCATTTTCCGCCTTTAGACCTTTGATGGAATTGTTGGTCTCTTTTCACATTCTTATCTTATGGAGAAGGAAGTGCAGATACAACAAGGTTCCTATTTTACATCCCAAAATAGACATCCTTTTTTCTTCCGTATTTGCGGTATCCACTTCGAATATTCCAGAGCATCCATCAGGTCATATCGGTCGGTAAAACCCTACTGGAACTCCAGAAGATCTTTCCCACCCAATCCCACACACTTCCCTCCCAACCTGAGTTCTGATCTAACCTCCACGTTTTAATCACTTGATTAATCGCTGATCCATGCAACGGATTTCTTCTCCACGATCCAGCTTAAGCCCATTCATCAACCATAGATGAGAGGACTGAGGTATATAGATTGAGGATCTGATCAGCGATAATTGACCAGGAAAACTCTTTTGCGTATACAGCTGCCTGTTTACCCACTCGTGCCCGAAGGATTTCGTCCATCATCAATTCTTTAAGTTGGTTTGCGAGTGCATTCGGATCTGCAGCTGGAACATGGAAGCCAGTCTCGCCATGCTTAACCAAAAAAGCCAGGCCTCCCGTCTCAGAAGCTATGACAGGGGTTCCGCACGCCATGGCTTCTAAGGCAACCATGCCAAATGATTCATAATGTGAAGGTACAACAACGATTTCAGCTGCTGAGTAATAATACTGCAGGGTATCTTGAGCTCGGCGACCGAGGAAGGTTACTAAATCACCGATACCCAAAGATTCCTGCAAGCTGTGTAGCCTTTCCATTTCAGAAGACATTTCTTCCCGACTCACCTGTGGGTCTCCACCAATGATCGCCAAGCAAAGGGGGTTAATATCCAAGAAACCCTCCCGTTTGAGTATTGCCATCGCCTCGAAGAGAGTGTCAATTCCTTTAAGAGGTTCGATTCGACCTACATAGAGAAGCATGCAATACTTTGCAGGTGTCCCAATGAACTCCAGTGCTTCATCCTTTGGGATTGGATAGAAATGCGTGGTATCCACACCGGGGGGAATCACTCGAATACGCTTTGTATCTGCTCGGTGAAGCCATTGGAGTTGAGCCAGTTCGGCTTGAGTGGCAGCCACGATCCGGTCTGACTTTTGCATCAGTTTTTGTTCAGCCTGTACCCGCAGTTGTGACTCAGATTCTTCATCTCCACGGGCAACGCGATTCTTCATCACAGCAAGGGTATGGAACATCTGAATCATAGGAACCTGCCAGATCTTCCGTAGTTCCAGCCCTGCCAGGCCAGAAAGCCAATAATGGCTATGGATAATGTCATATTCCATTTGTTTCGATTCAGAAAATTTTTGGATTCCCTGAATGAATGTGGGAATATGCTCTGCCAGTTTCTCTTTACTCAGGGGTGTTTCAGGACCTGCTGGAATGTGAACGATACGATTTCCAAAACCCAGGTCATGGAGCACGTGGGGGACATGTTCGTCTTGAGAACGGGTGAATACATCTACACCCACCCCTTGGCGCCCAAGCTCTCGGGTGAGATCTCGAACATAGACATTCATGCCACCAGTATCTTTACCACCTAACGTCGCTAAAGGGCAAGTATGATATGAGAGCATTGCAATACGCATAATTTCATTATCACCTGAGTGTACATTCTTGCCAAGGATTTTAGCACGCTGGTATAATCGATCTGCATGCCACCGTAGCTCAATCGGCAGAGCAATCGCTTCGTAAGCGATCGGTTGACGGTTCAATTCCGTCCGGTGGCTTTTTCTCTACATATCAGGCTTTACTTTGTCTTTAATTTCCTTTGCGTATAATGATGATATGACCAACAAATCCACACCCGTGATCATTGGCATCGCTGGGGGAAGCGGTTCAGGGAAAACAACCGTTGCTAACGTGATACTGGACCGCGTTGGAGCAAATTCAATCGCCTTCCTCCCCCATGATGCCTACTATAAGGACCTGCAGCATCTTGCCCATGCCCAGCGCAGTCTCGTCAATTTCGACCACCCCGATTCCCTTGAAACAGAACTTCTCGTAGTACAGCTGCGAGCCCTTCGCAACTGGGAGACAGTTCAAATTCCCATTTACGACTTCACCCATCACTCACGTACCGCACAGACCCGGTCCATCGAACCCCAACCTGTTATCCTTGTTGAAGGCATCCTGATTTTTGCAGAACCCGATCTGCTAAAGATGTTTGATGTGAAGATCTTTGTGGATACACCCCCTGATATCCGCTTTATCCGCAGGTTGCAACGGGACATTCTGGAACGCGGGAGAAGTGTGGAATCCGTAATCCATCAATATCAGACAACGGTCAGACCTATGCATTTGGAATTTGTGGAGCCTTCAAAACGGGAAGCGGATGTCATTATCCCTGAGGGTGGTCTGAATACTGTCGCAATGGATATGGTTGTTACACGGATTGAAGCTCTCTTATCGAAGAGATAAATCAACAAAGGAGAAAGCAATCCATGAAAAATTATTCAAGCCCACCCACGATGCAGATTGACTTAACCAAAACATACACGGCAACAATTAAAACTGATAAGGGTGATATCAAAATCGCACTCAGTGCTGATAAAGCGCCAAAGACAGTAAACAATTTTGTCTTCCTGTCGAAAGATGGTTTCTATGACAATGTGATTTTTCACCGTGTGATCAGTAATTTTATGGCTCAGGGTGGTGATCCAACAGGTACCGGTCGTGGAGGGCCTGGTTATCGCTTTGAGGATGAGTTCCATCCCGACCTGCGTCATGACAAACCCGGGATTCTATCTATGGCCAATGCTGGACCCAATACCAATGGATCGCAATTTTTTATTACCCATGTGCCAACCCCTCACCTGGATGATCGGCACTCTGTCTTCGGTGAGGTGATCGAAGGGATGGATGTGCTTCTTTCGATCCCCGATCGTGATCCAATGAATGTAAACGCTCCGGCTGTCCAGATTCACACAATCGAGATAACAGAGGCGTGAGTGGTAAACCCTGGCTATCGGGCTGGAAATTAACGATTGCGCGGATTCTCGCTCTTTTGTCAGTCATTGCCATTACCATTTATATCTACTCTATCCGGGATAAGGCTGACCAGCTTGCAGGTTATGGTTATCCCGGAATTTTTTTACTCTCGATATTGGGAAATGCGACCATCATCCTTCCTGCACCCGTGATCGCCATTACGTATATCATGGGTGCAGTGTTCAACCCTTTTGGTGTAGCGCTTGCATCTGGCGCGGGATCCGCCATCGGGGAACTGACAGGATATATGGCAGGCTTCAGTGGTCAGGGAATTGCGGAACAAACACCCATTTACCACCGTTTAGAACGGTGGACAGAACGATATGGAGGATGGACAATTACAATCCTTGCCCTGATACCTAATCCAATCTTCGATGTCGCTGGAGCAGCTGCAGGTGCATTGAAGATGCCAGTTTCGAGATTCCTTTTTTGGGCTTGGATTGGGAAAACATTAAAAATGCTGATATTTGCCCTGGCAGGGGCTCATTCTGTGGATTGGATCATTCATCTATTTGGCGTCCAACCCTGATTCAAACAAATAACACCTCTATCTCCTGACCCATGACAATGCATCAGCTATAGATCCAATGACACGAAATTCTCCATACCCCTACGTCGATTAAGATCAGGATAGACTGTTTCAAAATCATTGGGTTATTCAAGCCTTGAATGTAACCTTCCTGAGGGTGAAATGATCGAGGGCGTCTTCATCCACCTTAATGCCCAGACCCGGCCCTGTTGGTACATCGATGGTACTATCCTCATTCAAGCAGAAGGATGGTTCAGCAATATCGTTTGCATAGTATCGATCAGAGGCAGAAATATCACCTGGGAGTGTAAAACCAGGTAACGAAGCTAAACCCAAATTGGAAGCACGCCCAATATTCGTTTCCAACATCCCACCACACCAGACCGGGATATCCTCGGTTTGGCAGAAATCATGGATCTTGACCGCCTCATCGATACCACCCACCCTCCCGGGTTTGATATTGATGATCCGGCATGCGCCTAATCGAATAGCCTGTTGAGCATGGCGAAGGCATAAAATGCTCTCATCCAAGCACACTGCTGTCTTCAATTGAGCTTGAAGATCACGGTGGTCGATGATGTCATCTTCTGCAAGAGGCTGTTCGATGAGCACCAGGTTAAGCCCCTCCATCGCCTGAAAAATCGGGACGTCCGAAATGCTATAGGCCGAGTTCGCATCTACTTGAATCATCAACTCAGGATTGGCATCACGCACCGGTTGAACAACTGAAACATCCTTCCCAGGTTTTATCTTGAGCTTGACACGCTGATACCCCTGACTGACATAATCCGAAACAGTTTCCAACAAAGCAGATTCATTTTCTTGCAACCCAATAGAGACTCCAACCGGCACACGTTCCTTCACACCACCTAACATCCTGGGGAGAGATTCGCCCCTAGCCTTCCCCAACCAATCCCAGAGTGCCATCTCCAGCCCAGCTCGTGCCAGGTTATGACCCCGGTAATGAGCTATCTGATCCCGGAAGTTTTGAATATCCGAGATAGCATCTCCGAAGAGCGCTGGGATGAAGAAATCACTCAAGATATGCCATGCGGTCCCTGCAGTCTCGTAGTTATAGCCTGGATAAGTACTGGCAACA
>Ga0180437_10009140_pt1 | contig 12339 bp, 8 predicted proteins | sample SS_ome_4_FD_132410 | JGI IMG/M metagenome (GOLD analysis project Ga0180437, IMG submission 132410) | Hypersaline lake sediment archaeal communities from the Salton Sea, California, USA - SS_3_D_1 metaG | ecosystem: Environmental > Aquatic > Non-marine Saline and Alkaline > Hypersaline > Sediment...
GATTCCAGTCCACCGCGCACTGGCTCACCTGGAAGGTCGGCATCGACATGGTAACCGCCAGGGAGAAGGTTCGGGTGGCCCGTGCACTCGACAGCCTGCCTCGGATCAGTGACACCTTCCGGCAAGGCAAGATGAGCTATTCAAAAGTCAGGGCCATGACGCGGATAGCGACCCCCGAGAACGAGGGCTACCTGTTGTACATCGCGGAGAACGGTACGGCGAGCGACGTTGAGAGTCTCGCCAGGGCCTACCGGCGTGCGTCCCGGGGGGGGGGAGGGGGGGGAGGAGGCTCGGCGCCATCGGGAGGAACGCTACCTGGACATGTACACGGATGAGGACGGGATGGTGGTGATTCGGGGCAGGCTGCCGCAGGAGGTAGCGGCACTGGTGGAGAAGGCCCTGGAGGCTGCGATGGGTGCGTTGAGAGAAGAGGAGAAGATGGAGGAGACGGACGGGGACGATTCAGCGGAATCACGACAGAGAGAAGAGTTCGCCCAGAGGCGAGCCGATGCCCTGGGGCTTCTGGCCGAGGCGGCTCTGGGTCAGGGACTGGGTCAAACCGAGCGAGGGGAGCCCTATCAGGTCATGATTCACGTGGATTCGGACGTTCTGGCCGACCGATCCCATGGCGGCCGTGCGGATTTGGATAACGGGGAGGGAGTTTCAGCGGAATCGTGCCGACGGCTTGCCTGCGATGCCCCCCATGTGGCCGTGACCCGGGACAAGGAGGGGAACGTTCTCGACATCGGGCGCAAGGCCCGGAAGAGCTCGAAGCCTCTGTGGCGGGCCCTCATCAGCCGGGACAGAACTTGCCGGTTTCCCGGTTGCGCAAAAACCCGTCACCTGCAGGCCCACCACATCGAGCACTGGGCCAAAGGGGGCGAGACGAATCCGGACAACGTCCTGCTTCTGTGCAAATCACACCACTGGGCGGTACACGAAGGCGGCGGCCGGCTCGAAGGCCGGGCTCCTCGAGGGCTCGTATTCCACCGGCCCGATGCCCGCCTCCTATCCACTTGCCCTGTGCCCGTTCCGATGAACGGAAAGCCGGGGGAAACCCTAAAGGAGGCGAACCGAAGGCACGGAGTCGAGATCACGGCCAAGACGGTGGACTGCTTCTGGGATGGGGAACGGATGGATTTGCATATGGCCGTGGACGGTGTAATAGCGTGCGATGACGACCGTATAGATGAGGAATGATTCAAGCAAGATGCTCCAACATGATGATGCTTGACGCAACGTTGGAACTGTACATGCTAATAAGCATACATGCCGTAGTTCTGTAGCCCCACATGGGCAGCAGGTCGGGGTCAGGCTTTCCTTCTACACTTTGCCGGCACAAGAAGTCCTATCATCCTCCGCTATCGCATTTGGCAGCACTTGTCCGCCCTGATCCTGGGCAATGGATCCGGGGTTCCTGTCCGATCGAGCCGGCGTGGAAAAAGTCAAAATAACACCGCAAAGGAATAGCCAATGGGTCCTTCATCTCTGTTTATATTTCCCTTGACTTATCTTCTAGTGCCGACACTTTTTCTGAGTTTACGCTAGTTGGTCATTCTTTGGAATAGGATGAAGGTGTCTTTCTACAGCCTTGCAAGGAAACGGGTGATTTCTTCCGCGGCTCTTTCTCGGGGACGGCAGGGGACAATCGCCTTCTGGATGGCTCGGGCCCGCTGCGTGAAGCCGGGCTCCGAAAGCACCCGGTGGATGGCACGGGCGAGTTCCTCTGTTCGGAACCTCACTTCATTGACCTGAAGTCCGCAGCCCATTCGCTCCACCTGATCCATCTCGATTTCCTGGGTAATGCACGTGGGGATGCCCACAAGAGGGACTCCGGCGGACAGTGCCTGGTAGATGGTCCCGTTCCCCCCGTGGCAGACCATGAGGTCTGCGATCCTCTGGACAGCGGATCCGGGCAGGATTTCGGACACGCGACAGTTCTCCGGAGGATTCGGGATCTCGGCAAGGCCCGCTGTGGTGACGATTACATCCACATCCTGGTGTCTCAACAGATCGAGCACCACAGGGAAGTATTGGGGAAGTCCCGTGGAGCCAAAAGTAAGATAGACCACGGGTCGGTTCTTGTTGTACGCCTCCAGCCAGTCCGGCACGGGGATGTCAGGTTCCCAGAACAGGGGGCCCACATACAGGAAATTCGGTGGAAGTGCCTTGCATGGAGAGTACTCGGGTATGTCTGCGAGAAGGTTCAAGTCTCCCTCAAAGGATTCCAGATGGACCTCGTATTCCTTCAATCCGTTCTCCCGGCGCCAGCGGTTCTGTTCCCTGGCGCCTGCCTTCTTGAAGAGCCCTGCCAAGAGCGGCAGCAGAGGGCCTATCAGCACGCGGGCCAGTCTTCCTCCTCCGAGGGCCCGTGTCGTGGGATGATGGTAATAGGGCCGCAGGGGAAGCTCCCAGAAGCGAGTCCAGCTCGCGTTCAGTACGGATACGTACGGGACGTGCGCGATCTCCGTGGAGGAGCGGAGACTCCACCGATGGTCACCCAGCACGCCGGCCGGCTCGTGCTGTTTGAAGACGCTCAGCTCTTCCCGGACACTGCGCTCATACGTTTCCTGGGAATAGAACTCCACATCTCCGTAGCGAAGCCGGCCCATGAGCGCCTTTGGGTCCAGGGTGAAGATCTCCTCCACCTCGAAGCCGGCTTGGGAAATCAGTTCCGTGTACGCGCCCTGCGAGAAGAAGAGCACGCGGCAACCTTGTTCCCGGAGGACCTTGGATATTTCCAGCAGCCTAACCGTGTGGGCGAGGAATCCACCGTGCGGGAAGGCAAGCAGGAGACGTTCCGACTTGGCGGACATTGTCCGACCTCGGAAAGGCAGATAGAGAGCGACAGGCGCTTGGGTTACCTCATTCTACGTGTGAGATGGGTCATCTTGTCAACTCTGCCGGAATAGGTCTTTACAAGCAGAAAGACCGTTGTTATGATCCCTTCGAAATAAAAGCATTCTGTTCTGTAGAGAGGCGTGCCGTGGCGAGACATGTAGTTCGTCTACAAGACATCGGGGCAGAAGACTTCTCTCTCGTGGGCAAGAAGGCACTGGGCCTTGCCGAGCTGAAACAGGCGGGCTTCGACGTGCCGGCCGGGTTCTGCGTGACAACCGAGGCCTTTCGAGAGGTCCGGGCAACCCTCCTTGCCAGTGGAAAGGATGCTTCCAAGATCGGAGGAATGATCGCCAACCTTTCTCTTCCAGAGGATCTGGTAAGGGAGATAGGGGACCAGTACGAAGGGATGTTCGAAGGTAGACCCGTGGCTGGCCGGTCCTCGGGCATCATGGAGGACCTTCCCGAGGCGAGCTTTGCAGGACAGTATGAAACCTGCCTAAACGTGGCGGGCCGGAAGGCGCTGGAGGAAGCATTGCGCAACTGCTGGGCCTCTGCGTGGAACGACCGGGTCCGAGCTTATTGCGAGAAGAACGGGCTACACCACGAACAGATGCAGCTGGCCGTTGTGGTGCAGGAGATGATCCCTGCCGATGTTTCGGGTGTCCTCTTCACGGTCAATCCACTGACAGGTGTGGATACGGAGATGATGCTGGAGGCCTCCTGGGGGCTGGGGGAAGGCCTGGTTTCGGGCAGGGTCAACCCGGATCAGTTCGTTTTGGATTTTTGGTCCCACAAGCTTCTGCGATCGCAAATCGGGGAAAAAAGGACAAGGGTGTCACTCTCCGAGACAGGTACCCGCGAAGTCGAGGTGGACGCCTCGGACCGGCAGCGGCCGTGTCTCGACGAGAAACAGCTCAAGGAGATTGCCGGAATCGGCAGACGGGTCCAGGTTCTCTACGGAACACCCCAGGACATAGAGTTTTCTTATACGGAGGACGGGTTCCATCTTCTCCAGACGCGTCCGATTACCACGATTTCCTTTCCGAAGGACATGGACGAATGGACCACTGCGGATTTCCGTGATGGAGGCGTGTCGGCAGCCGTCTGCTCCCCCTTCATGTGGTCCTTGTACGACTATATCTGGCGTCACAGCATGCCCGACTACATGAAGAGCCTCGGCCTCTTCAAGGGCAAGATCAACCGTGATGAATGGGGAAGGATGTTCTTTGGGAGGCCCTACTGGAACGTGGGTATCGTGAAACGGTGTCTTTTCAACATCCCGGGTTTCAACGAGCGCAACTTTGACGAGGACCTGTCCGTCCAGATCACCTATGAAGGCGACGGGGTCACCACGCCCGTCACACCCTGGCGACTCCTCAAGGCGGTTCCCGTCGCACTGGCCCTGAACAGAACCTACCGCAGACAGCTGGCTATTGACAGGGAATTCGTCGTCGAATTTGAGCAGATCGAGAAGGCATACGACCGACATCCGATCGATAAGCTTTCCACGAAGGAGCTCATTCCCTTCTACAAGGAGTTGATCGAGAGGATCTATTTTCGGATGGAATCCAACTACTTCTTGACCATCTTCAATCAGTCCAACAGCAAGATCGACTTCAAGTTCTCCCTGGACAAACTCAACGACAAAGGACACCACATCTCCTACCTCAACGCCATCTCCGGCATCCCCCGCTTGAGAACCTTGATGCCCCTGCACGACCTTTGGAATCTTGCCGGCCGAATCGTCGAGGAGCCGGGCCTCAGGGAGTCCATGCTCGCCATGGACACCCGGGAGATGGCCGAAAAGGTCCGTTCCGCGGTGGAGGGGCAGGACCGTTGGGCCGAGGTCAGGGCCTATGTCGAGAGATACCGGTATCACAGTCGTACGGAGCTGGACATCACAGTCCCCCGCTGGGACGAAGACCTTGAATTCGTTTTGGAGACCCTCAAGGACTATTTGCGGTCCCACGACGAGGCCCACAACCCGGAGGTCCTCCATCAGAGACAGTACGAACTCCACCTGGCCGAGAAGGAAAAGGCGGAGGTTGCCTTTGGCAGAGGATTCCTGGCTAGGCTCTTTCCTTTCTCCAGGAGGAGCTTCTTCAAACGGATGCAACTGGTGCGGAACTACGCCTGGTGGCGAGAGGAGATGCGTGACCGGTCGACTCGCACATACTACCTAATAAGAAAATACACGATCGAGATCGCCCGACGGTGGGTTCGGGAGGGCCTGATCAGGGAGGAAAAGGACATCTTCTTCCTGACCTTCAGGCAGGTGTTCGACGTGCTGGAGGGCCGGATGAGCCATGAGGAGGCCAATCAGATCATCCGGAACAACAAGGACTACCACGCGTCCTTCCGCAACTTTCGAAACCCGAACGAGATAGGCTCGAGGTGGAAGATCGAGGAGAAGATACAGAAAGGGACGGGCCAAGATCAGGCGCTTCAGGGAATCGGATGCAGCCCCGGGGTAACAAGAGGGCGCGTGAAGGTGATTCGAGACATCTCCGAGACCCACAGGCTGGAGCAGGATGACATACTGGTTACTTTCTTCACCGATCCGGGGTGGACGCCGGTGCTGAACCTGGTCTCCGCCGTGATCACCGAGACCGGGGGACTTCTGTCCCATGCAGCCATTATTGCCCGGGAGTATGGAATACCGGCGGTACTGAACGTCAACGACGCCACGGCTCTCCTAAGGGACGATCAGACGATCGAGGTAGATGGCGACAAGGGGGAGGTCCGCATCGTGTAGTTTCATGAATCCAGCCTCCCTGTTCACGGCACGACATCCGTCAATCTAAAGGGGGTACACCTGTGGGCTTCCTGTTCAGCAAGTACTTTCTCGTTCACCTGTGGACGCTGAGTGGCCTGGCGCTCTCCATGGGCGGGCTCTTTGCCCTTTTCCACAACCAGAACGACCTGGCGGCGCGACTGATCTTCTTTCCGATCGTCATTGATTTCACGGACGGGACCCTGGCGAGAAGGTTCCGAATCAAGGAACGAATCCCCCTCGTCTCGGGCGAGCACATCGACATGATCACAGACGTGGTTTCCCTCACGTTCGTCCCTATGGTCTTCTTTTGGAAAAACGGAGTTTTTCTTCCCCACCTGGCAACCCCCATCTGCCTTCTCGCAGCCATGACCTGCAGCCTGAAGTACTCGATGAAGGAGAACGTGCTCCGGCAAGGGTTTTCTCTCGGCTCCACTCCGATCTTCTTCTCTGTCTTTCTGTTCTACTTTCTGGGGCTTGACCCTCTGTGGCCCACGTTGTACACGGCGCTCCTGATCATCCTCTGCCTGGTTCCCATCAAGTATCCCATTACGAGCCTGGTAACAACGCATTGGAAGTTCGGCTGGAAGAGCCTCACGAACTACGGTACGTTCATCGCGTTTATCCCCATCATGATCTGGCTGGAAGACACATGGCCTCCGATCTTGTGGTGCTTGCTCGTCTTGATTCTATTCCAGCTCTACGTCTATCCCATACTCATGAAAATGGGCATCCTGGTGAAACCGGGCTTTGACCGCTATAGCTAGAAACCCGATTCCGGGAGCCGGCCCTCCCTGCCGCCGGGACACCGGATGGTTAGGAGTCTGAAGGAGAAGGCCTTGGCAATCAAAGTCCTCTGGATCTACGCATCCCTGTTTGCCATCGGAGCGATCCTGATCGTTGCAGGAAACCTGGCCCGCAGGGTTGACCCGGAAGGCCGAAGGCAGATGTGGATCAAGTACTTCACCTATCTCGTGATCACCGGTTCCGTCCTGGGGTCTGCCTTCCTCCATCCCCTGGTCTTCTCGCTTCTGGCAACCTTTGTCCTCGCCGTGTGTGTCTACGAGTTCCTCCTGGTGATGCAGGGCATGGTAAGGGTCGGCACCGGCCTGGGCATCGCAATCGCTCTTGCCGCCATCTGGGGAGAGCGGCCTTTTCTGTTTGCAGTGGCAGCTTCCATTACCCTGCTCCTTCTCATCCCCCTTTTCCGGCGTGAGTACAAGGGCGCACTGTCCTCTGTGTTTCCTACCATCGTGGGGATTTCCTACGTCAGTTTCCTGGGTTCCCACATCATCCTGCTCGGTGGGCAGGTGAACTTCTTCGGCCACATCACGTTTTTCTACATGCTCGTTCTGGTCAATGACGCCATGGCACTGCTCTGGGGAAGGCTGCTCGGGAAGAGGCAAATATGGCCGGTTCTGAGCCCGAACAAGACCTATGGTGGGAGCGTGGGGGCGCTCGTCTGGACCTTGCTCGTAGGCTATTTCATGCGATTCGCTGAGCCCCAGTGGGGGTTGTTTCCCGTCCTCTTCGCCTCCCTGCTGATTGCCGTGTTCGGGCAACTCGGGGACGTGGTGGCCTCAGCATTCAAGAGGGTTGCGGACGTGAAGGACTTCGGGGACAGGCTGCCCACCTTCGGCGGGATGCTGGACCGGTTCGATGCCTTCGTTTTTACAGCCCCTGTTTACTACTACTTCGTGATCCTCGTCTCTTCCATATGAAATGCTTTCATCCAGACGGTTGCAGGCCCTGGATCTCATCCCTTATGTCATCGAAGAACGCCTGGATTTCGTCCATGGGCAACCTGCCGTCATCGATGAATGGGAAGGTGAAGCTGATGTGGTTCTTGAAGAATGCAAGAATCGGCACGAGCTGGAAGGTCCCCACGATGTCCGTAATCTCCGCATCCCCCACGGGAAAGAGGTACTTGTGGAGTGGACCCGAGTAACTCAGCGGCATCGTATCCAGGAACAGCTGCCGGGTCGGAGGCTTTCTGTGCCTGAACCACCAGATGATCCCGCGGGTGAAAGGTGAGAGGAGACCGTATCGGGCCAGGGAAGAGATCGCTTGGCCTTGGTTCTTTTTCTCCTTCAGGGCTTTGCGGAAGAACAAGAGCAGGCTTGGCAGCGTCGAGAACACCTGGGCAGGGATCTCCAGAGCGATGGTGCTCGAGAGGTTTCCCGGCTCCAAGGGCAACCCGGCGAGAGGTCTGAGATCGACGGGGATTCCTACCCTGTAGATTTCGTGGCGAATGCCCTTGCGATCGTTGTACCGGTACAGCGCCCGTAGAATGCAGCAGATACAGACTTCGACACTCTTCGCATCGAGGGCTGTTGCAGTCTTCTCGAGAATGGCGATTTCCGTCTCTCCCAGACGAAGAACCTCGAATCCCGTCCGAGCATTCAGATTTCCGGGATTGTAGTCTGTGATGTCCTGGATGGCGTATGGGGTTGCTGATTGACCCTTGGCCGGACTCGAAGCACCCCAGGTCTTGGCCCTTTCCCGGATCCATCCGACGTAGGTCTCCCGCGGTATCTTTCGGAGGAGTCGGCTCAGACTTCTTTCCTGAAGGCTCCCTTCGGGTGGGACGTAGGTTGGATCCGCCAGCATCTGTGTGTAGTTGCCCGCCATGGCGCTCAGCAGAAGCATGGCGCTTACCCCATCGAAAACGGTATGCGACATCTTCAGGCACAATCGGTGTTCGTCTTCGGCAAGGCGGATCAGGAGGGCACGCACCTGTGGACCCTCCATGATCCTGAGGGGCTGGTTCACGAATTCGCGTTGAAGGTCTCTATCTGCTGCAGGTAGGTTCTGTTCCTTGCCAAGGTCACGATAGGACCAGACATCATCTCTCCCCGGCGTTCCTCTCGCGAGAGATATGTCGAAAGAGTATCTCCACCCCTTGGGAACGATCCTGGCGCGGCAGATCGGGAACTGCGCGAAGAGGGCCAGGAAGGCCCTGGCCAGGATCTCCGCATCCAGGGGGCCCTTCAGATGAAGGAGGGCGTTCTCGCCAAGATTGGGGAGCAGCACCTCGTGAACCAGGGACAGCTTGTCGATGAGTCCCAGGGGCACCTGCTCAACAGGGCCTTCACGTTCCATTTGAAATCCTCAACAAATCTGCCCGCGAAACCCCCCAGGGATTGGATGTTTCACACGCTTTTCTTTACACTCTACGGAAAGACACAGGCCGTAACATACCAAAGAAAGAACCGATCCGCCAGCAGATCATCTGCCCCGCCCATTGAGGAGGAGACAGATGGAAGCCCTCCATGTAAAGATCTTGTGGGGAATCGGGTTCTTCTTGCTCTATTCCCTGCTCCTGCAGCCGCTGATCGTGCGCATCCTCTTTCCGCCCGCCAGGGAGGGGGCACGGCAACCGGGGATGCGAACGACGGTGCCGCTCATTCTTATCTTTCTGGTTCTCCTGATTTTGCCCCTGATCGTTATCGACACGTTTGCGATTGTCCGGCTCTTCTACGCCATGATGGCGGTCACCAACATACAGAAGGTGGTGAGTTACATAAAAGAGGGAGGAGGTTCCGGGGCCCCCGGCGAACAGCAGGAAGAGTACCTGTCTTTCATGGCCGGCTATACGACGAACTTTTCGGAAAGGCCGGTTCCTCTTTCCGCGGATGAGGAGACCCCGGATCCCGGTCGACTGAGGTTTCGGGCCCTGACGAAGCTTGCGGTCCCGGCAATCGTGATCCTGCTGAACGTGAAATTGGGCCTGTGGCGCTACACACCGCCTCTGTGCGCGACCGCCGTGAAGGGTCTCCTGTTTATCGTTGGGCTGTCCGCTCAGCAGGATCTCGTGCGTGCCGGCCTGATCAAGAGAGGCCTCAGGCCTGATGTAGTGATCCTGGACATGCGGCTCTTCCGATCCGACACCTTTTCCGGATCTCTGTTGAGGGCGAATCCTACCACCCATCAGTGGCTGCTCCGATACGTGTACCTTCCCCTCGGGGGGAAGATGCATCTCCTGCGCAGCACACTTGCCTGCTATCTGTTGAGCGGCCTTTGGCACGAGTATCTGCTGAGCATTGCCTCGATGCGGATCAACGGATTGTGGTTTGCTTACTTTGCGTTGAACGGGTTGTTCGTCTATGGTGACGGTCTTGTGAGGCCCCATCGACAGGCCTTGTTCCGGAAGGTGGGGAAAGACACCTTCACATGCCGGGCCATGAAGATCGCCTGGCTGATCGGAACCTCCTTCATTCAGTTGTGCCTCGCGCACCTGTTCATGACAGGGCTAGGCCAGGTGATCCGGTTTCACTGACGACACCCGATTTTGCAGTTCGAACGGCAGGGGTTTCCCGATGGTTGGACCCACATCCCCCCTGATCCTCTGTATGCCGCATTGCGACGTGCTGGGGCATGCCGGCCGCACCCTTCGTCTCGCCGTGGCCCTCCGCAAGGCATTGCCTGGGCACCGGATCGAGTTTGCAGGACGCGGACACTGCCGGGAATTCATTGAAGAGGCAGGATTTGTGTTCCACGACGTCATTGAATTCCTCCAGGGCGATTGGAAGGAAGTGGAGGACAGGGCCAGGAAGCACAAGGACACCGTCCGGGACGAAGGCCTCGTCAAGCAGTTTGTAGAGGAGGAGCTCGCCCTGTTCGAGAGGCTTAAGCCCTTCGCAGTCATTGGAGATCACAGGTACAGCTTGTTTACCTCCACACAGATCGCTCGCATTCCCTTGATTGCCATCACCAACGCCTTTTACACCCGTCATTCGAGCCTGCGGCTCGGGACCCCAAAGACACTGTTTCCCATCTATCACCACCATCCCCGTTTCGCCTGCCTGCACCCCTTGATTGCCTGGCCCCTCGCTCCAGTCATCCCGGCCTTTATCCGTCGGGTGAGCCGCCTCCACTGCGTGCCCTACGACACAGTCCGCAAGGAGTTCGGATTGCCGCCACATCAAGACTTCTTCGACTTCTACTCCGGAGACCAAGTCCTGCTGCCCGACGTACCGGACATATGCCCCACCCGGGATCTGCCGACCAACTACCACTACGTGGGGATGTTCGGCTGGAGCCCTGAAACGGAACTGCCTCGAGAGATTCCGGAACGCAAAGAGCTGATCTACCTGACCATGGGATCCACGGGACGGCCTGAGGAGTTCGAAAGCATCCTTGCCGGCCTGCGCGGATTCCCTGAACATACGGTCGTCGCCACCCTTGGACCGCACATTCGACCGGATGCCCTCGGCCCCCTGCCCGAGAACTTCAGGGTGTACCCGTTTCTCCCGGGTGAAAAAGTGCTTCCCAGGGCGGTGCTGGTCATCCATCATGGGGGCATGGGGATCCTCGGACAGTGCCTGAAAGCCGGGGTCCCGATGATCTGTATCCCCGGCAATGTGGAGCAGGAGGTCATGGCGCGACAGTTCGTACGGAAGAACGGACTTGGCCTTCTCGTGGAACGTTACGGCCTCTCTCCGCAGAGGCTGGAGAAGAAGGTCCGTCAGGTCCTGGGGACTCCGAAATATGCGGATCGTGTCCGATCGTATGCCCGACGATTCCGGTCAGCGGATCCCGTCGCATCCGCTGTAGAGAAGGTAGTGGAACTCGTCAGGGACAACGCCTTTTTGGAGGCTGTTCGAAAGGGGGTATGGGAAAGACCCTAGAAATCGGAACGGGGACGGAGAGATCCATCGATGCGTGACCGGGCTGCCAGGGTCCGGAACTGCCCGGGGCTGGTTCTTTTTTTGGCCGTCTTTCTTGGAGGCCTTCCTTCTTTAGGAGCGGGGTTCTTCATGGATGACTATGGCCACTACCGCTCAGCCCGAGAGGCTGGATGGGATCTGAAGTCCTTGGGAAGCATCTATACCATCGACATACATAATGTACACGACGGCTGGATTCCGGAAGAGATGTCTCATTTCCGGTTCTCCTATTTCCGGCCCTTCTCCCTCTTCTATTTCAAGTTGAACATCGCCCTGTGGAAGGATTGGAAGCCGGGGTTCCACTTGATGGCTCTCCTCGTTCATTTTCTGGCCACCTATATGCTCTATGTGCTCGCGTGCAGGCTCCTCGAGAAGAAGCATGCCCTTTTGGCAGCCCTTCTGTTTGCATGGTTTCCCCAGAACATCCCCACCATTCCCTGGATCTCCACATGCGGTGAGCTACTGGTAACCTTCTTCTCATTGCTTTCTGTGTGGGGCTACCTGCAATTCCGCTCCAAGCGGCGAATGGGCTATTACATTCTGGCCCTGTCGGGTCTGATTCTCGGGCTCTTGAGCAAAGAATACGCCGTGATTTTGCCTCTCCTCTTGCTGATGGCGGACCTCCGCCGCCGCCCCAACTCTGGTGAGAGAAGGGAATGGATACGAGCAGTCCTCTGGAGCCTCCCCTTCTTCGCTATCCTGGGGGGGTATCTCGTGCTGCGCGGGATCGCAATGGAAGGCCAGCACCTGCCGCCTTCCACGAGATATTTCTGCCCTCCCCTGGAACCGGGCTGCGCCGCCTTTGCCCTGAACAAACTCCTCTACGGGGTCCTGATGGTGTTCTGCTTCTTTCCCGGCATGGAGCCGCCATTCGCTGTTCTTCTCCAACACTGGCCCCTGACCCTTCTCGCCGCGGGGTTCATCTCTGCCCTGGTCGTTCTCGTTCAGCGCTGGGCTGGGTGGAACCGCGAAGGGATCTTCGCCCTTACCTGGACCATCTTGTTTCTGGTCCCCACTGCACCCTTTGCCCCAGCCCCCTGGCATGTGTATGTGCCC
>Ga0180437_10009141_pt1 | contig 12339 bp, 11 predicted proteins | sample SS_ome_4_FD_132410 | JGI IMG/M metagenome (GOLD analysis project Ga0180437, IMG submission 132410) | Hypersaline lake sediment archaeal communities from the Salton Sea, California, USA - SS_3_D_1 metaG | ecosystem: Environmental > Aquatic > Non-marine Saline and Alkaline > Hypersaline >...
GCATCGGACACCTGAGCCATGCCTCAGAAAACCCCGCGGCGCAGCCGCGTCTTTTTCGGGCACCCGGCCAGACGCGTCTCGGTCCCAAAGGCGGACCTCGCGTCAGGGAAGCAACCCACACATTCTTCGGAGGAGCCATGAAAATGAGCCCCGCAGGGGCGACAGGACCCGCCGACCACGCTGCCCTCGCCATGGACCGGGAAAGCTCGATGGGGCCTATCCGCCACGGAATCCGCCCCCCCTGTGTGGCTCGAAGACTCGCCCGAACTGGGCGGCTAGACATCGATCTTTCCCTGCTGCGGCTCGCGCTCGGCGCCACGTCATGCCATTGGGCTGAATGCGACAAACCCCGAGCGATGCGAGTCTTCTTTCTACGGCATGCTGAGACCTTCTCAGGAGAACAAGAAATGGAACGTTAGCAGGGCAGAGCAGCAATGGGCCCCATCGATCTGTCCCGGTCCAGGGCGAAGGCGGCCCGGTCGGGCAAGTACGTCAAGCTGCCGCGGATAACCGACGACGAGATCGTCTACCGCTACGCCCGCGGCTACTGGCTGACCCGCTACCTGCTCGACGAGCACGGCGAGCTGCTGAAAGACCTGCTGGCCAAACGTCACAAGCCGCGCGCCCTGGACGATAAACTCGCCGCCGCCCTGGGCACGACGCGCGAGCAGCTCTGGCCCAACATCGACAGCGTTGTCCTGGCCCACTTCCGACCGCGGCAGACGACCGCCGATCTGCCGGCCCTCAAGCCGGTCGACGACGAGTAAGCCGAAACCCCCTCAGTCACCGTCGCCGGCGGCGGGCAGAGGCAACAGCCTGGTGGCGGGTCAACTCGGCGCTCGCTCGCCGGGTGAACCAGAAAAACTGGGAAAACGCCCGGATTTGGGCGACAGAAAGCCCCTCGAGATGTCCATACATACTAAGGGGGCGCGTTGTGTGGGGTGATGTTTACGAAAAGCAACATTGCGGCAGCAGGGGCCAAACGCGGTCTGCTGATCGTGCAAATTGATTGTGTGTGTTGATTGTGTGCATCCCCCCGAAGCACACAATCATGCACACAATCGAAGATATTGTTTCAAAAGGGTTTAACCCTGATTGTGTGCATTTGTCGGCATCGGGAAAAGCGTACAAATTCACACAATCAGCGGGCGGCGGAACCGGCGCGTCAGCGGGGCCTACGAGCCCGGGAGGAAGTCGCTATCGTCGCGTGTGAAGACAATCGGGGCCGCGGAGAGGCGGCCGATGTCGAATCGGGCCAGCAGTTCGGGCAGGTCGGCCTCGCGGCGACGGTCGAGCAGGCCCGACCAGTAGCCCAGCAGGCCGAGGATGCGCTGCGGGGGGCAGCCGGCGGCGCGGTAGTGGCTCAGGCGGGTGTCGCCGTGGCGCTTGGCCAGGCGGCGGCCGTCTTCGCCGACGACCAGCGGCAGGTGCCAGTAGCCGACCTCGCCGGCCAGGCCGAGCAGGCGACGGAGGTGGATCTGGCGGGCGGCGGACTCCAGCAGGTCGTCGCCGCGCACAATGGCGTCGACGCCGGCGTCGGCGTCGTCGACGACCACGGCGAGCTGGTAACCGGCCAGGCCCTCGTTGCGGTGGATGACGAAGTCGCCGCAGCTCGCACGGAGGTCGTGCGTCTGCGGGCCGGCGAACTCGTCGGTGAAGGCGACGGGCTCATCCGGCACGCGGAGGCGCCAGGCGACGGGCCGGCCGGTGGCGGTGGTGGCGGCCTCGGCGGACTCGTACCGGCCGCGGCAGGTGCCCGGATAGGCGCCGGTGGCGTCCTCGGCGTGGGGGGCGCCGGCGGCGAGTTGGACGTCCTTGCGGCTGCACGTGCAGGGGTAGGCCCAGCCGGCGTCGATCAGTTGCCGCAGGGCGGCTGCGTAGGCGTCGTGGCGGGCGGACTGGTAGACGGGGGGCTCGGCCCAGTCGAGGGCGAGCCACCGCAACTCGTCGAGGGCCTGCTCGGCGGCGCCCTTCTTGGTGCGCGGGCCGTCGAGGTCCTCGACGCGCATCAGCACGCGCCAGCCGCGCTGCCTGGCCAGCAGCCAGTTGACCAGGAACGTGCGGGCGTTGCCCAGGTGCAGCGCGCCGGTCGGCGAGGGCGCCAGTCGTGTGACGTGTCGGTCCTTCATCGTCGGTGCGGTCCGCTTCGCGTCGGCTGCCGGCGGCGCGGCGGTCAGTCGTTTGCCGGCGGGTCGGCCTCGTGCCCGGGCGGCTTGCGGTGGATGAAGTAGAGGTTCCGAAGGTAGATGATCATGTTCACGCTGAATCCGGCGATGAAGACGGGATCGAGCTTGTGTATGGCATAGGTCAACAGGATAATCGTGCCCAGCAGCGACAGGTACCAGAAGGCCACGGGCACGACGGACTTCCTGCGGCGTTCGGTGGCGATCCACTGGACGACGAATCTCAGGCCGAAGACGGCTTGTCCGACGAAGCCCACGGCGGTCCAGAGGCTCGACGGATCGGCTGCGATGGCAAGCATTGGTTGACGGTTCCTTTCTGCCGGAGTTGGGCGTCGCGTGCGCCGCGCCGCGTGCGGGAGCCCGAGGCCGGCGTTATTATAGCCGCTTTGCCCGCGTCGCGAACCATCGCGCTGTCGCGGCGGCGGTGTTCGAGGCCCGTCGGCGTCGCCGGCGGATCGCCGGGGCGCGGCGCAAGAGGTGAACGAGTTGGTGTGGCAGACGGTCCGATGTGTGCAGACGGCGGCGGCAGTGGCGGGGGGATTTCTGAACCGGGCCGTTCCCAGCGAGCTGACCGAGGGGCAGCTTCTGGCCCTGCTGGCCGTGGTGGTCGCGGGGGCCGTCGCGCTGGTCCGCTTTCGCCCGTCGGCGCGGGCGCTGCGGCGAGCGGTGACGGTGTCGGGCGTGCTCTACTTCGCCGGCGCGGGCGTCTGGGCGGCCGTCGACTTCGCGAGCTACCAGGACCAGTGCCGCGAGCACCACGTCGTCGAGTGGCTGTCGGCCGAGATGCTGCTGGTCGGATCGCTGTTGGCGCTGGGCGTGACGATCCGCCAGGCCGCCCGCAAGCGGCCCTGCCCGATCGCGATGTTCCTGTTCGGCGGCCTGTTCTGGGGCTTCGCGCGCGAGCTGGAGTGGGGCATGCCGTTTTTTGGCAGGAAGGTCATTTTCAGCCGCAACCTCTTTCGGCTGCGCGCCTACATCGACCCGAGCTACTTCGACCGATTCGCCGAGAAGGTCCGGCTGCACAACCCGCCCGTTCCGCTCTGGCCGGCGCACCTGGTGTTCGCGGGCCTGACGTTCGGCCTGGCGGCGGTGGTGGCGGTGTACCTGGTCCGTCATCGAAAGGCGTTCGCGGCGCAGTTGCGGGCGGCCGTTCGGCAGACGTACGGTCGGTGGTTTCTGCTGGGGGCGGGCGCGTACGTCGTCGCGGGTCTGCTGGGCACGGTTGTCGACCGCGTGTTGAAGTCGGAGTCGGTCTCCCTCTCGCCGAAGGTGGTCCTGTTGGGCCACCGGGCGGTCTCCGAGCCGATAGAGCTGTGGGGGGCGGCCTGTTTCCTGCTGGCCGGGGTGACGCTGTGGCACTTCTGTCGGGGCGAGGCGCCATGCGGGCGAACCGCCGAGCAAAACGCATCGTCGTCAACGCCGACGACTTCGGCTTCTCGGCAGGTGTGACGGAGGGCATCCTCCGCGCGCACCGCGAGGGGATCGTCACGTCCACGACGATCACCGCGAACATGCCCGCCGCGGCGGCGGCGGCAGGTCGGCTGGCCGACGCGCCGCGGCTGGGCGTCGGCGTGCACCTGAACGTCTCGCAGGGCCCCCCGCTGACGCGCGAGGCGCTGGCGCTGGCCGACGAGGACGGCGTGATGCGCCGCACGGCCGTCAGCGTGATGGCCGCGTGCGTCCGCCACCCGAGGCTGCTCGACACGGTTGCGGCCGAGTGCGAGGCGCAGATCCGATGGGCGCTGGACCGCGGCGTAGTGGTGACGCACCTGGACAGCCACCGTCACGTGCACGGGTTCCCGCCGATCTTCGCGCGTGTGGCGGCGTTGGCGCGGCGGTATGATATCCGCTTCGTGCGGTGGCACCGGGAGGTGCTCGCCCCCGGCGGCTGGCCGGCGTGCCCGCCCACCCAGCGATGTGTGCGGTGGCTGACGAACCTCTGCGGCGCGTCCAACGCCTTGCTGGCCGGCTCGCTGGGCCGCGCCCGCGGGACGTGGGGCATCGCGCACACCGGGCGGATCGACGCGGCCTGGCTGATCCGCGCGGCGGCGGCGGCCCGCCCGGGCGTCACCGAGATCATGACCCACCCGGGCCTGCCCGACGGGCTGGACGAGACGGTCACGCGCCTTCGGGCCAGCCGGCAGGCGGAACTGGGCGCCCTATGCGACCCGGCCGTGAAGGACGCGTTCGCCCGGCACGAGATCGAACTGGTTCACTATGGACAACTCCCATCCGCCCGTGCCTAAGCCGAAGTACAGCGTGGTCGTCCCCTTCTACAACGAGGAGACGGTCGCGGAGAAGCTCTGCACGCGGATCGGTCGCGTCATGAGGCAACTGGACGGCGGCTACGAGCTGATCGCCGTCAACGACGGCAGCACGGACGGCACGGCGGAGGTGCTCGCGCGGCTCGCGCGGGGCGACGGGCGGATGCTGATGGTGGACCTGCGGCGCAACTTCGGCCAGACCACGGCCCTCCAGGCCGGCTTCGATCACAGTTGCGGCGACGTCATCGTCGCGCTGGACGGCGACATGCAGCACGACCCGTACGAGATCCCGTTCTTCGTCGAGAAGATCGACGAGGGCTACGACATCGCCAGCGGCTGGCGGGTGCGGCGGGGCGACAACCTGCTGCTGCGGCGCGTGCCCTCCAGGGCGGCCAACTGGCTGCTGGCGAAGGTCTCCGGCGTGAAGCTGCACGACTTCGGCACGACGTTCAAGGCCTACCGCCGCGAGGTGCTCCGGGACGTGCGGCTCTACGGGGAGATGCACCGATTCGTCCCGGCCGTCTGCGCCAGGCTCGGGGCGCGGATCTGCGAAGTGCCCATCAAGAACGTCCGCCGCCCGGCCGGCAGGAGCAACTACGGGCTGGGGCGGACGTTTCGCGTCGTGCTGGACGTGATCACGCTGCGGTTCATCACGGCCTACCTGACCCGGCCGCTGCACCTGTTCGGCAAGTGGGGCCTGATGCTGATGATCGGCGGGGGCGGCATCCTCGGCTACGGCTTCGTGCGGAAACTCGTCCAATGGGGCGGCTTTCACCTGTTCCGCAAGCACGGGCCACTGATGGCGCTCGGCTTCATGCTGGTGCTGGTGGGCCTGCTGCTGGTGGCCACGGGGCTGATCGGCGAGCTGCTGATGCGGATCTACTTCGAGTCCACCGGCGCGCGGACCTACGCGGTCCGCCGGCTGGTCAGCAAGGCCGGCGGCGCCGGCGAAGGCGACGAAGAACTCGAGTCGTAACCAACAGGCGGGGGCAAGCCCGCCGCCACCGGGCCTGCCCCGGTGGTGGCGGACGGGAAGGCGAGTGGTGGCGGGCGGCCGGACGGGGGCGCCGTCGCCCCGGAAAAAGGCTTCCGTTCGGGCGCGGAGGGCCTATAATCTCGACGCCTCCGGCGGCAGGCGTGGCGTGCCGGGGGCCCTGGCAGCCGCCCCGGAAGGCAGCGGGCGGGCAGACGCGAACCACGAAGAATAAGGACCACCCACCATGCCTCTGGTACCGATGCGGATCCTGCTGGACCACGCGGCGGACAACGACTACGGCATCTGCGCCCTGAACGTCAACAACATGGAGCAGATCCAGGCGATCATGTCGGCGGCGCAGGCGACCGACTCGCCGGTGATCGTCCAGGCCAGCCGCGGCGCGCGGTCGTACAGCAACGACAACTACCTCCGGCACCTGATGCTCGCGGCGGCGGAGCTGAACCCCAACCTGCCGATCGTGATGCACCTGGATCACGGCAACAGCCCGGCGACGTGTTTCAGCTCGATCCAGCAGGGCTTCACGTCGGTGATGATGGACGGCTCGCTGTCGGCCGACGGCAAGACGCCGTCGACGTTCGAGTACAACTGCGAGACGACCAAACTGGTCGTGGACATCGCCCACGCCGTCGGCGTGACGGTCGAGGGCGAGATCGGCTGCCTCGGCGGGATCGAGGACGGCCACGGGGCCGGGCTCAGCGAGGAGGAGGCCCGGGCCCACCTGACCGACCCCGACCAGGCCGAGCAGTTCGTCGCCGCCACCGGCCTGGACGCGCTGGCCGTGGCCATCGGCACCAGCCACGGGGCCTACAAGTTCAAGAAGAAGCCGACCGGGGAGGTGCTGAAGATGAGTCTGATCGAGGAGATTCACCGGCGCCTGCCGAACACGCACCTGGTGATGCACGGCTCCTCGAGCGTGCCGCAGGAGCTTCAGGACATCATCAACGCCCACGGCGGGGGGCTGAAGCCCACCTACGGCGTGCCGATCGAGGAGATTCAGCGGGGCATCCAGCACGGCGTGCGGAAGGTCAACGTCGACACGGACAACCGGCTGGCGATGACGGGCGCGATCCGGAAGGTCTTCGCGGAGAACCCCGAGCAGTTCGACCCGCGGAAGTACCTCGGCCCGGCCCGCGCGGCGATGCAGAAGGAGTGCGAGAAGCGGATGGTCGCCTTCGGGCAGGCGGGCAACGCCGGGAAGATCAAGCCGCAGACGTGCGCGACGATGGTGGACTTCTACGCGAAGGGGTAGAGCCACAAGCTGCGCGTTGGGGGGGCAGTGAGTTGCGGGCGGCCGGCGCGGTGATGCTCCGGCCGGAGCCGGCCCTCACGAGACGACGATCCGCGCGAAGCGGCGTCTGCCGACGCGCAGGATCTGCCCGTCGGTGACGCGGATCTCGGCGTCGGCGTCGGTGAGCTTCCGGCCGTCGAGGCTGACGGCGTTCTGCTTGATCAGCCTTCGGGCCTCACCGTTGGACTTCGCGAAGCCGGCGGCCACGATCAACGCCACGATCCCGCCGCGCCCGCCGCCGACGGGCAGCTCGGGCATGTCGGTGGGAACCTCGTGCCGCGAGAAGACGCGGGCGAACTCCTCGGCGGCGGCCTCGGCGGCGGGGAGGCCGTGGTATTCGGCGACGATGTCCTTCGCCAGCGTCACCTTCGCGTCGCGCGGGTGCGTCTGCCCGCCGTCGAGCAGCGCGTCGATCTGCTCCCGCGGCCGCTCGGTCAGCAGCGTGAAGTAGTTGTCCATCAGCTCGTCCGGGATCGACATGGCCTTGCCGAACATCTCGCCGGGCTCGTCGGTCAGGGCGATGTAGTTGCCCTTGGACTTGCTCATTTTCTCGACGCCGTCGAGGCCGGCGAGCATGGGGGTGATCATGACGATCTGCGGCCGCTGCCCGTAGGCCTTCTGGATGTCGCGCCCGGCAAGGTTGTTGAACGTCTGGTCGGCGCCACCCAGTTCGACGTCGGCCTGGATGGCGACGCTGTCGTAGGCCTGCATCAGGGGGTAGAAGAACTCGTGGACGCCGATGGGCGCGTTGGCCTCGAAGCGCCGCTCGAACGTGTCCCGCTCCATCATCCGCGCGACGGTCATGTTCGAGGCGAGGCGGAGGATGTCGGCGAGGTTCAGGTCGGCCAGCCACTCGCTGTTCTTGCGGATCTCGAGCTTGCCCGGCGCGGTGTCGAGGACCTTGGCGGCCTGGTCGACGTAGGTCCGCGCGTTGGCGTCGATCTGCGGGGCAAACAGCACCGGGCGGGTCTTGTTGACGCCGGACGGATCCCCGATCCGGGCGGTGTAGTCCCCGATGATGATCACCGCCTGGTGCCCGAGGTCCTGGAACTGGCGGACCTTCCGCAGCACGACGGTGTGGCCGAGGTGGATGTCCGGCGCGGTCGGGTCCAGCCCGAGCTTGATCCGCATCCGCCGCCCGCTGTCCGCGGCGTCCTTCAGGCGGCCTTCCAGCTCCTGCTGCGTGTAGACCGCCTCGCAGCCGCGCGTCAGCCCCATCACCAACCGCCGCCATTGCTCTTCGGTTCGCTCAATCATGACTCGACGGAGTCTACCGCCGCCGCGACCCGTTTGCAACAGACCGACGCTCTGCCGGCGCGTCTTCACGGCGCTCTCAACGGGCGGGGCCTTCCGCCCCGTACCGCCCTTGCCCCCGCCCGGCCCGAGGGCGTAGAATCTCCGGGTGGCACTGGACAGACGGGATCTGCCTGAAGGAGCGGTGCAGACGTGGCGCGAGCAAGACATCCGAGCCTGTTGTCGATCCTGCTGGCCGCCGCGCTGCTGGCCGGCGGATGCGAAGTGAAGAACGTCGGTTCCCCGCCGGTCAGCCTCGGGCAGTACCGGCGGATGCGGGAAGGCGACGCGAACAGCTACCCGCCGCGGACGGTGGCGCTGCACAACCTCCAGCGGGCGCTGGACGCGAAGCTCGGCGAGTCCGAGCGGATCGACTCGCTGAACCTGCTGGCGCATCTGGGCGAGCAGGTGCCCGAGGCCCGCGGGCAGTTGGGGGCCGTCCTGACCGACCCGACCGCCTCGCCGGCCCTCCAGGGCGCCGCGATGGGCGTGCTGCTGACCTGGAACGAGCCCGGCCTGGCCGCCTACGTCGTCAAGCTCCTGCCGACGCTCAGTGCCGACGACCCGATGCGGGAGCAGGTCCTCGGCTGGCTGGCGGCCAACCCCACGCCCGAGACGCTCGCCTCGGTGGTGAAGATGTGGGCCGCCGAGCCGTCGATCACCAGCGTTGACGAGCCGCGCTATCGCCAGATCGTCGAGCGGCTGGCCGGCAGGAAGTGGGACGAGGCCCTGCTGGCGGCGATCAACAGCCCCCGCCCGTTCTACGCGCGCGGGTCGGCGATGCAGATCCTCGCCGCGAGGATCCGCCACGTAGAGCTCCGCCGCCGCGTCCTCGCCATGACGCCGACCAGCGACGCCGTCGCGGCGGCCGGGGCGTTCGTCAACACGTTCGGCTACCTGCCGACCAACGGGCGGACGATGCTCCAGTGCGTCTGGCTGCACAAGACGAGGCCGGAGGCGTTCGCCGACGTCGCCGCGCTGGCCAGGCAGTGGCAGCAGGACTACGGGTACCGCTTCGGCGTCCGCGACTTCCACCTGCTCAGCCGCCTGGCGAAGGACCCGCTGCGACGGAACATCCGCCGCCGCGAAATCGTGCTCGACCTGGCGCCGAAGCTGCTTCGGCGAAGGCACGTCCCTTGCCGAACCGCCTCCCGGGCGGCGCTGGGCGACCGGTTCAGCCGCCACGTGGACCGGCTGAGCATGGCCGACCTGTGGCGGCTGCGCCTGCTGGGGCAGATGCTCGCCCAGCCGGACATCCAGCAGGCGCTGTACAAGATGTCGCGCCGCGACCGCGCCGACCGCGGCAGCGCGTGGGGCGGGCTGGTCTTCTACGCCGCCGGCCAGGCCGACCCGCAACTCTACCCGCCGCAGTACGAGGCCGCCGGCGGCGACCTGGTCTACTCGCCCACCCTCGAGGCCCGCCGGGCCGGCCTCGACGCGCTGTGCTGGTTCCGGGGCCACTTCGAGAAGGCGGAGAACGCCCGACGCGCCGGGCCCACCGAAGAGGAGCTCAGCGAGGCGAAGTGGGGCAACTACTGCGGGCTCGTGCTCGCCGGCGTCAGCGACGAGGCGTGCTCGGCGCACTTCTACAACCCCGACGGCATCGTGATCTCACTGGGCGTCTATCCCCTCAGCGCCGCCGGCTGAGCCCCTCCCCGCGATCGTCCTGACCGTCAGTTCCCCCCAAGGCTATCCGAGCTTCTTCAGCACCTGGTCGATCGCCTCGTACTCCGTCTGCATCTCGCGGAGCTGGTGGCGGTACTGCTCCAGCACGCTGTCGGGGGCATTGCTGGTGAACTCGTCGTCGCCCAGCCGCCTCTCCAGCTCGGCGATCGTCGCACGCAGCATCTTGAGGCGCTTACGGAGCAGCTCGATCCGCTCTTCGGGTGTGCCGCCGTCGTTCAGGACGCTCGCCAGAACGTGCTCGGCGACATAGATCGGCGTCTGGAGCGCCGAGCCCAGCGCGATCGCGTCGGAGGGGCGGGAGTCGACCGCGATCATGTCCTCCCCGCGCCGGATGTACAGCGTCGCGATGAACGTATGCTCCCGGAGGTCGTTGATGACGATGTGGTCGACCTGCCCGCCCAGCGACTCGATCACGTTGGCCAGCAGGTCGTGCGTCATCGGGCGGGGGGTCTCGATGCCCTTCAGCCGCCGGTCGATCGCCAACGCCTCCCCCGTGCCGATCAGGATCGGAAAGCTCCGCTCGCCGCCCGTCTCCTTCAGAAAGATCACCTGCTGATCGCCGTACTCGGTGATCAGGATGCGGGACAACTCCATCGGCACGTCCATCGGACACCTCCCTCGTTCACGGCCGCGCTCACCGACCATTCTAGGTCGGACCGACAACCCGGGCAAACGAAACCCGCCCAAGCCACGGACCGATCGGCCCACAGGAAATCCGCGGTCCGCAATCCCCAATCGGCAATCGTCTGCCCCGCCTCAGATATTCTCCCCGTACAGCAGCGCCCGCGTGAACTTCGACACGATCCGTTGGTTGACGAACAGCAGCGGCAGGAGCATGTGCAGCGACGTGTTCGGCGGGCGGAGGTAGTTCGCCAGCGACCGCCGCCACGACGTCTTGTACTTCATCAGCGTCCCTTGCGGCTCGCGGCTGCCGATCGCCTCCAGCGCCACCTTGGCCGCCAGCATCACCGACCGCACCGACGAGGCCAGCGACTGGCCCGTGATGCTCTCGACGAACCCCCCGGCCGTCCCGGCCAGAAGGCACCGCTTGGCCACGTGCGTCTCCAGCTCCAACGCCACCCCGGCCGGCGGGCGCCAGACGGCCCCCTTCGCCTGACCCAGCGCCAGGTCCGACGGCAGGACGCCGGCCTGCTGGAGGCTGCTGACCATCCCCGACAGCTCCGCCGCACGCGTCCCGGCGGCCACGGAGTTCGAGATCACGCGGATGTGCATCACCGGGCCGACGATGAAGAACATCCCCAGCTCCGTCCGCTCGCGAAGCTCGACCACGTGCAGCGCCGCGGCCAGACGGCGGATCGCGGCGCGGCGGCTCTTGAGCGGCACGTCCAGCCCGGCGATCACCAGCGACGAGCCGGGCACGGACCGCAGAGGCATCGCCAGCTCGCTCAACACGTCGTTCGGGCGGCTTTGGGCGATCACCAGCAGCTTCGCCTGCACCTGGCTGGACCCGACGATCGCCACGTGATCCTCCTCGAGGTTGATCGCCGGCATCGTGCTGGTCGTCCGCACGCGAACGCCCGCCTTCGTCGCCGCCGACCGCAGCGCCTTCCGCAGCGCCGCCGTCTGCACGAAGTGGCCCGCCGTCGTCCGAGAGCGGTACTCGACCTCCTTGTCCAGGTCCGCGTTGTGATAGCGGACGCGCGAGAAGTCCGCCGCCCGGCTCTTGGTCGCCAGCCCCGCCGGCAGCCCGGCCTGGCGGAAGAAGCCCTTCGGCAGCCAGTCCGCCAGCGGACACTCCGTCCCGCCCCGCGGCCCGTCGACGACCACCACGTCCCGCTTCTTCTTCGCCATGTAGCACGCCGCCGCCAACCCCGCCGGCGTCGTGCCCAGCACCGCCACGTCATACATGTGCTTCATGCCCATACCCTAATCCCCCCCAAGCCCCCTGGCAAGCCGCCACCCCCCAACGAGCCGTCTTCACCCGGGCGTTCTCCGTTGGGCAGGTCAAAGTCAAAGGCCGCACGTTGACGCGTTGGCCGAAGCGGGGCTGGATAGGGCGGCGTATGGGCAGGTCGCTCGGGAGTTGGGGGCCCGGCCGGCGGGGCAGTGACGGCGGGGGTGGGTGCCACGGCTGCGGAGTTTGCGGCCGTGTCTCTGGCGGTGCCCGCGGCGCGCGGCCGGGCGGGTGGACGGCGGGCGGTGCGTTTGCTCCGGCCCCCGGATTCGCCCGTGAGACGGGTCTCCGGAGGCGGCCGCGGGGACCCCGCCAAACCGGGCGCCGAGCCGGGGGCGGGAAGGCAAGAGACGAGGAGGAAAGGCCAAGGCTCAACGCTCAATCCCCAAGGCTCAATGGCCAAGTGAAGAAGAAAAGGCGAAGGCTCAATGCTCAATCCTCAAGGCTTAACGGCCAAGTGAAGAAGAAAAGGCGAAGGCTCAATGCTCGAGTGAAGAGACGGCAAGAAACGGCCAACGGCGAAGGCAGAAGAACGCCCAACACCCAACGCTCAAGCGCAGGCAGGAGCGTCCGGCATGGAATGGCCGCTGCCGTGCCTCCGGAGCCCCGAAGGGGGGGCAGGAAAGTGTGCCGGGCATGTCTGGCAGCTCGGGAGTGAAAGTCTCCTGTCCAACCTGGTGGAGGTGAAGGACAAGCGACTCGCAGGGGCGGCA
>Ga0180437_10009142_pt1 | contig 12338 bp, 29 predicted proteins | sample SS_ome_4_FD_132410 | JGI IMG/M metagenome (GOLD analysis project Ga0180437, IMG submission 132410) | Hypersaline lake sediment archaeal communities from the Salton Sea, California, USA - SS_3_D_1 metaG | ecosystem: Environmental > Aquatic > Non-marine Saline and Alkaline > Hypersaline >...
ATCGCTGTACTCATCGCTGTACTCATCGCTGTACTCGCCTTCGTTCGATTCTTCCTGGTAAATGCTCCAATTACAAACGGTTATCACTGTACTCGCCCTTTCGGCCTTTTTAAACGCTATCATTTCCTCGTCAAAAAGGAACCGCAGGGCCGATTCCACGCGCCGTTGACCTGGTATTACTTCCTTTCGCTTTTCCAGGTCGAACCATTTCATATTTTGCCGAATGCTCCGGATGGAATGGGGAACCTGGCCGGGCTCCAGGCCGCGCTTTTCTGCATTGCCCTTGTGCGTGGCTTCCAGCAACAGCCAGATAAAAAGTTTCATCGGGGAAAAGGGCATAATATACCAGGCGCGGGATTCTTGAATGCGCCGATAAATCCGGATATAACCGGCCCGCCTTTTCTCCAGTTCCATGATTACCCCCTGAAGTCTTGTAAGGCTCGGAGAGTTATGCGGGTAAACTCAAGCCGAAGGGGTTGAAACCGGAAAAAAAAGACCTGCTCGGGCCGTTCCCATATCAGTCCGTCCACTTCCAGGAAGCCGGGATAATACCCCCGGCCTTCCAGGTTTTTCAATTCACCTGGAGAGAACCAGGCCCGCAGCCCATGGGCCGACTTGAACCCCGCCCCGAGATGGGTTCCCACTGGAGCGCGGTCAATGGCCCACAAAGGCATAACAGAAAGGATATCGGGCCGTTCATCAGAATTGCGTCGAGTATCAACCCACAGATGCGAAAAGCCGGGTCGGTATGGTCCCCGGCCCGCTGCATCCTGGACGCGCCAAAGTTCGATTTTAGGCACCGGAAACCCCTTTCAGAAAAGTTTCAGCTGTAATGAATCCCAATAGCCCCGAAGGCGCTTCAGGGCTTCCAGGGCTCCGTTGATTTCGTCCACTTTATTCTGTCGCATGGTTCCATCTTTCCGGAAGACCCATTCCCGCATGGACTTCTCTTTTTTCAAACACCTTTCAATTACTTCCACATGCGGCAGGATGTAACCAGGATCGCCGTCTTTCTTGTCGTTGAAGCCTGAAAAAATTACCCGCATGCGTTGCAGGGCTTCCAGGGCTTCGTCAATCTCCCTTTCCTTTTCCTCGCGCTTGTCTGGATTGTTCCGGAAAACCCGAACCCGCATCACTCTTTCCCTTCTCAGTATGTCCTCGATATGTTCCAGGTCAATTTCAATCCCTGGCCTTTCACTTAGTTCGTCCATGATCTACTTCCCTTCTCAGCTGCTCGGCCAGCTGGGGCCGAAGCTGGGGCTTCGTGTGATACAGGAACAGCCAGTTGAATCGCTCAGTTATCCGTTCCTGCGTGGTGTGCAAAACCGTCAAAGTCTGTTCCTGCGTGGCGTTCCTCGACATGGCGCTTTAACTCCTTTTTCAGGGTGTCCACTTCCTTTTTCAATTCTCGGATCTGTCTTTGAAAATCCCCTTTCATATCCTGCTTTCGTTGGACTGGCGCGTCGATGATGGCCGGGTTTTCATGGGTTCCGCTGAACCCGAGAAGATACCAGCCCTTCGCCGCCCGAATGTGTTTGCATTCCTTCCCCTTCCCATAGAACCAGGCCGGACAGTCACACAACCATTTTCGGTCGGGTGTATGCCGCACAGTATAAGGCTGGTGGCCCGATGCCGAAGCCACCAGCCAGAAGTCGGCCTGTCTATCCGCTGGCTGCGGCGGCAAGGTCGACGAGGGCATTTTTGAACCTTTCCTGATTGGCTGCGGTCACGGCTTCCAAGCTGCCCGCGCTGAACTTCCCGAGCAGCTGCGCCTGTTGTTCCTTCGACAGCCGAAGAAATACTGCCTTGCATTCAGCCAGCCAGGCTTCCCGATCCTGCTGGCCTGGGGGCGGCTGTCTTCGCGCCTGCTGGCCGTTCCCTGGCCTGGAAGGCTGGGAAGCCTGCTGCGGGGCCTGCTGTCGTTCCTGGCCAGCTGCGCGGCTGTGCTGGGCGTCCTGGTCTTCCTCGGTGGCCAGGCCCACGAGCGCCGACAGGGCGTACCTGCGGTAATAGGTAATTTGTCCCCCCATATCTTGCGGATCGTCCGTGGCCTTCAGGATGAAGACCGACCGGAGCCATTGCCCTGAACTGTGCATCAGTAGGCTTTCAATTTGGTGGCGTCCCTTCTCAGGCTGCGTCACCAGCTGGGACACCGAAAGCCCATTCTTTGACAGGCCAGGCCGACAGGCTTCAAATACATCCGACAGGGAAGCGTATTTGTAAGAATACTCGTAAGCCTTCCCTTGTTTGGTGGTCCCCTTCACAATGGCCGTCTGTGTGGTGGGAACCGACCTGAACGCTCCCTGCGCCAGGGCCAGGGCTGCGGCCAGTTCGTTGATTTCTTCCGACATGGTTTCGTACATCAGCTTATCCTTTCCAGTGGGTGAGAACCCCGATAGCGATTTGAACAACCAGCCATAAAACAGCCAGGGCCAGCAGGCCGTCGAGAACTTTCTTTTCAGCTTTCATTGTCACCGAACCGCCTGTCTGGAACCCAGAGAATAGATTCGCTTGCGGCTTGGTCGAATTCTATTTCTTCAGGCAATAGCCACCGCGCCCGCCTGCTGTCTTTTCGAGGTTCATTTATGTCCTGTTCCCGCAGGGCTTCGTTGACAAGGTGCGCGTCGGTCAATGTCATTTCTCGGCACGTTTCACTTATCCTGAGTCGCCGCCATCCGAAGTCGCCAGTAGGAAACCAGCCGTCCGGATTGGATGTAGTTTCCCGCGCCGTGCCGCACAAAGCCCATTCAACCAGCTGGAACGGGTGCGTCGGGTTCACATCAGGGCCGAACAGGTCTTCATTGAATCGGTGCATGGAAACCGTGAGCCTGTCCAGGGAAACCCAGACCGAGCCCACGTGCCGAAAGGCCATTTCCCGAACCTCTGGCGAGATGGGCATGTCGAACCGCAGGCGGGGCGTGTTGTCTTCCTCGTCCAGTTCCACCTTGCCGAACTTGTGGGCCAGGGCGAACAGGCCGAGTATCAATTTCTGTTTTTCTTTCAGCTGAATAGTTGCGGCCATTAGAATGAACTCCTATGCAAAGAGGAACCGCCAGCCAGTACGCGAGAAAGGCGGCGCCGCGAACGCAACACCGCCAGATAACTGCCTGAATCTACTGTCTCGTCTGGGGCCGGTTCCACGAAGCCGCAGCCCCGTAGGTTCCTGCACAACCACCGACCCGACGACAGGTACATTTCATCGCCGCAATGTGGGCACGTATACTGCTGTTCAGTTTCCATTCTGTCCCCCTCTGGTTTTAGGAATGGCGAAGGCCCTTTTAATGGTCAAAATCTGGTCCCGCACTTTCAGGATTTCCCCGAAGGCTGCGCAATGTTCATCGTCGCACTTGTTCAGGAAATCGGGTTCGCGCAGCTGGGCCTTTATCAGGTCGAACTGTTCCTGCATGTACTCCAGGCCCGCCTCGATAGCTTCGTCCAGGGTTTGCGGTCTGCGCGTCCTCATATCAGGCCCTTTTCGTTCAACGAAGTCCAGTCTTCCCCGAGAATCAGATGGTCAAGTATGGTGATCCCCATGATTTCCCCGGCCTGCTGAAGGCGCTTCGTCAAGGCCGTGTCGTCCCGGCTGGGCTCACTGTCCCCGCTGGGGTGATTGTGGGCCAGTATCAGCGCGTTCGCGTTGGCCAGGATGGCGAACTTGAATACTTCTCGGGGATGAACCAGGGAAGCCGACAGGGAACCCATCGAAACAATGTTCGTGCCGATGGGCCGGTTGCGGGCATCCAGGGCCAGCACGACGAAAAGCTCTCGGTCGGCATCTTCCAGCAAGGGCCGCAACAGATCCATAACTTTCGTCGGCCCATCAATCGGAACCCTGTCGGCAATGGTTCCGCACCTGGTCAATTTTAGTTCATACAAAAAACTCTGCTCGTTCATGTCGTCCCCCTCTCTGCCCCTGATCTGCTGGGACAGTTTTGAAAGTCATAGCAGGTCCAGCGGGAATAGTGCAAAAACATACCACCGCCACAGACGGGGCATTCCCTTTGCCCTGTTTCACCTTCCCTCTGTTCCTCTGGTGGTAACTCTGGGCCGAGATCATAAGACAGTAAAATCCAAAGATCATTCGGGTTACGGCCGATCTTCATTTGTCTTATGTCTTTTTCAGTGTCAAAGACGACCCTATACATGCAATCGGCTTTAATGACTTCCCGCAGCTTTCCCTCGATTACATCATACAGCCCCTCGTTATCTACGAGCAGCTGTTGAAAGTCCAGGCAAAAACTAACTGCAAATTCTCGCTTCATTTCGTCCCCCTCTATGCATAGTGTGATTGATGCAAGGGCCTGCCGTCCCATTCATAGATGTAACGGCCCTTGTCCCAGCGAAAACAGGGTCGGTCGCCCGACACCTGAATCAGGCGGCGAATTTCTTCACCACGGAATTCCCCCACGACAGCGGTCACGCGCTCAGACATAAAACCCGTCTGCTCGGTGGTCTTCTCGGCCAGCGGCCGCAGCCAGGCGTAGCGGCCCTTCACCTTCACCACCTGGAAGAAATCAATGTTCGTCTGATCGTAGCCCCACGAGCAGTAGAACACCGCTCCAGGATCGACTTTGACCTTTGCCAGGGCTTCCACTTCCTCGGCCTTCTCCCTGGCCTTCCTCTCGGCGCTGGCCTTCAGGTTCCGGAAGAACTCGGTCGTATACTGCTGTCGCTGGGAAAAGTTTCTGAAAATGTGCTGCCAGGTGGGACGCTGGCGCTTGCCCTGGAAGGCTGCGCCTGCGGGCTTCCCCTGGCTTGTCTCATAATGCCAAACTTCACCAGGTACGTCGGGAAGCCAAAGCCTGCGGGCTCCGGAAGGAATAAAGTGTTTACGTTCCCATTTCATCAGGTTGTCCCCCTCTGTTGATGGTGTTAGCGGCTGGCCAATTTGAACAGCCTGGATTTCCTGAGATAAAAGGCAGCGTTTTTTCTGGCGGTGGTCTTCAGCTTTTCTTCCCCAGGTTCGCAGCCTTCCGAAATCTTTTTCCAGTCTTTCGCCTGGGATTTCAAAGCAATATGCGCGATGTAAAAATCAGACTTCGTCAAGGGCTCCATTTTCTACACTCCTGAAAGGGTGCGGATCCGAGCGCGACGAGCGCGGGAGTATGTGCGGGCCATATCTCTGGCAATCCAGCGGGCCACGGCCACCAGGCCCACCACAGCGGCGACACTGGCGATTGTCAACATATCCCGAGATCCTTTTCGCTGCTGTCGGCGTACTGCGCGTAGAGCGGCTGTCCTGCCCGCATTTGCATCATTCCGCTTTCGGTCTGGTGGTGACGGTAGACCTTGAAATTCAAAAAGTCCACGCGCCTTTCGGCCATGGACTTCGATAAATCCCAGCTGTCCGCACGAACCAGAGAATCAGGCGCGTCGAAATTGCGGTAGAAAATGAACACCGAATAAGTTGTCATTTCGTCCCCCTCTGTTGGTGTGATTTAACGAACCCTGCGGTAGCAGGCGTACAAAAGTTTTCCGGACTTGTCTAAACTATGGCGCTCAAAGCGAAACAGCCGCTTGAAACGCCATCCGAAATAGTCGTTCATCTTTTCAATCTGCCGCTGAGTTAAAAGGACGGGAAGAATGCGAAACATAGTCACACGCTCCAGTTTTAGAGATTATAGAAGTCCCGAAGGGCCTGGTTCCTGACGGCATCGAATTCCCGCTCGGTGGCGGCTTCAAACAATGCCTCGGGGCTGGCGAAACCGAAGGTGTCTTTTTTGTCCCAGAAGACTTCGCCGGTTCCGTAGTTTATCAATTCCCCCTGCGTGGTTATCACCAGGGCGAAAGTATAAACCCCCTGCACAGTGGCGCGGCCGAATTCCTGCACGAATTCAACCTGCTCGTCCATGGTGCGCTCGGTTATCATTCTGTCCCCCTATCCGTTTGAAAGGGCGGTGGAGCGAAGCAGCTGCTCCAGCTGTTCCCGGTGAACTGGAGAAGGGGTATGCGTCCCCCTTTCCCAATTGCTGACGGTGATCTGCGTCACGGAAAGACGCCGAGCCAGGTGCGTTTGATTCCAGCCGCAGAGCTTACGCAGGGCTCGGATTTTTTCAGGGCTGAAGGCCATCTCGAAAACTCCTTTTTTACCTGGGAAGGGTTTTAAGCAGGGCTTCCAGTTCAGGCACCAGGCGGGCCAGTTCAGAAGCCTCGTGGGTAATATTGGGAATGTGCTCGGCCAGATGTTCGCCATCATAAAAGCCTGCGTCGATCGCGTCAATCAGCTGTTTGCAGAACCCTTGCAAGTCCTGGGCGCTGCCTTTAATGATCGTCTGAAGGTCTTCGGCTTCCTCGCGGATCTGGTCTTCAGTTTCCATCTCGTCCCCCTCTGGGTGTGTGTGAACTGCTGAACTGCATTATAAAATATACCTGCTGGGCGGCCAGATTCAACTATTTCTTATAAAGTTTTTTATAAGACCGGCAAGCCCTTGAAATATATATGCGTTACAAAGGCCGGGGGAAAACCGGAAAAAGATTTTTATAAAGTTACCGACCGAATCCGCTTGAAACTTCCAGGTCCGTCCGCTATTTTACGGATACCCGCTGACCTGGCCCACGGCCTTTAGGATTGTCCCCCTCGGGGCCATCTCGGGCCAGGTCGGCAACCTTCTTTTTCCCCCTTCAAAGGAGCCCCACAAATGCAAATAAAACCCGGTGCGGATATTCGATTTCTACGGTGGGAACTGGTGCGCTATCTGCCGCAGATGGAAGCGATTTTTCGCTTCCACGAACCGGCCTATATCTTCACCATCACATCAGGCCGGGACGGGGAACATTCCCGCAATTCCAAGCACTACAAAGACGGGGCCATTGACGTGCGCCGCTGGTATCCCGCTACCAGTGCGGGCCCGAACATTCCCGCAGGGCCGGTGCAGCATGTCCAGCTGACAACCGAGCAGCTGAACGCCATTGTCTCGGATCTCCACCAGCTGCTCGGCGACGACTTCGATATCGTCCTGGAGCGCACCCACATTCACATCGAATTCGATCCCTGAAATGGACACGCCCGCCTTGCTGGCCTGGGTGAAAGATCGCGCCCGCGCTGGCATCAATGACGCCCGCCGCAAACGAAAGTACCAGGAACGAAAGCCCTTTTCTCCGGTCGAACTGGCCACGCTCCAGGCCCTAACCGAGATCGAAAAAAAGATCGAAAGCGAGATGGACGAATGAGTAAAACCGCCCCGACTATTCATTGCCTGTTCACGGAACTGCGTCGGCTGGAAGACATACACCCGAACCCCCGCAATCCAAACACGCACCCGCAGGAACAGTTGAACTGTTGGCCACGATTATCCAGGGCCAGGGCTGGCGGGAGTCGATTAAGATTTCCACGCGCTCGGGCCTGGTGGTCAAAGGCCATTGTCGTCTGTTGGCCGCGGAATTCGCCGGCCTGGAAGCCGCGCCGGTGGAACTGCAAGACTACGAATCCGACGAAGCGGAATGGGCCGACCTGGTGGCCGACAACCGCATCGCTGAACTGGCCGAGATCGACACGCCCAAACTGAAAGACCTACTCCAGGAACTTGACACCGGGGCGATTGCCATGGAGTTAACCGGCTTCACTCCGGCAGACCTTGAACAACTTATGACGGCCACGGTCCCCCCTGGCGATGGGGGCGAGAATCCCTATTCAAAGAACATTCAATCCCCTACCTACGAGCCGCAGGGGGAAGAACCCCCACCGATTGACAGCCTGCTCGACACCAGCAAAACCGACCAGCTGGTTGAAGAGATTCGGGCGGCTGGCCTGCGCCCTGATATCGAGGGATTTCTAACCGCTGCAGCGCATCGGCATACCGTGTTCGACTTCCGGAACATTGCCGACTTCTACGCCCATGCCGAGCCCCACATTCAAAGGCTGATGGAGCGGTCGGCCCTGGTCATTATCGACTTTCACCAGGCCATCGAGGAAGGGTTCGTGAAGCTCACTCAGGATATCGCCGAACAGTTCAGTGAGGATTACCCCGATGAATCAGAATGATTATTGCGTTTTCATTCTCACCCATGGCCGCGCCGACAGGGTATTCACGTATCGGTCATTGCAGAAAGCAGGCTATACGGGGCGCATTTACCTGGTCATAGACGACGAAGACGAACAGGCCGACGAGTATTACCGGATGTACGGCGACAAGGTGATACAGTTCAATAAAAGGGCCATAGCGCCGACCTTTGATGAAGGGGACACCTTCAACGACCGCAGAGCCATCATTTACGCCCGCCATGCCTGCTTTCAGATTGCCCGCGACCTGGGGGTGAAATACTTCATACAGCTGGACGACGATTACACCTGTTTCGTCTACAAGAAAGACCCGCAATTCAATTACATCGAAAAGCCGATTCGCCACCTGGGAAAGGTCTTCTCTCTTATCTTCGATTTCTTCCTGTCCATCCCGGCCCTGACGGTCGCCATGGCGCAGAATGGGGATTTCATAGGGGGAGAGAACAGCACGACCGGGAAACGCTTTTACCGCAGGAAGGCGATGAACTCTTTTTTCTGTTCCACTGACCGACCTTTCCAATTTTTCGGCTGACTGAATGAAGATGTAAGCACCTACACCACGCTCGGGCATCGGGGGGAACTACTGCTGACAACTTTGAGCGTGGCCATTATCCAGCGGCCCACTATGCAGAATGAAGGCGGCATGTCTGAACTGAACATCGAAAGCGGTAGCTACGTGAAGTCTTTCTATTCGATGTTGTATTGTCCATCTGCTGTCAAAATCCGTCCCATGGGGGCGCACCATAAACGCTTACACCATTCCGTCACCTGGGAACATTGCGTTCCTTCCATCCTTCACGAACGCTACCGAAAGGCTTAGTCGATGAATCCATTCCAGCGTCAAATAAAGCTACTTTCTCAGCCGCGCCTTTTCGAGTCAATGTGCAATCAGGAAATGCAACCCTTGACCGCTGATGTTCACCCGACGCTGCTATGCGCTTCCGAGTGCAAGAACTGCGTCTGTGCGCCCTACTTGGGGAAAGGGGCAACGCTCACGCCGGACGACATGGAAAAGGCCGTCGAGGATTTCAAGGCGCTCGGGGTTCAGGCCATCACCATAACCGGGGGCGGCGAACCGCTGATGGCAGCACCGGCCCTGCTTTATCCGATGCTCAATTCTGGGATGTCGCTGGGGATGAATACTTCGCTGTCGTGCGGCCAGCTGGGAATTGAAACCCTGCTGAAGAATATCGACCGCTTTACCTGGGTACGAGTCAGTTTCGACGCCTTTGACGAGTGGAGTTATCGCCGCAGGCGGGCCTATCATAAGTTCGACAAGGTGATGGAGCGGCTGCGCCTGCTGTTGGAAGTGAGAAAGCCGAAAACTACCATCGGGCTCGGGGTTTTGATCGATCAAGAAATACTCGACAACCTGGGGACGCTGTTGAATACCCTGGCTGATGAAATTCCCAGCGTCCTACGTGGCCGAATCGGATACATCCTGCTGCGGCCTTATATCCGACATTTCTCAACCGACAGCATCGACTATTCGTATATCAACCAGCTGGCCACGGAATTCCCGACCTGGGTGAAGGCATTCGGGGCCGAAGGCTTTGCGCTCATTGCCCACACCGAGAAATTTGAAGAAATCAGCACCATTGAAAACCAGCAGAAAAAGCGGGAATCGCTGTACTGCTACGGCTCTGCGGTCAATCTGGTCTTAGGGGCTGATGGATTTTATTATCGCTGCTGCGAACGGGCCTATCAGCTGGACAGCCGCGTCGCTCACGTTGGGGCATTGCCTGAACGGATTATTCAGAAATACCGGGACTGGCTGTATTGCAGTATCGTGGACTGTCCCCTGTATTGCAAGCACCATATAACGAACGAATTCATTCAGACGGTGCTGTCCTACGATTCCCCCCATAAGGACTTTTTTTGATGGGACCAACATACTATGAAGATCCGGACGCGACCGGAAACGGGGGCTTTGGGGTTGCAGCCAACAACGAGCCCCGGTGCTGGCCCACTTCCACGAGCCTGGACGACCTGGTAAAGGAAGCTCCGCACTTTGAGCCCTACACCTGGCCAGAGGATCGGCCCGCCCTGCTGGCGATGAAGGCCCGCCAGGTGGCCCACGTTTGGAGTCGTCCAGCTGGGCCGCGCCGCGCCATGGTTCCCAGAATGGGCCACAAGGGGACAGGATGAAAACGCGATTCCAGTATACCCGCCTGTACAACGATCCCCGCTGGCGCAAGCTCCGCGCTGAGAAGCTGAAACAGCAGCCCTTGTGCGAGTATTGTTTGCAGGCAGGCCGAACCACCGCAGCCGATACCGTGGACCATTTCAAGCCCCATCACGGCGACCAGGGCCGTTTCTGGGCCTGGGACAACCTACGGTCGTGCTGCACGCCCTGTCACAATGGCGTGGCGGCGGTGAAGGATTCAACCGGCGTAATCCCTGGCTGCAATGCCAACGGGGAACCGTTAGACCCGAATCACCCATGGTATACCGGAGGATAAAATGGAAATCATCGGAATTTTACTTTCAATGCTATTCGCCGCCCTGGTAATGCTTATCGGTGGCCTGGCCTGGGGCTTCCGCAGGCGCAAACTCTTTTACCGGGAATATCAGGAACAGAAATTAAGAAGGACCGGGAAAGACCGTCTGTTCGTGCATTCGGTCGGCGATGGCCGAGGATTCCGCGACGTTTATGTGGATGGTGAGAAGATCGAAAACGCCACCTATGCGGATGAAAAGCAGGGCATCGTTCAGGGCTTTACTATTCAGGGCGAAAATCTGATTCCCTTTGAACGCAAGGGAAAGGTGAAAGTCGTCTACGTGAAGGAATATTGACGAAAAGGCTGTACGTTAAATTTCACGTACAGCCCTATCGTGTTTGTTAAATCACAAACAAACAAGGAAGGCCAGAAATGAGCGTCACCTTTACTCGGGATATGACCGAAGACGAGATGGAAGCTGTAATCGACCTGGTTGGCGAGGCAGGGTACTTTGACGAGCGGCGCATTCTGTTCGATTCCATCCACACAAAGGAATCCCCGCAGCTGCGCCAGCTGGCCTTGCGGCTTCAACAGACTATTGATATTGAAGTCAATAAGATGGGGGATGTAAGAACCCTTACGGACGGGACGCTTTACCGGCTGTATTTGGACGGCTGGCACGAAACAGGGCTGAAAGACCAGCATCTCGTTAGCGAACGAATTATGCCTGATATCTGCTGCGTGTGCGATCATTATTACCATCACAGCAAGTTCGAACCGAAGTGCTTGAAAGATGAATACGGACACCGAACCTTGCGGATAGATGATACGCACAATCTGTATCGGCTCCGGAAGCCTGACGGCTCCCTTGTCACCGAGGAAGAAATACAGGAACTCGACACGACCGACGAACACGCCACTTGCAATTATTTTGAAAGGCGGGATGAATGGGTCGTGACGAACTTCAATCCACCACAACCGAAGGAAGGTGAAGACATGAGCGCCACATTCGGACGCGACCTGGACAGAGAAGAAATACAGCGGGTAAGCAAAGCCCTTGACGGGGTTCCCGCTGCGGCCGATCCCCGCACCATCCTGTTCGACCAGATGCGCCAGCAGATTGACGGGGCTGAACTGTCCCAGCTGGCCCGCGACCTGGGAACTACCGTGACGGTTGGGGTTCACAAGCTGGGGGACGAGAAGACGCTGGCCAATGGGCGAAGTTTCAGGCTCACTTCCGAGGGCTGGCTGGAAGTCCGACAGCCACCGAAGCAGGAAGTAGCGGCCCTTCAGCAGGCCCGCGCGGAAAGGATATATCGGGAAGGGGAAAGGATATGAAGGTGTCCGTCTGCATCTGGTCCGAGCTTTCCCTGGAAGACCTGGCGCACTTCATCAATGAAGATGAAGACTTGACGCCCGAGGCCGTGGCCCGCTTCCTCGAGCAGCTGCTCGGACACCTGAAAGAATGGGCCTGGAAGCCTGAAGCCCTGGCGCAGCTGGACAAAGCCTACGCAGCTTTCCGGAAAGGTGTCAATCAGCCACAATTTTGAAGGCCCGAACAGAAAGGACATATCGCAATGAATGAAGCCGACCAGCTGGCCCGCTCCATCGAATTCGTCTTCCATTCACCCAACGAAGCCGACTCCAATTTAGAGCCCGCGAACGTGGTTGACGGACTGTTCGCCCTGGCTCGGGCTGTGCGCTCGTTGGGAACTGGAACAGCCACCGACCAGGGTGGCGCAGAAATCCTATGCAATGCCCTGCACAGCTGCGGGAACTGCATCGAGGCGGGCTTGACTGACCTGGCTGAAAGCGTCCGCTCCCTGGCCGAGGCGATGGAGAATCCAAAATAGAGGGGATACCCCCTAAAAATCGCTACGAACTACCCGCAGGGAAAC
>Ga0180437_10009144_pt1 | contig 12335 bp, 15 predicted proteins | sample SS_ome_4_FD_132410 | JGI IMG/M metagenome (GOLD analysis project Ga0180437, IMG submission 132410) | Hypersaline lake sediment archaeal communities from the Salton Sea, California, USA - SS_3_D_1 metaG | ecosystem: Environmental > Aquatic > Non-marine Saline and Alkaline > Hypersaline >...
TCGGAACACATCTGGGGGCCATTATCCATTGCCAATCCGCCAAGGGCCAAAGCATGTGTGCAAATAGCCCCGATAGTAATACCCGGTGTTGGTGCCGCACAAGTCGTTTTTGACGCAGTTCTTTATGATTCTCATTTTGTTGCGACCGGGACACAGTTCTATAATCCGGCAATAGGCACCTTTACAGTTCCGATAAATGGATGTTACCATATTACATCAACACTTGAATTTGATTTCCCACCCGGTCCAGCGGTTGATTTTACGATCCAGATATGGATAAATGGTGTGCCGAGAAAAGAGTTTAAAGACGATTTTCCCGGTCTTGCTCCTACTCTCACAAGGTCTATATCGGTCGATACGTATTTCGAACTATTAGCCGGAGACCTCATTACTTGTTGGGTGATATTAACAGCACCGGGAACTATCCTTAACGACATTTTAGGATTATATAGCACCATGTCTGTTCACAAGCATAGCTAATAAAATATTTACGGGGGAGTAATGGAACTAACATTTGTCGGTGAGATGATAAATAGGATTGGTATTCCTGTCACAGTATGCGCAGTAGCGATTTGGATCGCGATTCGCTCCTATTTGATTTGGGAGAAAAAAATATCGGTACAGCTTGACAAACAGGACAAGGACATTGAAAATATCAAGCATTGTGCAGAAAGAACGGTTGAGGTATTAATATTAATGGACAAGAAACAGGACAAAAATTGCGGGGCTTGCCATGACTTTCATGAAGAATTACGACATAAAATCTTAAACAGTAGCGGAGCGTGAAATGCTTCAAAAATTATTCGAACAGATTGTCAGAAATGGCAAGAAGTCCAAGGGGAACAAAAATGGAGACGTTAATCCGGCGAATAGCAAATGGGACGTATGCGAGAAATTGGATAGATTAAAAGAAAAGCTCAACGGCAAGGAACCGGATGAAAAAAATTTATTGCCGGAAGAATCATGTACGATATAGAATCAGAAGATAATAATCCTGTTTACGTCTTGATACATAATGATGATGGGGCAGGAACATGCAATGTTCGTTTCGCAGCGTTTAATAATGAGCAAGAAATGTTAAATGCCGATCACAATTATTCAGTTTTTTTCAAAGGAACAGAACAAGGATTCGAGCGGCATGTCGCTAAACAATTTGGCAATAAAAACACACAACACGAATGTTGGACATCTTGGATAAAATCCCGGATGATATAAAAATATAAGGAGACCGAACGATGGTACCTACTACTAGCATTAACAGTCTGATGGATATTGACGGATTTGATGATATCGAAAATATCATCGAAGCCCTGCCAGAACCAGTGCGAAACGCGATTGAGAAATTACGCGGCGCACATCGCATTTTCAAAATCTTCATGGGCCTATTGCCTCAAAAATGGAGAGGAACAATAGCAGGCCTTGAAGGTCGTCAAGTCGTTACCGCCCTGAAACTTGCAGAAAAAACCACGGGTAATAATTGGGACAACGAAATTACCCGAACAGCGGTCAAGAACATTCTTATCGGCCTATACGACCTTGAAGAAAACTGGCTACCCACATGGCCGCTTGAACCTGACGTTACAGAACTTGAGCCAAGCACCGGGGAACTCAATCCAGATGTGACAGAAGGTCCATAATTTCCGATAATGACAAAGCCCGTTCTGGATAATCCGATTGAATTCCAGCAATCGTTAAAGAAAAGGCCACGTATCGGAAATTATCGGGTAATTATTCCCATCGAATATAAGGGACGTCGCTGGAAAGCGGGTAGGACTGTACAGCTTCGTGATAAAACAGCGATTCCTCTTCTCGAACAGGGCAAAATTATTTTGTTGCCCAAACCCAAGTTTCAAGACGTTTTCGAACATGGCTTAAAACTACCAGAAAGAGTAGTTATTCTTGGCAGCGGTCCGCGAGGAAAACAGGGATATGACAAGATTGATGACGATGATTTTGTCATATCCCTTAACGGTGCTATTACTTGCCCGGTCAATACTACTCTATGGATGGCCATGGACCCCACGCTACAGGGCCGGAAATATTTCCGTGACCTGATGGAGTGGCATTATAATAATTATTACTTAACAGGTCATGACCTGACACAAAACAGCATCGGTCTCGGATATCCAATACCAGTGATGGAAAAATTAAGAGTGGCGCGTTATTTCCCGTGGGTAAGATGTACGTTTGAACTTAGAAAACCAGAAATGATGCGTGAGAATAACGTTGCTCCCGGAACGAATTATCTAAGGCCCGGTTGTACCGTTGCTGGTGCAGCGATACAACTCGCTTATCTCACCGGGAGTAAAAAAATCGCTTTATGTGGAATAGACATGTACGGTAATACTTATCACGACGGTTCGAGACATAAGCAATTGAAAAGAAAAGATAATCAATGGAGCACGGTTCCAGTTTTTAATTCTCTAATGAGACATCTAGAAAAATTGGGCCTAAGCTTTACCACTTTATCAGCGACAAAATTGGACGTTAAGCATGAGTAAAAAAAACAAGGAAGTGGGAATAGCAACACTAGGATTTAATCCATGGCTCAAGATGCATGCGATTTGTAACGCGCTTGACCAAACCTATAACCCAAAGGTATTGCATCTATTACACCAGCCACCGTTTCCGCCCGAATTGATACATGATAGTTTTATCAAGATTGTCGAACATAGAGTGAAGGGTAATTGGCCAGCAATATGGTTTTTCAAAATGAAACTATTCATACGCCGCTGCAAATCGCCTTATTTCGCGATTATGGATGAAGATGATCGTTTCGAGCCGAGATATTTGGAACATGCCCTTGCTCCAATTATTAATGGTGCTCCGTTTGCTTGGAACCTAAACAATATAATCGTTAAGAATTTAGTCACTGGCAAACATAGATACCCTATGTTTAAGTTTAAAAAATATCGCTCAGGTATTGGCACACTTGTCGGACAGACAAAAGAACTAGCCGTGGCGTTTGATAAATTAACAAAAGAATGCCCCAGAGGATTGACCAGAAATGGCGGTGGTCCGGTGGATGCTTTATTGAAAAGAATCATAACAAGAATGGGCGTCGTTAATCATAAGGGTTGCAGGAGATATTTTTATCACATGAATACAAATACCAAGGGCGATAGGGATAAGCGAGAGAACGTGGATTTTGGCTGGAACGAAAGAATATTGCCGGGGAAGTTCAAGGGCAAGAAGCGGAAGCGATGAAAATCCTACTTGGAAATCATACTCTTTTAAAACCGCGTGGCTCCGAGATATGGACTTGGACAATCGCGGAATATTTAAAAATTAAGGGTCATGACGTAACGATCCTTACAAACGAAGCAGGAGATTTCGCTACGGAATATTTATCAGACCTAGAAATAGTCACCGATGTTACGGGCAGAAAATTTGACCTTGGAATTATAAATCATTCGAGACATTTAAATGACTCAGGTGCAATCGATGTTGAAAAAGCAATATTAGTCAGCCATGGCCGATTAACAGATATTGAGCGTCCACCGCTCAAGTTTCATTGTCCACATCGACATGTCAGTGTTTCTAATGAGGTCCGTTCACATTGGTTAAATAATAATAAAATAGATTCTGAGGTCATCGTTAATCCGGTTAGAAAAGATTGGTTTGAAATCGATATGAGTAAAGGTCCATTGAATACCGTGGTTTGTGCGAATCATCGACATCATGCCCCGGAACGAATGATTAACGCTTTCGTATCAAGGGGAATAAGATTTATCAGAATAGAGACTGGATTTTCGCAGTCTGAAATAATGCGATTGTTTTCTATCGCGCAACTAGTCATTGGAACAGGTCGTTATATTTATGAAGCAATGGCGAGTGGTCGTCGTGTAATTATCGCTGATTCCAAACACGGCTTAGGCTATGTGACTGAAAACAACTATAACAATCGTGTCTGGTATAATATGACGACGAGGAATCCAAAAAGAATCGTTCCAAATTGGGACGTATTAATAGAAAAATGCCTCAAGCATAATCCCGGTAAAATGAGACACTTAGCGATGAGCAATCACCACGTTTCCAAAATCGTCGGAAAATTCTTTAAAATTCTAAACGAGAGATAACGATGTTGGTTAAATTAGACGTCACAAAAATAAATAAATTCGAATGTCCCATGCCGATAGAAATATTTCGCAAGCTCTATCGACAACGTGCGCTTCAATACGAAGACGCTCAATTACTATGTACGATTATTAAGAAGTTACGACCATTGGATATATTGGAACTCGGCACCTTCATTGGCCTGAGTGCCAAGGTAATGAATATGGCTCTTCGTGAAAATGGTTACGGCAATATAATATCGGTGGACCTTTGGAGCCAAGGCGAAATGTTCGCTGGTCCCGGTAGCCCTAAAATGGGTCAAGTATTTACTCCAGAAGACCTAAAGAATATCTCGTTAGTGACAAGTGACGAGATTGAATATTTAGAATCATTACCAGCACAATGCTTCGATATGATTTTTGAAGACACAAACCATGCTGCTCGCATGTTAATGAAGGCCGTACCACTTATTGAGCGAGCGTTAAGGCCCGGTGGTATTGCTTTATTTCATAACTCTGATTGGGAATCGGTCAGGATGGGAATGGACCTAGCCGATGTTTCTGACCGAATAATAGACCTTTCAAAATATAGCAATGCAAAGATTCTTATGCTAAGAAAGGAATAACAATGAATCTTAGTCCCAAATACGTATTTATGGCTGGTGGCCGTGCTAACCGTATGGGCCGTGGAGTTAAATCAGTCGATAAAACCAAGGGCTTAATGAAAATTCCAACTCCGGATGGTAAAAGCGAAGAGACATTGATCGGACGCACATTGAGACTACTCCGCACGATTGAAAAGTTCGACGATTCTGAGATATTATTTTGTGTCGGGTATAAAAAAGAACTGGTTGAAAGTTCTTATCCGACGAGCCAGTTTTTGACCACTTACGATCCGGATGATCCTCAAGATTTAGTCCCTGCACTTCTCGACCTTGTCGAAGCTACGGACGATTCACAAAACCTAGTCATATTTCTGGCCGATGCGGTTTGGTCGAAAAAAGCATTGATACATTTCCTCAAGGTCCGCGAGGACGCTTCGATTGTTCTATATCACGGGAAGAAAACTGATTATAGCGATATCTATGCGATTGGAATTAACGGTGGTCCCGGTCGGGAAATGATTCGTATGGTCAATCGAGAAATATCACTTCCTGTAATCGCGGGAGAAATCCGATGGAAGGGTCATGATAAAGTTCCGATTAGATTTAGCCGAGCTTCAACGATGGAACAATGGTTAGATTTAAACAAGATTCGGGGCAAGGCAAGAATTTACCAATCTGCTGCTGTAGATGACATAGATTGGGACGTGGATCATTCTAAAATATCACAGGGCATCCTGAGAGGCGTTTACGGTCCTGATTAAACTTAACTACATATTCAGTGATATGAATATATGGCCCAAAGGGAGTGTTTTTCATATTCAGTGAACAATAGTTTATCGAGCAACATATTCAGGGACGCGGATGCAATATTAAAAGGACGCGGATAACATATTCAGGGACGTGAATATAATGTTTAAGGAGACTGGAGCTAAAAATGAGATGGGACATAATTAATCGTGTAATTTCTACAATCGGAGCAACATCATATTTAGAGATTGGTGTTTTATACGGCGATACTTGGCGGCGAATAAAATGTGACTATAAAGTCGGCATTGATCCGATTATCACCAATGAAATGATCGGTGAAAAGGATATCCACGAAACGACCAGCGATCAATTTTTTAGTTGGAATCAAGAATATTTCGACGTGATTTTTATCGACGGTCTCCACAAATACGAACAGGTCCAGCAGGATTTGGAAAATTCATTGAAATTTCTCAACGACGATGGGGCTATTATCCTTCATGACACGATGCCACCCGACGCGAGGTATGCAACAGAAAAACCGACCCTAATATCTAAATCCGGTAATCCTCTTTGGTGCGGAGATGCTTGGCGAATATTCAGTTGGCTATGCAAACAGTCCGATTTAAACTACTGGACAATAGACGAAGATTATGGCTGCACTGTTGTTTTAAAACGTCCAAAAACAGACCGGGGAATGCATATCGATAACTGGACGTATTATTTCCCCAATAGGTTGAAGGTGGGCCGCGTCGTTACGTTAAACCGCCTTATCGAAATATTAAATGATGCCACGCGATTTATTTAAATCTAATTTCCGGTGTCCGGAACACATAACAATTCTGGGTCCCGGACCTAGAGGTAAGGCGCATTGGGACGAAATTCCAGCAGATAGTTTTGTGATCGCTGTTAACTATGCAATAACAATTCCTGTGAGGATCGATGCTTGGTGCGTCGCAGATTGGTGGGCAATAAAAACTCCTTGGTTCAAAAAAGGCTTATCTCGACCACAAATAATCAGGTTCTTTTCACAAGGCTTGCACCGTAAATCTAAGGCAAAATGTAACTATACGTTCCGTTTTGTTCCACGATTCACGCCACACAAATATTTACCAGTTCCAGAAATGTTTAAGCCAGACGGAACGGTAGCTGCTATAACGATGGAACTTGGAGCCAGATTTGGAGCAAAAAGAATCTCGCTTTGTGGCATTGATATGAGCGGTGCTAAGTATTATGACGGGAATGAAAGCAAATCAGAGACTTGTCCCCATGGCGAAATATGGGCTTACGTCCCTTATGTAAACAGCCTTATAGAATATTACACGCGGCGAGGCGTCACATTTAGAAGTGTTTCGGAAACCAAACTAAGCTGCGATCCTTTATGATGCTAATCACGGATACAGATTTATTAAGGCATGAAACGGTTTATATCGTTGGGTCGGGTCCCAATGGTAAGGAATATTACGACTCGATTCCAAAAGGCTCGATTGTAATGGTTTGTAACAAGGCAATCATGACCCCTATCGATGCAAAGTTCTGGATTTGTGAAGATAGTTCGATTCCAAATAATCAATGGTTTCACGACAACTTAGACAGGGATGTTTTAAAAATATTCAGCGATTCAATCGCCGCAGAACATCCGGCAGATTATGGGTTTAGACATAAGTCAATCTGGAAATTTAACAATCCGGATTTTTGCCACGGTTCTACATATGGTGGAGCAACTGTTTGCTGTCGCGCGACTCAACTCTGCGCGATGAGTGGTGCCAAAAACATAATTCTGATCGGGGTCGATATGAGTGGCAATTATCATTTCGACGGTTCAGAAGGAGATTGCCAAGTAGAGATACGTCGCAAGGGCAGGTGGTTGCAAACAAAAGCGTTTGATGATATATTGATTTGGCTTAAAAATAATTTAGGCTGTAGGATTGTCTCGATGAGCGAGACAGAATTAAAACTAGCGCGACATAAAATCACCTGAACCCATTTCAGTGTTGCCCCGGTACTCCCGCCGGGGCAATTAATATTATAGTACAATAACAATTAATAAATAGTCATATTATTGATATTGCAAACCCTATACAACTATCATGCCAAAATGCGGTTTTTACCCATTCAATAATTTACATCCAAAACTAAGCTAAAATATTTGCGCCAATGCTACCAATTGATGAAAAACTCGTCGGATTTAGGCGATAATTTTCCGGGACCGCTTGTTACAGCGCGTCTCAGCGCGTCTCATAAAGATTTCAAAACTGAAACATATCCATACCTAAAAATAGGATTTACAAAAAAAAACGAGAAAAATCGTTTTTATCATAAAAGAGAGAGAATTATAGAATAGATAGCAATAACGACATCTACTCATTTAATAAATTGCAATGCAATAAAAATATGGCATAATGCAATAATATACTTGACATATACAAGGGCCGTGTGGTATCTAAATAATATCCCAATTGCTAAAGGTGCAATATGGAATTTATAAAAATCTTGAAGGGCCATTTCTGGACGCACGGAATCCCCCACCCGATCAGGTATCTTGCAGAAATCTTAAATGTTAACGATGAAACCATTCGCGTCTATTGCCGACAGGCTAATTTTGGAGTCGGTGATTTGCATCACCAGCTTTCACCAAAAACAGCGTCATGGCTAATCGAACAATCGATTGAGGTCATGGATGAAGGCGAGTCCAGAAATCCCGTACAAGAATTTTTACGACCAAAAACAGAAGGTGAAGAATGACTCACGAAACAAGTATTGTCAAATCAAGCGGCGATTCTATTGAGCCTCACAGCGGTGCTTCAAAATCCCCGCTTGACATGTCCCGGTTTCAATTTAAAGAAACCATCGTCGAACTAGACGGAACAGGTGCATGGACCTTGGACGGTAAGGTCGCAATGGCATTTGGTCCCGGTGCTTCACAAATCGGCGCAAGAGCAGGTGTTTCCATTACCAAACCGCTCAAGGTAATGGTTGGTAATAATGAGCGGGATAACCCTTATCTCGAACACGACAATAATGGTCAGCCAGCAATTTTATGGATAAGGAAAATTGGCGTCTATCTCGACAAGCACGGTCTGATCCGTTATGTAGACCTTACAGACAGGATTGACATTAAGGCTTATGTCGCAGAACGGGCCACCAAACTTGTCAATCGTGTCGATAATCAAGGAAACAGTATCATTGGCAACAGCGGCAGATATTGTACTAAGACACAGGCCGAACAATGGAACGCTTCATCGAAAGAACCGGGCCAAGACGTATGGTGGTTTGTTCCGACACAGGGCGATGAAATCGGAGTTGCTTTCAATCTTGCCGATAAGGTTTATCTCGTTAATAAGTTTCAGGAAGAAATCATTCATATCAAGAAAACAATTCTAAGGCGTTTCGAAACGGCGACAGACCGTAGAGTAATCTTCTCCCTGCTCCCGGAATCGCTCAAGACCACTGATATGAAAGCGAGTTACGATCAGAAATACAAGAAATGGACCTTGGCCTATGCCAGATTTACGGTCGATAGTCCAGAAGGCCATGGATTTGAACTCGGAATATTCCAGCAAATCGCACGTGCGTTGAAAGAAGATAATCCTGAGATGCGCGAAAGAGCCTTTGCCGCGTTCAAGAAAATGTCAGGATTTGACGAGACAACTATCAAGGAAATGCCAGCGGATAATACTCCAAGTCCAACGGAGATAACTCCTGAATGGGAACCGTCAGAAGATTCTGAAACATCCGATGATTCGGAAGAATTGGTCGATGATGAAGAAGGGCCAGCCCCAGAACTTACCCCGCTTCCAGCAGGGGCTATTTCGATGAAAGATTTCAGGGCATATATCAAGGCAGAAGTCCCCAAGCTTAACGCTGAACAACTTCAAGGTCTCACTGATATTTACGGCAAAGACAGCGGGTTTCATCAGTTTAAAGGTAAAGAAATGGGACAGAAGATACGCCGATTCTTTATCGAAATCGCTGGTCAAGAAGAGCCGCCTGAATCTGGAGAAGTCACTCCGGATATGATGCGCAAGCATATCGGGGAGCAATTGGCCGAAAACTCACAAAAAATCACCGATATTCTTTACGCACGTTACGGCGAAGAATGGACGCTTGACGAACTTTCAGACATTGAAATTTCTGAAATTTATAACGAGCTTTATAAGTAAGGTGACGTGATGAAAAAAAAGGTCATCATTGGCGATGGAATAAAACTGGACGTTTCACGCCTGATCGAAACACGCCTATTGGTTCAGGCCAACAGTGGGGGTGGCAAGTCATGGCTATTGCGCCGCTTGCTCGAACAAACCCACGGTTCGGTCCAACAAATCATTATCGATATGGAAGGCGAATTCTCGACGTTGCGTGAAAAATATGATTATATCCTTGCCAGTGATGATGATGGAGATGTTCCAATATCGGTTAAATCAGCCAAGCTATTTGCAAAAAAACTACTGGAACTGAACGTATCGGCAATTATCGACCTTTACGAATTAAAGCCGAGAGAACGCTTATCATACGTTCGCCTTTTTATAGACGGATTGATTAATGCACCGAAGCGTTTATGGCATCCGGCAATAATCGTAATCGATGAGGCGAATCATTTATGTCCCCAAAAAGGACAAGCTGAATCTGCCGAATCGATAATCAGCCTGTGTCAGCGTGGGCGCAAACGTGGATTTTGTGCTGTATTGGCTACGCAGCGCATTTCCATGCTGGATAAGAACGCTGCTGCGGAATGTAACAATAAGCTGATTGGACGAACGGGTCTTGATGTTGATAGAAAACGAGCCTCGGAAGAGCTAGGGTTCGTTACAAAAGAACAAGTCATTTCTTTGCGTTCATTAAAAGCTGGTGAATTTTTTGCATTTGGTCCGGCGATTTCAACCGAAGTTATTAAATTAAAAGTCGGCGGCGTAACAACGACGCATCCGAAAGCCGGACGACGGATAGCTACTGGCTCAACGCCGCCGACTACTAAGATTAAAAATATCCTTCATAAATTGGTCGATTTACCACAAGAAGCGGCCAAGGAATTGAAAACGCTTCAAGACAGGGATGATGAAATCAAGCAATTACGACTTGAGATTAAAAACCTGAATCGGGAAATAAAACGATTATCGTCCGATGATGGCGAGAAGGTTTTGAAAGCAATCTATAAGAAGGACCTTAATAATGTAAAGCTTGGTCATAAAAAAGAAATCGATGCGTTTCAAAAAAAGGTCGATGATCGATTTTCGTTTATTCATGCCATGTTTGAACATGTGCTCAAGGCCTATGAAAATATCGATATAGAACCGTTACGCGGTGCTTTATCAAGGCTCGAACAAGAATTAGACAAGGAAGAAACACCACGGTTCATCGCGATTGGTCCCGGTGATCCCCCTAAGCTAAATAAAATGAAAGAATGGCCAGAGCCAGAATATGGCCGGGAAATAAAACAAGAATTTAGACCGCGACAGATGGGAAGAACTAAGCAGCAAAACGAAGATTTTAAACTAGTCGCGGGTGCGTTCCGAATGCTTAAAAACTTGGCGATTCATAGCGACAAAACTTTGACGCGAGAACAACTAGCGATTTTATCAGACATCAAACTAACAGGCGGTACGTTCAGTACTTACATTGGTTCATTACGCAGCATGGGATTCATAGAAGGCGATTATAACGCTTTACGAATCACAGAAGACGGGATTGATTATATCGGCGAGCCACCGGACCCGATGAGCGTCGAAGAGATGCAAAACATCTGGCGGAATAAATTAGTCGCGGGTGCTCAACGTATGTTTGATAATCTTCTATCGGCTCATCCAGAAGGGCTTACGCGAGAAGAGCTTGCAGAACTTTCAGATATCAAATTAACAGGTGGTACGTTCAGTACTTATATCGGAAAACTCAGAACGGCGAAAATAGCGGAGTTGCGCGACGGCCGTTATTTTGCCACAGATACAATCGTGAATGGGGTATGAAATGACAACTTCAAAGAATGGATGATTAGCCAAACAAATGGAGATAGATTTTTCAAATAATCGACCGAAACTATTATTATGTTGGAAGGGAGTCGCTGAAAGATATTGCGACTATTGCGATATTTCTAATGCCAATCTTGTATGGCTTCGACAACCTTATAACGGAACCGTCCCGGAAGGCTTTCATGTCACCGATTGTCCGTTTTGTAAAGGATTATATCAACAGGCATATTTAGGCCATGACGATAGTACGAATTATTATGGTATTTGTGAATGTGCAAGAGATAATTATCCCGGTAAAGTCTTAATGCCCGATGTTTTGCCTCACGCCGGATGCTGGAAATGTCACGGTTCCGGATATCATCTAGTTAATGTCGATATCAAAATAGAACTTATAATGGATAAAGACAATAATCTAATCGAAGTATGGACGCCAGATTGCAGATATCACGCAACTGTCAATATATTTGACTATTCGGCGATATATCAAGGTTCGATTTTAAAAGAAATAGACATGAATACCCGGATTGATAATGCGAGACAAAAAGCTTTGGAGGAAATATTAAAAACTATCCTTGCCAGTGTCAGGGAAGGAACTCATATAAAGGGCATAACGATTTCTAAACATCGACCATAATAGACCCTTGACAACAATATACTAGTGTGATATGGTATTAATATTAAAATAAATTAAGGAGTGAATAATGGGCGAACAGATGCTCAGAAGTATTAACGTAGTCGGCCTGAAATGTCTCGATGAAACGTTGGAATTTTTACCCATCACATTTCTTGTCGGCGACAACGGTCGTGGCAAGACGGCCGTTTTGAACGCGGTGGAATTAAACTCTACAGCAGCATTGTCTTCTATCGGTAAGGCGAGTGATAAAATATTTGCGCTTGCACACGAAGACCGAGACAAAATGATACTAGACGGTGAATATGGTGACTTGCGAATAAAACGTTGGTGGGAA
>Ga0180437_10009148_pt1 | contig 12333 bp, 14 predicted proteins | sample SS_ome_4_FD_132410 | JGI IMG/M metagenome (GOLD analysis project Ga0180437, IMG submission 132410) | Hypersaline lake sediment archaeal communities from the Salton Sea, California, USA - SS_3_D_1 metaG | ecosystem: Environmental > Aquatic > Non-marine Saline and Alkaline > Hypersaline >...
CGACGCCGACGCCGCGCCCACCTACGGCGACGGCCACACCTTCCTACATGTACTCGCTGCGGAGTCCCATCGAGTACCTGCCAGACTGCGCTATGACTTATCTCGAGGGCACGGTCTGGGACGTAGACTCCTCCGCTCAATCGCCGATGGTACCGCTGAAGGTCTGTGTGGAGGGGGATTACTGGTGTGCCCAATTGCGCACGGGGCAGGACCCCAACAAAGGCGCTGGCTACTACACTGCGGTGCTCGGGGCCGACGGACCGAGGGCCGGTAGCTGGTGGGTGGCCGTAGTGGATGAGCAAGGCAGGGCTCTTTCGGAACGCGTGCGTTTTCAAACAGATACACGAGACTGCGACCCCACAGGCAACGGCCGCCAGTGGGTGATCATCGATTTCGTGAGAAACTTCTGAGACGAGGAGGATCGGATCATCAACGGTAAGTCTGTTCCAATCATATTGCTGATCTCCATCGTAACGCTGGCAACCCTTGGCTGTTCGCTAGGCTCCCTGATAGCGGGGGAATCCGCCCCCACACCCACGCCCACCAAGAGCCTGGTTGCCACCTTCACGGCAACAGCCACTCATACGGCTACGTGTACGCCAACTGATACCCCAATCCCCACCGATACACCTCCGCCGACACCGACCGACACGCCCGCTCCGACGGCCACACCGACACCACCCTACGCCACCTACGTCGTTCAGGCGGGCGACACACTCAGCGGCATAGCCAGCCGATTTGGCGTCACAGCCCAGGCCATCATGGACGCCAACGGGATGACCAGCACGATCATCAACATCGGCACCGAACTCATCATCCCCTCAAGCGGCGGTTCTGCCTCGCTACCTCCGAGTCCCACAGCGACCCAGGGAGGCGCTGCCCCAACCGCGACCACGCGCCCCGCGGCGCCGGCTCCTACAGCGACCAAGCAGCCGCCTACAGCTACGGCACAGAGGTACCAGTACGAGTACGTCGAAGGCACCATGCAGACGCTAGAGAAAGGGTGCAGTGGTCTAGGCGTAGAGGGGGTGATCCTGGACGCGACCGGCAACCCCATCACCGGGAGGGTGACTGTCAGGTGGCAACTTGGCGGCCACGTCGACCATTTCGTCACGGGCAACCCCGTCGAGTTGCCAGGTGTCTTCAAGTTCGATATCATCGCTACTCAGGCCCAACCCATCTACCACGGCACCAAGACTTCCACCATCCAGATCATAGAGAGCGAGGCCAATCCTACCGCGTTGTCGGAGCCTTTCACCTGGCAGGTCCAAGACTGTATCGATGGTCCCGAACGATTCATCAACGTCACATTCCGCCGACGCTGATAGAGTACGGAGAATGAAGAAGAGCCCGCGCTGCGGGCTCTTCTTGTTTGCACGATTCTGCCGGCACTCTCGCCGGGGCCTTCACCCGTACTGCACCGCCCAATCATAGGGAATCTCGTCGGTGTCGTAGGGCAGACGGTACTCGTCGGGCTCATCATAATTGTACAGTTCAGTGGGCACGTTGACGATCAGGGCCGCCTCGTCGCCGACTCCCTTGAAGCCGTGCACCACATTGGGAGGTATCTTGATCAAGCATGGGTTTCGCTCGCCGACGAAGAACTCGTTCACCTCGCCGAATGTGGGCGAATCCTGACGGCGATCGTACAGCACGACTTTGGCCGTACCGTGGATACACACGAAGTGGTCGGTCTGCAATCGATGGTAGTGCCACCCCTTGACCACTCCAGGATAGGCAGCCGTCATGTACACCTGACCGAACCTCTCAAACTCATCCCAGTCCGAACGCAGTATCTCCAGCAGATAACCCCGCTCGTCAGGGATGAAGCGTAGCTGTCGAACCTTGACTCCCTCGATCACTATGCCTCTCCTTCGTTACGAACTCTTTAGTAGGATGAAGACCTCCACGAGCGCCAATGCACTCAGGAGGAGCAGCGCGTTGATCCAGTTGAGAGCCTGCCCCATGCGCAGCCAGACGCAGAGCGTCAAGAACAGGGCAGCCAGTGCCCCTTCACGGAAAGACCTCTTGGCATCGCTGCGGTAGGCCTTGGCGGAAGTGAAACGATAGTGCAGGTAGTGCGCCACCGCGGACGAGATGGTTAGGAGCCCAAAGAATAGCAGCACGACGAACGTCACGCGGTTCATCGCCAGAGCCGGGTCAGTGCTCCAGACTAGGTAGGCGAGACCCAGCCAACTGAGAACACCTATCAAGAACGAGATGGCCCAAAGCCGCCGACTGCTTGCCATAGTTCCTTGCACCAGGGAAGACACTCCATTATACAGCATCGAATTCGGCGCTGCAATTGATAGCCTAACCTGGCTGTGGTATAATGGCGGCATCATGACATACGTCATCGGCGTGACGGGCAACATCGGCGTCGGCAAGAGCACCGTCCTCAGGATGCTCGAGAAACTGGGGGCAAAGATCATAGATGCCGATGAACTCGTGCACCAGGTGATGGCCCAGGGCACCACAATCTGGCGGGCCATCGTGAAGGACTTCGGCGAAGGAGTCTTGGACGAGCAAGGAGGCATAGATCGCAAGAAGCTAGCCTCCATCGTCTTTGAGGATCGCGCGGCCCTGAAGCGTTTGGAGTACATCGTTCACCCAGCCGTCCAGGAGCGGTTTCTAGAGGTAGTTCGCACCAGCGAAGCACCAGTCATCGCCGTGGAAGCGGTCAAGCTGATCGAAAGCGGCGTGCACAGGGAGCTGGACTCCCTCTGGCTGGTCACTTGCCCAGCCGAGGAGCGACTGCGACGCCTAGTGGAAAACAGAGGAGCGGATCCGGATGATATCCGAGAGCGCCTGGAGGCCCAGATGCCGGAGAGCGAGCAGGCCGAGTGGGCCGATGTGGTGATAGAGAACGGAGGCACTCTGGAAGAGACTTGGGAACAAGTCCGAGCCGAATGGATGAAGATCCAGCGACGAGTGTGCCCTCAGGACTGACCGTACACCCGGTCCCGCCGGAGGGACTTCATACCCACCCCCAGTGTTGGGCAGGGCTAGGGGCACTCCTCTGATGGAACAGATAACGGAGGAGAGCTGATCTCCTTCGTGAGAGATCGCACTGCACCTCACTGGCCAGCGCTCCTCGGGGGGTGCTAGCGGATCAGAAGAACGCTGATGCGGTTCTCCTGCTCAAGGGGTTAGGAGACGGGAATCATAGCCCCGCGTCAAGGACAGCGCCGCACGGGAACGAGCGCAAAGAACGCAAGGAGGATACTTTCAGATGGCGCAGATCAAGGGATTCGTAACCCAGCACCCCAATCTATCGGCCTGGATAGCTCTGGCTGTGGGCATGGTTGTGATGCTGCTCATAGCGGTCCGCCACGTGGGCCTTCTGCCAGGTCAGATACTGGCCCTGGTCGTGGTCACCGTCCTCTTGGCAGGGCTCTGCGTCTGGATCATCAGTCTGGAGTGATCTGACTTCGCCACACTCCAACGAGCCACGGATCTACCAGGGGCCGGATTGCGTATGCTTTCCAGCCCCTTTCTGTTCCTAAGAATATACAATCCTCACCTTAAATTTCCCCACTCTTGCCGAATCTCCACCTCCAGGCACTTGACAAACTTCAATCTATATATTATAATACTCAACAGTGGACTTGAAATACTTAAGCGCCAGGGTAGAATTCATACTTCTAGTGGAGATATCGAGCATGGTCCGGCCCACCACAACTGAAGCACAGGTTCCGTCACAATCGCCCGAAGAACGCCTACTCATCAGAAGCGAGGCCACAGGACTCCACCGCGGTGGCATCGGAATATCCTCTCAGCGGCCCTGTAGGGGCGCCTCCAACCCGAGGATAGATCAGTGGCCAGCGTTGCTGGAGGAGTTCGACGTTCAATTCCTCATACTGGACACGGTCCACGACGCCGACCTGCTCGAGCTCTTTCAAGCCCGGCCCGGATGGGCGATCGACTCCCGGGATGGCCAGTCCGTGCTGTTGGTGCGCACAGATGTCAAGCCGACGGCAGAGCGATCCAGAAGCAGGAGGTGGGAGGATGTCCGATGAGTGCAACGAACGCGGCCGGGTGCAGCCAAGGAAGCCCTCCCAGACGGCTGGACTCGCCACTACCTTCTGCCGTGCGTGCGCCAGCACAGAGAGAGACGAGCGACTTCGTGGACCCGATTACTTGGCCAAGGTGTTTCACGTAAGTTCGCCGAGCGTGCTGCTCGCCTTTCCCGGATACCAGTGCCCAGCGCCAGGAGACTCCCGCCGACGAACTGGGCGCCGATGCTGCCGCTCCAGCCTTGTGAATCTCGATTGGAGTCGTGAGGGAGTGCTGATATGGACCAAGCAAGATCTGTGAAACCGAACTACGGAAACTGGGTGCCCTGGAAGCTGATCTATGTGCCAGGCGTCCTCGCCGTGGCCTTCCTAGGGCTCACCCTGCTCCATCCGGCGTTTCTAGTCGGCGCCTGCTTCTTCTTCGCGTGCCTCGTCTACTTCTCCTACGCCCGGTACCAGTTCTCGCCGCTAGGGAAGAACCTGGAGGAGCATATCCGGGGCCAGGTGCTCCATCATCTGGATTGGGACGGTGAGGGTACAGCCCTGGACATAGGGTGCGGCAACGGGCCTCTCAGCACGGCGTTGGCGAAGAAGTACCCGCGTGCCCAGGTGATTGGAATAGACGCCTGGAACGGTGTGTGGGACTACTCGCGGGAGACGTGTGATACCAACGCGGCGCTCGAGGGCGTAGCTGATCGAGTGACTTTCCGGAGCGGTAATGCGGTCTGTCTGCCCTTCGAAGATGAGTCATTCGACGCCGTGATCAGCAATCTCGTGTTTCACTCCGTGCGCGATATCAAGGACAAAACGCAACTCGTCAAGGAAGCGCTGCGAGTGGTGAAGAAGGGCGGCAAGTTCTGCTTCCAGGACCTGATGGTGGGCCGCGGCAAATACGGCAAACCTGACGAACTGCTCCAAGAGGTCAGAGGCTGGGGCACAGAGAAAGCAAACTACGTCGACACCAGCGAATCAGTCCACATCCCTCGCGCGCTGAAAAACCCCGTCATGGTGGGCAACATAGGAATCACGTATGGCACGAAATAGGGGTGTATGCAAACCTCCTGACACTACGCAGGATAGCGACCATGACCATTTCGCGCCTCCCAGCCTGATCTGGATCCTCGATTTCGGTAGCACAGGCAAGTATCCGTCACGGAGACTGCTGTGAGATGCGGTCCCAAACCACCACAGTGTGAAGGAGACGAACATGGAGTTGACATTGAGGGGATACGAGCTTTCCCTAACGCTAAGGAGAAGCCGAGTGACGAGCAGACGAGAGAAAGGCACGATAATGCGGCAAGGTGTGGCACCGAACCGCCGCGCAGAGCATCGGCATCTATCTGCCTCGGGTGGCCGTTATCTGGTACCCAACAGATAATTGCGCGCCACGCGGAGAAAGGAAAAAACCATGTACCAAGTCATCGGAAAGTGTCCGGTTTGCGGAGACGAACTAACCGTCACCAGGCTTCACTGCCGCAATTGCGACTCGGCGCTGGATGGACACTTCAACCTGGGGAAGTTCTATCGCCTAACCCCCGAGCAGCTGCACTTCGTGGACACCTTCATCAAGTGCGAAGGGAAGATCACCAGGGTGGAGGACGAACTGGGGATCTCCTACCCCACCGTGCGTAGCCGTCTGAACGATGTCATACGTGCATTGGGATATGAGGTCCCCGCCGAGGCCTCTGTCAGCGCTGAGCGTCGGAAGGAAATCCTGGAGCAGGTCCAAGCTGGTAGCCTCGCACCTGAAAAAGCAGTGGAACTGCTCAAAGGAGCGGAGAGGTAAACATGCAGGGGAGCGGCACTAAGAGAGCGTCCTTCGCGGAGGTGCTCCGGAATAGAGATTTCCTGGCCCTGTGGTTGGGACAAATCATCTCTCAGATAGGAGACAGCTTCACCTACCTGGCCCTACTGATCACCGTCAATCAGCTGACGGGCTCTACTTCGGCCATGGGGGCGATGATGATCTCCCTGACCCTGCCGCCGCTCCTCCTCAGTTTCTTAGCCGGCGCGATCGCAGACCGCGTCGATCGAAAGCGCCTGATGGTTGCCTCGGACCTCCTGCGAGGGCTGCTCGTACTAGCATTTCTCACAGTGCGCAGCGCGGAACAGGTCTACATCTTCTACATCGTCGGCTTCCTGGTCTCCTCGGTGAGCCTGCTCTTCGCGCCTGCCAAGACAGCGATGATCCCCAGGATCGTCGAGGGCGAGGACCGACTTCTCACTGCCAATGCTCTGTCTCAGACCGTCCGAGTCGTGTCGCTGCCCATCGGTCCCGCGCTGGCAGGTTTTGTGATCGGCTGGTTGGGGCCAGGGGTGGCTTTTTTCGTGGACTCGCTCACGTTTCTCGCATCGGCCATCGCTATCCTCACGATATCGACCAGCGGAAAGACCACCGATACGGAACGAGTCAGCCCTGGGATGCTCTGGCATCGCCTTGTGCAAGGTTTGTCTTACACTATTCGCCACCGCACCGTCCTGGGCATCATCATCACCCTGCTGGTGGCCTTCCTGGGGATAGGGGCCATTGAGGTCTTGTTCGTCCCCTATCTCCAAGGAGAGTTCGGAGCAAGGCCCGAGGCATTGGGTCTCGTGCAGACCGCCCAGGGTGTGGGTATGCTGGTAGGCAGTGTACTCGTCGGCAATCTGGCTGCGCGCTTTCGCCTGACGCGCATCATCGCCTGGTCCATCGCGTTGTTGGGTGCCGGCGTCGCCGCCTGCGGGCTGGTCGGCCAGTTTGTCCTGATCCCTATTGCCACGTTCGTCGCCGGACTGGCCCTGGCCCCCATCAACGCTGCCTTGACCACACTGATGCAGGTTACCGTCCCCAATGACAAGCTGGGCAGAGTGGGCAGCGTCGTAGATAGTACAACGACAGTGAGCTACGTGATCTCTATGGGAGGGGCCGCGTTCGTGGCCGATGCCCTGGGCATCCGCACGGTCTTCATCCTGGCGGGAATCATCACCGCCCTCTCCGCCCTGCCTGCACTGACCATGACGAAAGAGCCCCAGACACCCACACCCAGCCAGCCGATGGTCGGAAGCCCCCACCCGGCAGAGTATCCGGTGGAAGGATAACCTATGATCGCAGGTCTCGCCTCGAGAGATAGCACACTTCGCGGGCTGCGTCCCTTCAACCCGCTAGTTGACCTCAGACCGACCACCGAACTCATAGAACTCGCCTTCGGAGAGGCCCTGGATCCCGTGAGTCGGGAGATGCTGCGTGAAATGAGGGCTCTGGCTTGGTTATACGGACCTCTCTTCTGGCTGCTGAACGCAACTCGCTCGCCCCTGGCCGACTCCTACGGAGGCTACGTGTGGATGGAGCACGGCAGCATCGTGGGCAACATCACTGTGCACCGTCGACACGGCGAGAAGAAGGGATGGTTCATCAGCAACCTGGCTGTGCATCCCGACTATCGCACGAAAGGGATCGCTCGAGACCTCATGACCGCAGGCCTGGATATGGTGAAGCAGAAACGAGCCCAGCGGGTCAGCCTGGAGGTCAGGGCAGACAACGTGGCGGCGAGAAGACTGTATGACAGCCTGGGCTTCACTCAGGTCGACTCGGTCACCAGAATGAGGATGGATCATTTGCGCCCGTCCAGACCCGTCCTCGTGGAGGACTATGGAATCGAATTGATCAAGCGGCCGCACGCGACCAAGCTGCTTCTACTGGCCGAGACGACTCTGTCTCCCGAAGCGAGGGAGATCATGCCCCTCAAAGAGGATCAATACCGGCCGTCACTCCTGCGACGACTGGTCTCCTGCGTCGGGGATCTCCTCAACGGCAGGACCACATACCGCCTCGCGGCTGTGAGCGGCGAAGCGCTCGCCGGCATCGTGACGCTTCGCACCGGCGGGCTGCTCCGTCCCCACTCTCTCACCCTGATGACACATCCGGCGCATCGACACAGAGTCGAAGAGATGCTCCTAACATCCGCACTCTCAGCCCTGGAGAGCTATCGTTATCGCGCCGTGGTGGCCAAGATCCAGCCCTCATATGACTTTGCCCGTGATACTCTGCTGCGGTACGGGTTCGTTGAGGAACATACGCTGGACTTATTGACTCTGAGCTTAGAAGACAGACAGGAGGAACACGAATGACAACTGATGAAGAGAGACTTCAAATCCTCAAGATGATCGAGGGAGGGCAAGTTACCGCTGAGGAAGGGGCCAAGCTCCTTGAGGCTCTGGAAGAACCTTCACGGCGCGAGCGGGCCGGCAGCTCACCTCGCTGGTTCCGCGTCCGGGTGACTGACCTCAACACCGGCAAGCACAAGGTTAACGTCAACCTGCCGATCAAAGTCCTGGATATCGGTGCCAAGATCGGATCCAAGTTCGCAGCGCCCGCAGACATCGACATTGAGGCCATAGTAAGGGCCATCAAAGAAGGAGCCGAAGGCAAGATCGTCGATGTGGAGGACTCACAAGAAGGAGAGCGGGTGGAAGTGTACGTGGAATAGGTTGACCTCTCCCCTCACTCGCGGGTAGAATGGCGGTCAGAGATCGAGGTAGGAATACGGAGGTGCATCGCCATGGTACGGAGAGTCTTGCTGCGTCTGTTGATCAATGCGATAGCCCTTTGGGCGGCTGTTCAGATCGTCCCAGGCATCCACGCCGAGAACCCACTGACCATCCTCATTGTGGGCCTGATCTTCGGCGTCATCAATGCGATCATCCGGCCGCTAATCTCCTTCCTCACCTGCCCCATGATCGTCGTCACTCTGGGGCTCTTCATATTCGTCATTAATGCCTTGATGCTCTGGTTCACGGCCTGGATCGCAGGCCAGTTGAACCTGGGCTTCAGCATCGAAGGCGGCTTCATGCCCGCCTTCTGGGGAGCACTGGTAGTCAGTCTGGTCAGCTTCGCCATGAGCCTGCTGATCAAGGATGACGACAAGAAATGAATATGGGGGATTCCCCTCCTTCTAACACGGTCAATGATCTCAGGGCGAACCCAACGTAGTCTCGTACCGAGCCAGTGTCTCACTCTCCATACTCAGGAAGGATAGGGACACCACACCGTCTGGGGGCAGCCCGGAGGGCACAGGGACCCGATCGACTAGGGGGTTCTCCGGGCTGATCGTTGTTTGGCGGCGATACAGCTCTTGATCCCCCCAGACCAGCAGGACAGTGCCGGGCAGATGCGAAGTAGCCGCCACACCCAGGTGCACCGAGTCCTCCGACCGGTCCAGGCTCAACGCAAGATCACGATTGGCGAAGTCGAGCCCACCAGTGCCCTGGAATGGGTACCACTGTTCAGCCCAGCTGATGCTGGCTCCAGGGGACAGGACGATATCATCCTCCGGCCAGAAACTCAGGTTGGGACCGCCCCACATCTCGAAGTACTGGCTACCGTCGTCGGCATACTCGTAGACGTAGGGTGAATCCTGGCCCCACGCGAAAAGCTTCACTCCCGCCACCTGCTGGCTGGGGAAGATGCGAGCCACACCCAGATCCGTATCGTGGTTGTAGGCTCCCACGAAATCCTCGCACGGCTCAGGGACGAAGAAACCCAGCCACCCCTCCCAGTTGTGGTACCAGGACAAGTCTCGGCCTTGCCACACGGGCCAGGCAAGCCTCGCCCTCTCCTCGGGGAATCCGCTACCAGGTTCCCCGCTATGGACGATCACTTCCTCTGCGGGATACACGAACTCCGTATTGGCCGACATCGAGGAGCCACCCAACGTCAGCATGGCATCCGTCCAGTACTGGAAGCTGGCAGGGGAACCGGTGGGATTCTCGATGTGGGGCCGGACGGTGAAGTAGGCCGTGTCGGGAGCCAGACCAATCTCCACCTGCACACGGGGTCGCTCCTCAGTGGTGTCGCGGACGGTGACCCTTGTCTCCTCCTTTGACTCCTCCACAGTAAAGCTCCACGGGACGCCCCACTCGTAGCCGTGCTCGTGGACCGGAAACGCCCACTCCATCCCGCCGGCTGCAAGCCACCAATTATGGTCGCGAGTCAGGGGACCCCAGGGGGTGGGCTTGAGCACCCCGTTCCGATAGAACAAGTTCTGTCCCGTGGGCTTGAAGATACATTCATAGAGACGCCCCCCCAACTCGGGGAGGATCGTCAAGCGAAGATACCGATTCTCCAGAAGGATAGCCCTGAAGGGTCGCAGAACGGTGGACTGCACATCTGGCTGGCCATACTCCGCACGGTCCAACCACAAGTAAGGCACACCGCGCTCCTCGTCCCACGCTTCGCTGAGGTGAGGCTCGTACACGTATGAGGATAGGGAAAGGGTCGTCTCACGAACACTCACCGCGTCTACAGAGGCAGCCGGGAGTTCCGCGCCGGTCGGCGTCGGCAACTCGGGCGGCGTACTTGAAGGGATCGCTCCTGGTGAAGACGACGGTGACTCGGTCGGGGTTTGGCTCGGCGCGGCCGTAGCCTGCGGGCCATCCTCGGGTCCAGAAGCAGGCGTCCACGTGGCAGTAGGTAGCGGCGGCCTCTTGGTCGGAGATGGAGCCAGGCCGACCACGCCCCTACACCCGCAGAGGACAAGGAGTACGCACGAGGCCAACAACAGCATCAATCGCTGCGTCTTGCACTTCATAGGTCGGTCTCGCCCCAATCGACAGTTTTCATCGTATGTTAGCACAGTACCTGAGTTGCCAACAACACCTGGAGGCTGTGGACGCCCGCCAATCTTAAAACTGGGCGATAGTACCCAACTCGGCTCTCCATACAACGCTATCTGTGCTATAATAGGACCGAGTGATCCCCCAGAAGTACGAGCTTCGGAGAGTTCAACACAATGGCTGAGTTTGTCCATCTCCATGTCCACAGCGAGTACTCCCTGCTCGACGGCTTGAGCCGGATCGAAGACCTCGTTCAACGAGCCAAAGAACTGGACATGAAGTCCCTGGCGATCACCGATCACGGCGTCATGTACGCCGCTCTCGGCTTCTATCGGCAGGCGGAACAAGCCGGCATCAAACCCCTTATCGGATGCGAGCTCTACCTGGCGCGCGCGAACATGCAGAGCCGCCGCCCTCAAATCGACGGCCGGCCCTACCACCTGGTTCTCATCGCCGAGAACGAGAGCGGGTATCAGAACCTCCTGGAGCTCACAACCAGAAGCCACCTCGATGGGTTCTACTACAAACCGCGCATCGACAGGGAGCTCCTATCCCAGCACAGCGACGGTCTGGTGGCCCTCTCCGCGTGCGCGAAGGGCGAGGTCGCCCACCTTCTCGTCCAGGGCGACCACGAAGGCGCCCGCCGCGCGGCAGCCTGGTACCGAGACCTGTTTGGTCCCGACAGATTCTACCTTGAACTGCAGGAACATGAGATCGCTGATCTCGCTGGCCTCAACCAGCAACTGGTCTCTCTCGCGCGCGAGCTCGATATCCCCCTGGTGGCAACCGCCGACGTGCACTACGTTCGCCGGGAGGACGCTCAAGCGCACGATCTTCTGCTTTGCATCCAAACCAACACCACTGTCAACGATCCGAACCGCATGAAGATGCAGGGAACGGGATATCACTTACGAAGTCCCGAGGAAATGGCGGCATTGTTTGCAGATGTACCGGAGGCCCTGCGAAACACCCTCGAGATCGCCGAGCGCTGCCATCTAACCTTCGATTTCAACACCCTGCATCTACCACCCTTCGACGTTCCTGACGGTTACACCACCGAGAGCTACCTGGAGCACCTGTGTCGAAAAGGACTCGAAAAGCGGTATTTACACATCACGCGCGAAATCGAAGACCGGCTAGAGCATGAACTCAAACTGGTCGAGCAAATGGGATTTGCCGGCTACTTCCTCATTGTCTGGGATCTGATCCGTTTCTCGGAAGAGAAAGGTATTCTCGTGGGTCCTGGCAGAGGATCAGCTGCGGGGAGCATCGTCTCCTACTGTCTGGAGATCACAGAGCTCGATCCTCTCGAACACGACCTGTTTTTCGAGCGATTCCTCAATCCGGGTCGTCGTACTATGCCCGACATAGACATGGATTTCCCCGAAGATCGCCGCGCGGAGGTTATGGCCTATGCTGTCGAGAAGTACGGGCAGGCTCACGTAGCTCAGATTATCACCTTCGGGACCATGGCGGCCAGAGCCGCAATCCGTGACGCCGGGCGGGCCCTCGATCTACCCCCGGGCGAGGTAGACAAGACGGCCAAGCTTATCCCCTTCGGTTCGACCATCCAAGGCGCACTGGCCAGCGTGCCGGAACTGCAGGAGCTATACGAGGAGCGCGGATACATTCATGAGTTAATGGAAGCGGCCCGGAATCTGGAGGGTGTGGTAAGACACGCCTCCACGCACGCCGCTGGCGTCGTCATCACGGACGAGCCTCTCAC
>Ga0180437_10009149_pt1 | contig 12332 bp, 9 predicted proteins | sample SS_ome_4_FD_132410 | JGI IMG/M metagenome (GOLD analysis project Ga0180437, IMG submission 132410) | Hypersaline lake sediment archaeal communities from the Salton Sea, California, USA - SS_3_D_1 metaG | ecosystem: Environmental > Aquatic > Non-marine Saline and Alkaline > Hypersaline > Sediment...
CGGTGCTGGCCCGATCCACGACTTTGAACTGGCCCTCATCGGAGCGACCACCGAGAGCGTGGCCCGCTACATCCAGGATGGTCAGTTTGGCTTGTGGGAAGAGACAGGCCGCATCAACGAGGCGATGCAGCAGGGCGTGCGCGACGGCCTCGGTCTGGGCGAAGCCGTCGGACGAATGATCGAACAGGAGGGCTTTCCACATCGTCAGGTCAGCATATTGGCCGCTGGCTACCGGCTGCGGGTGCCGGTGACGGTCCATGTGGGGATCGGCTACGACATCATCCACGAGCACCCCTCCTGTGACGGGGCCGCGCTCGGCGTGGCTTCGTACCACGACTTTTTGACGCTGGCCCACAGCGTGTCCGGACTGCAAGGTGGCGTGCTGTTGAACTTTGGCACGGCCATCATGGGTCCCGAGGTCTACCTCAAAGCCCTCTCGATGGCCCGCAACGTGGCCCACCAGGAAGGACGGCGCATCAACGAATTCACGACTGCCGTCTTTGACCTGTTGGATCTCGGGCCTGACTATCACCGCGAAGCGCCCAAGTCGGATCCGACCTACTACTTTCGGCCCTACAAGACGATCCTGGTGCGCACAGTCCAGGACGGCGGCGAGAGCTTTTACATCCGTGGCGACCACCGGGCGACACTGCCCAACCTGTATCGCCGGGTGATGGCGCTCCTGGGCAAAGAATGAGGCGTCAGTCCTTGCTGACCTTCTGACCTGGCGACAGAAGCGATGAACCTGACACGACTTGACGAATTGCTGGCTCAATTCCCCCACATCCACGTGCTGGTCGTCGGCGACTTTTTTCTGGACAAGTACCTGATCATAGACCGGCGGCTCTCCGAGGTCTCGCTGGAGACGGGTCTGGAAGCCTATCAGGTCGTAAAAGTGCGCTGCAGCCCCGGTGCAGCCGGGACGGTCACCGCCAACCTGCGAGCCCTGGGTGTGCAAGTCACGGCGCTGGGTGTCATCGGTGACGACGGGCAGGGCTATGAACTGAAGCAGGGCTTGGTGGACCGAGGCGTGGACATCGCTCCCCTCATCGAGCGACCCGACCGCTTCACGCCGACCTACACCAAGCCGATGGTGCGGGAAAGCGACGGTCGGGAGCACGAGATCCAGCGGCTGGACATCAAGAACCGGTCTTGGCTGCCCGCGGACGCCGAGGACCTGCTCATCGGCCGTCTGCGGACGCTCGTCCCGCGCGTGGACGGCGTGATCGTGGCTGACCAGGTGCCCGAGGCCAACTGCGGGGTGATCACCGACCGGGTGCGCGCCGAGATCGGCCGGCTGGCGCTGTGCCACCCCGGCGTAGTCTTTGCCGCCGACTCGCGGACGCGGATCGGGCTGTTCGAGCACGTCATCGTCAAGCCCAACGCCCGAGAAGCCATTCTGGCCACGCAGCCGGGCTGGTCAGGGGAGACCAGTCTCGCATTGGCCAGACGGAGCGGCACCGAACTCTTCCGCCAGAACGGCAGGCCGGTCTTTTTGACTGCCGGGGCCGGGGGCATCCTGTTGTTCACCGCAGCAGGCTGCGAGCACGTGCCGGCCGTGCCGGTCAGCGGCCAGATAGACGTCGTTGGCGCTGGCGATAGCGTCATGGCCGGCGTCGCGTCGGCCCTGTGCTGCGGCGCAACGCCCGCCGAGGCAGCGCTGCTGGGCAACCTGGTCGCCTCGATCACTATCCAGCAGATAGGCACGACCGGCACGGCGACACCGGCCCAGGTACGAGAACGATTCCTGTGCCTGGCATAAGCACCTGAAGGGGAGGATTGTGAGATGACGACGACGATCAACGTCGGTCTGGTGGGCTACGGCTTCATGGGCAAGGCCCATTCCAACGCCTATCGCCAGGCCTGGCCTTTTTTCCAGCCGGGGATCAAGCCGGTGATGAAGGCCATATGCGGCCGAGACGAGGAGGCGGTCAGGGCGGCCGCAGCGACCTTTGGCTGGGAAGCGTACGAGACGTCGTGGGAGAAATTGGTCGCGCGTCCCGACATCGAGGTGGTTGACATCTCGAGTCCGAACGACACCCATTACGAAATCGCGATGGCGGCAGCCGAGGCTGGCAAGCATATTCTATGCGAGAAGCCGCTGGCCAACAGGCTGGCCGAAGCGGAAGAGATGCTGGCAGCGGTAGACAAGGCCGGCGTCAAGCACCTGGTCAACTTTAACTACCGCTGGGTGCCAGCCGTGCGGCTGGCCAAGAAGCTGATTGACGAGGGAGCCCTGGGCCAGGTCCGACACTGGCGGGCGACCTACTTGCAGGACTGGCTCGTCGACCCAGATTACCCGCTGGTGTGGCGGCTGCGCCAGGAGCGGGCCGGCTCGGGAGCCCTGGGCGACATCGCCGCCCACGTCGTCGACCTGGCCCGGTTCCTGGTGGGCGAGATCAGCGAGGTGGTGGGCATGACGGACACTTTCATCAAAGAGCGACCTGTGCCCGCTTCACCAGGAGAGCGGGGGCCGGTGACCGTAGATGACGCGACAGCCTTCCTGGCCCGCTTCGAGAGCGGCGTCCTGGGCACCTTTGAGGCGACGCGGCTCGCCGCCGGGCGGCGGAACTACCAGTACTTTGAGATCAATGGCAGCCGGGGCAGCCTGGCCTTCAACTTTGAACGCATGAACGAGCTAGAGTTCTTTTCCCTGGACGATCCAGCCTACGCCCAGGGCTTCCGCACGGTCCTCGTCACCGAGGACGTTCACGACTATGTCTCTGCCTGGTGGCCGCCAGGCCACGGCCTGGGCTACGAACATACCTTCGTCCACGCCGTCGTAGACTTGCTCAACGGCATCGCCCGAGACGAGATGCCCCAGCCCAACTTTCACGATGGGGTGTGCTGCCAGGCGGTGCTTGAGGCCGTAAACACCTCGGTGGAAACCCGACACTGGGTCGCCCTCTGACCTGATGCCAGTCGCCATGGGAGGCGATCTCGCCGGCCGAGGACTGTCCCCGAGCGCCTTGACGTCGCCTGCGCCGTGCCGTATAATGGTGTTCTGAAAGGTAACCACGTACGACCTGCAAATAGAGGGTGCGCAATGTCTCAACAGATAACTAACCAGGAGGTACTGACCAGGTACTGTGATGCCTTGATAATGCGCTTTTCCGATCAGTTGCAACGACTGATCCTCTTCGGTTCCCACGCCAGAGGAGACGCCACCGCAGAGTCCGACATTGACGTATTGGTGGTAGTAAACTGGGAAGAGGAACGTCTGCCAGACGGTTTCTATGCTTCCCCCTTCAGTGACCCCCGCTGGCAAACCATCGTCGATATAGCCAGCGATCTCTCCCTGGAATACGGCGTCTACATCTCTCCCCTGGTGATCAGTGAGCGCCGGTTCCGTGAATGGTCTCCGCTAACCGAACGGGTGCAGGAACAGGGGGTAGAGATATGGAAGAAAAATTAGAACTGATCAAGGTCTGGCTGACCCTGGCGCAGGAAAAGCTCGAAGTCGCCCGTGAGTTGCTCAATCTATGTCGCTTCGACGACGCTGTGTCCAAGGCTTATTACGTGATGTTCTACTCGGCCAAGGCCGCGCTCTTGGCCATTGATGTGGATCTGCGCCGTCACTCAGCGGTCGTGTCTCAGTTCGGGCAGCATTTTGTAAAGACGGGCCACGCAGATAGGCGATATAGTCGCATTTTAGCACGGGCGATGCAGGCCCGTGAAGCAAGTGACTACGATCCACGAACGCGAGCGTCGCGACAAGACGCCGAACAGGCCCTTGCAGACGCAGAGGCTTTCCTGGAGAAGGCCAAAGAGATATTGAATGAGCTGTTCCGAGACATACAGTAAGATCGGGCTAGCACAATGGCCCGCTTAGACAACTGATGTCGGTCAGGATCGTGGGCGCGTTCGGTGAAGAGCGATCTGGAGCGACGACATTGAAAAACCAGGAGACGAAACCCATGCATTACGGCTACACAGGCAAAATCCTCAAAGTCGATCTATCGCGACGCCAGATCGAGATCGAGCAGCCCGACGATGCCTTCTACCGGCATTACCTGGGCGGGCGGGCGTTGGCGCTGCACTACCTGCTCAATGAGATGGCGGCCGGCGCCGACCCGCTGGGGCCGGAGAACGTGCTGGTCTTTGCCCCGGGGGTGCTCACCGGTGCGCCGGTATCCGGCCAGGGACGCAACGGCATCGCTGCCAAGTCTCCGCTGACCGGGGCGCTGGGCAGCTCCGAGGCCGGCGGCTACTGGGGCTACGAACTCAAGCGGGCCGGGGTTGACGCGGTCGTCGTGCGGGGGCAGGCGTCGTCGCCCGTCTATCTGTGGATCAAAGACGGGCAGGCAGAAATACGTAGCGCCGATCATCTATGGGGATTGACCGTCGGCGACTGCGAAGACGCCATGCGTGACGAGCTGGGCGACGAGGGAGTTCGCACCGCCCTCATCGGCCCGGGTGGCGAAAACCTGGTGCGTTACGCCGCTGTGGTCAACGACCGCAGCCACTTTGCCGGGCGCACGGGTCTGGGCGCGGTCATGGGCAGTAAACGGCTCAAAGGGATCGCTGTCCGTGCCACGCCAGGAGAGAGCCTGATGAAGCTGGCCGATCCGGTGGGCGTGCGCGAGGTGGCCCGCTGGCTCGGCTCGAATCTCGATCGGGTCGCCGGACTGCACGATACCGGCACCGCCGGTGGGCTCAGGAACCTGAGCGATGGTGACGGCCTGCCGACGTGGAATTTTCAGACAGGTCACTTTGACGGCGCCGAAAAAATCGACGGCTATGTCATGCGCGACACGATCCTCATCGGGCGCGATACCTGCGCCGCCTGCGCCGTCCGCTGCAAGCGCGTCGTCGAGGTCGGTGAGCCGTACAACGTGGACCCGCGCTATGGCGGCCCCGAGTACGAGAGCCTGGGTGCCCTGGGGTCGTGCACCGGCGTCGACGATCTGCTCGTCCTGGCCAAGGCCAACGAAATGTGCGCGGCCTACGGCCTGGACACCATCTCGGCCGGCGTGTGCATCGCCTTTGCCATGGAGTGCTTTGACAACGGACTGCTGACCGAGTCCGAGGCCGGCGGGCTGGCACTGCGCTGGGGCGATGGGGCGCTGCTTCTGAGCCTGATCGAGCAGATCGCCCGGCGCGAAGGTTTTGGCGATACGTTGGCCGAGGGGGTTGCCCGGATGGCGGCCCAGATTGGCCAGGGGGCAGAAGCCTTTGCCCTGCACGTCAAGGGGCAGGAACTGCCCATGCACGAGCCGCGCATCAAGCACGCCCTGGGCGTGGGCTATGCCCTCTCGCCAACGGGCGCCGACCACATGCACAACCTTCACGACACCATGTACAGTCGCGAAGGGTCAGCGATTGACAAACTGCGCGCTTTTGATCCCGACCTCCAACCCATGGCGGCGACGGCTTTGAACGAGGACAAGATGCGCCTCTACTTCTATCAGGCAAACTACCGTCACTTTTTGGACAGTGCCGTGATGTGCATGTTCTTGCCCTACTCCCCGGAGCAGGTGGTGGCGCTGACCAACGCTGCGACCGGGTGGGACGTTGACCTCCAGGAGGCGCAAACCATCGGCCAGCGGGCCATCACCCTGAGCCGTGTCTTTAACCTGCGCGAAGGTTTAACCGCAGCCGACGACACGCTGCCGCGCCGCTTTTTCGCGCCTTTTCTCAAGGGCGAAATGCGCAAGGCCGTGCCGGTAGACGAGGCGGCCTTTGAGGAGGCCAAACGAACCTATTACCGTATGATGGGCTGGGATCAAAACGGCGGCGTTCCCACCTTGGAGACGTTGGAACGGCTCGGCGTCGCCTGGGCGGCCGAATACCTGCCCGACGCGTGAAAGCACGCGCTGGGCAAAGCCCTCCCTGAGTTGGGCAAAGGTCTCCCGACCGAGCCCCTGGCGCCTCGGTCAGAGACCCTCGATGAACGAAGAACAGCCATGTATGAGTTGGGCGAAGGTCTCCTGACCGAGCCCATGCCGCCTCGGTCAGAGACCCTCGGCGAACGAAAGGCCGAACACCTGCCAGACGCGCCATAAACCGACGAGGTTAGCCAAAGTTCTGCTACTATCATAGGAGGCAATCGTGGAGACCAGACCTTTTGGTAAAACCGGAGAATCGTTCCCCATCTTGAGCTTTGGTGGGCAACGGATCGTGGACGAACACCACTGCACGGAAAAAGAGGCGATCACCATCGTCAACACCGCCATAGACCGGGGCATCCGCTACTTTGATACCGCCTGGATCTACTCCCAGGGACAGGCGGAGACCCGTCTGGGCAAGGTGGTCAAAGACCGGCGGGCAGAGATGTGGCTGGCCACGAAAACCTGGGACACCACCCGCGATGGGGCTCGCCGCCAACTGGAGGAGAGCCTGACACGGCTGCAAACCGGCTATGTGAACGAGTGGCGGCTGCACAACGTGTGGGACTATGCCCGGCTGGATGCCTTCACCGGCAAAGGGGGGGGCGCTGGAGGCGGCCGTGCAGGCCCGCGAGGAGGGGCTGGTACGCCACATCAGCATCAGCTCCCACACCGACCCGCAAATCCTGATCGAGGCACTCAACCGCTTCCCCTTTGACAGCGCGCTCATCGCCCTCTCGGCGCTGGACCACTTCATCCTCAGCTTCGCAGAAGAGTTCTTGCCCGTCGCCAACGCCAAGGGGGTCGCGACGGTTGGGATGAAAGTGCTGGGGCTGGGCAGCCTGACCCACGAGGTGGAGCGGGCGCTGCGCTATGCCTTCAGCCTGCCGGTCAGCACGGTCATTGTGGGGATGGAAACGATGGCCCAACTGGAGGAAAACCTGGCGATTGCCGAATCGTTCAAGCCGATGACAGACCAAGAGCGCCTGGCCTTTTTCAAGGACATCATCCCACTGGTCCGGCCGGACAAGATGCGCTGGAAAGCGACGGACTGGAGCAACCCGACCGAGTGGGTCCCACGCGGCCGGGGATTGCACGCTTAGAAGCTGTCGCCACGGGCAGCCCGCCTCCGTGCTCCTGTCAGCACTTGTCCAAAAACAACTTGACATCTTTGACGCCATTCTACGCTTAACCAGCGCCAAAGTAAAGTTATCAATTGGACAAGTACTCAGCTCCGCCGGGTCCGCGCCAATGTCGACTGGGCGTGGGAATTCAGAGAGGGGGTGCAAATGCCTATGACAGATGTGCCTGACGAATTGAAACAAGTCGAAAAGTGGCGCAACTAGACGAAGGAGGTGCGACTATGCGCAAGAGAACTGTTTTCTTTGTCGTCGGGATCCTGTTGTTGGTCGGGCTTTTGGTGGCCTGCCAGGGGCCCACCGGCCCCGCCGGGCCACAAGGCGATCCGGGACCCGTCGGACCTGCCGGGCCACAGGGCGTCCCTGGTCCCCCAGGGCCTGCCGGCCCCGCCGGGCCACTAGGCGATCCTGGACCTCCAGGGTCTGCTGGCCCTGCCGGACCAGAGGGGCCGCCAGGGGCGGCAGCAGAGCCGGCCGAGGAGACAGTGGACGCCCTGTTGGCCAGAGCCGACGTCAGTGATGCATCGCAGCCGTGTATTGACTGCCACCGGATGACCACGCCCAAAATGGTGGAGGCCTGGGCAAGGTCAGAGCATGCGACCGAAGCCGTGGATTGCCTGGCCTGCCACACAGCGCAGGACGGCGATTGGGATTACACCGATCACTACACCTCGGCCATCGCCACCTACCCCACAGCCGGCGACTGTGCGAGTTGCCACGAGAGGGAATACGAGGAGTTCAGCCGGAGCAAGCACTCGGCCCTGGCGATGATCTTTTTCGCCAGCTCGTTCGACCGGAACGTCTTTGAGCCGACCATTGCGACCAAGCATGGGTGCCAGGAGTGCCACAACATCGGCCATTTTTGGCCAGACCAGAGTGTAGGAGAGTGCGACGCCTGCCATCCCAAGCATTCTTTCGACGTCGCCGTGGCCCGCAATCCCTACACCTGCGGCGAGTGCCACCTCGGCCCCGACCATCCCCACATCGAAATCTGGGAAGAGTCCAAACACGGCAACGTCTTTATGAGCAACCCGCGCAACTGGGAGAATCTCGGCTACAATGCCCAAAAGGGGGAGCCACCGCCTTTCGATGCCCCAACCTGCACCACCTGTCACATGGATGCCACGGTTAACCTGCCGGCGACGCACGACGTTGGCTCCCGGCTGGCCTGGGAGACCCAATTGCCGTGGACCATCCGCACCACCGAAGCGTGGGGCGGTGGGCTGAGTTGGGAGGAGAAACGAGCGAATGAGACGCAGACCTGTCTCCAATGCCACGCACAACCCTTTGTCGATCGCTACTTTCTGGAAGGCGATCTGGCCGCGCTGCAGTACAACGAGATCTTTCGCGAGGCCAAACGTTGGCTCGACGCTATGAACGAGGCAGGCATGATCGGCACCGCTGGCTTTGAGGGCCTGGCTCCCTTTGGCGTGGCCGGTTACGACGAGGTTCCCGAAGAGGCCTCCTACCACGTCTGGCACCACGAGGGCCGCCGCTACCGTCACGGGGCGCTGATGATGGCCGCCGACTATACCCAGTGGCATGGCATCTGGGACCTCCAGGAGGACTTGGTGGAGATCATCCGCTATGGGGCTGAGCATGGCCTGCCTGAGGCCGAGGCCTGGATGGTCTCGGACGATCCGGCCAAATTCTGGCTCACCCCATTCTACGATGTCCCCGGTTCGGCCTGGGGCATCGACACTATTGCCTATCGCCTGGGCGACGACTGGACGACCAAGCTGTGGATGAACCGCAACGGCCAGGAAGGCCTCGATGCTTACTGGGAGGCTGCCTACGCCAACGTCCAGGCGGTCTATGAAGCTGGTCTCCTGTCCGATGAGCAATGGGTCCTGTACGAGCAACTCTACGAGGACCGCGAAAGCGAGAACGGGAACGTCTTCCCGTTGCCGGATCTCTTCCAGGTACACCTGGACGGGAAAGCGGCCGACGACGCAGCGGCGAGCGAGTACGGGGCAGGTCTCGAATTGCCGCATGGGGGCGGCTGGAGTTACACGCCAGGTGAATAGCCTCCGCAATTCGGAGCAACTGAAGGGAGCAGACGATATCAAGTGCCAGGCCTGGGTGGCGAAGGGCAATGCGTGAGAAGCTGCCATGCGTGTGGATGTGGTCAAAGGATGGCCGAGGTACATCATGACGATGCGCAGGTTATGGCAGTCCCGATGGCTTCACAGGTGGGGCATCCCTGCCCTGATCTTTCTCCTGGCCCTCCTTCCGCGAGCCATCTATCCGGTCTCCCGAACGATGCTGTGGTACCAGCGGGCGGTCTACTTTGGCGACGCACTGCTGTCGCAGGACTGGGCAGCGACGTACCGCAGCTACCATCCTGGTGTGACCACCATGTGGCTCGCCGGCGTCGGCCTGAAGCTCTTCGCCAGGCAGCGGGGACTGTCGTCTGATCAACTGTTGGGCCTCCAGCCGGTCAAGCCAGGGACGGTGAGCGATGCGATCGCGGCCGGGGTGATCCCCATGGCCCTGGCTATCGCCCTGTGCATTGCCCTCTCGTATGCCCCCCTGCGCCGCATTGCCGGGCGCAAAGTGGCCTTTGCCGGCGCTGTTCTGCTGGCCCTGGACCCCTTCCACATCGGCTATAGCAAGGTGCTCCACGTGGACGCCCTGCTGGCGACGTTTATGCTCACCAGCACCCTTTTCTTGCTCAGTTACCTGCACCGAGCGAGGTGGCCCGACTTGATCTTGAGCGGCACCTTTGCTGGGCTGGCATTCTTGAGCAAGAGTCCCTCTTTGTTCCTCATTCCCTATGCCGCCCTACTCGTGGGGACGGACAGGCTGATCGTGGCGCTCCGGCCAGGCGCCGAGGCTGGTGCACGGGAGTGGGGGCGCCGGCTGTGGAAGATCGCCCGCCTGCTGCTGGCCTGGGGTGGGGTTGCGGCGGTGGTCTATGTGGCGCTTTGGCCTGTGATGTGGGTCCAGCCGCTCGACGCGCTGCGTTGGACGATAGACCGGTCTGTGTCTCACGTCGGGAGATCACATCCCAACCCGGTTTTCTTCAACGGCCAGGTCAGCCTGGAGGACCCCGGCCTGCCCTTCTATCTGGCGACGATAGCCTGGAAGACGACGCTGGTCACCCTGCCCATGGGTCTCCTGGCCTTCCTGTTTGCCCTGCGGCGCGGCCTGCGGGACAGACTTGGCAAGCTGGCGGGGTCGTTCAGCATCTACGTGGCCGGTCTGACCCTGATCATGGGACTGGCCAGCTTTAAGCAGTTGTCCTATCTGCTGCCCGTTTTTCCCGCCCTGGACGTGCTGGCCGCTCTCGGCCTGGTACAGAGTGCCGAAGCGATCGGCCATCTACGCCCGTGGGGGGGGGGGCGCTGGCTCCCGGCGGCGTTCATCGCGCTGGCGCTGGCTCTCCAGGCCATCATTGTGCTTCCCCGTCATCCCTACTATGGGGCGCACCACAATTACCTGTTGGGTGGATCGCGGGTGGCACAGCACATTCTGCCCCTGCAGATCCAGGGCGAGGGGCTCGATCTGGCGGCACGGTACCTCAACACGCAGCCACACCCCCAGCAAGCCAGAGCCATGGTCTACGATCTTGGCGCACAGGTGTTCGCTCACGTCTTTCTGGGATCTCATACCACCGGTCGTGACCCCTGGATCAACTACCGGGTCTACTATGTCAACCAGGTACAGCGCCATCTCGGCGACGAGGAGTGGCAAGAGGCGTGGGAGGCTGACCGGCAGAACCCGCCCCTCTGGTCGGTGGCCTTTGACAGCGTGACCTACGTCTGGGTCTATGGTGCACCGCCACAAGCGCCAGCGGAGGGCGGGCCTGAGGTCGCAGTCGATTTTCGCTTGGGCGAGCAGATCCAATTGAAGCAGGTTCGCCTCAGTGCCGAGACCGTTGCGCCGGGCAATAATCTGGTGGTCGCTCTGCTTTGGGAGTCGGATGGCGAGATCACGACGGATTATACGGTTTTTTGCCACGTGCTCTCTGCCAACAGGGAACTCGTCGCCCAGCGGGATGGCCCCCCGATCTATGGCACCCGCCCCACGTCAACTTGGCGGGCGGGCGAAGCCATTGAGGACAGCTACGAGATTTTTCTGCCCGGCGATGTGGCTCCCGGGGAATACGAGCTGTCGGTAGGGATGTATGACCCCAGAAGTATGGCGCGCCTGCCAGCCCTCAACGCAGCCGGGGAACGCCTGCCCGACGATCGCATTCTGCTTGGCCTGATAAGCGTCACCGCGCCAGACACGTCTGGCAAATAGCGTCGTCCATGAGTTAGGCAGACTTGTGCGACTGGGAGGCTATCCGCGAACCGGCGGCCAGCCTCCGCCCGGTGCTGTGAGGCGTGCCTGGGCGATGCGTGTGTCGTCTACCCGCTGCGCCGGTTCAACTCGGGGACCTCATACATGGCGGAGAAAGACGCGAACCACCGATCTCCGATAAGCTCGACAGTCGCCTGGATCATCGTCTTCATGTTCATCACGCTGTCGATCCAGGCAGCGATGACCGCTTGCGCCGCACCGTCCCCCACGGCGACGCCCGCTCCCGCCGCTACCCCCGACCCGACAGCGACCTGCACGCCGGAGCCGACGGCTACCGCGACGCTACCACCTACCGCCACCCCGACACAGACTGCCACGCCAACGGCAACGCCAACGACCCCGCCGACGCCGACCGCAACGCCGACGCCCACAGCAACTGCGACGCCAACGCCGGCGCCAACCATGACCATCACGCCGACGCCCACCCCGCTGCCCGCAAGCGTCCTGCTGGAACCGATGAACCACCAGGCCCAGACCCTCAACAACTGTGGCCCGGCGAGCGTCGCCATCGTACTCGGCTACTATGACCACCGGGTCACCCAACGCGCGGTCAAGGCACGGTTTTGGCGTGCCCCGGGTGTGTGTCACATCCCGCGGTACGTCTCCCGGTATGGCTTGATGGCACGGGTCTATCATTTCCCACCACGCACCCGAGAGTACAAGCTGCTGCCGATCCGCCAGTTGCTGGCCAACCGCATCCCGGTCATCGTTCTGCAAAAGCTATCGCCCGGCTCGACCATCGGCCATTTTCGCGTCATCCACGGCTACGACGACACAGCCGGCGAATTCACCTCCGACGATTCACTGTTCGGCTCTGGCTATCGCATCCCCTACGACACCTTTGGCCATCTGTTGAGCGACCCGCAGCCGCTCTTTTTCCCGATCTATCCTCCGCAGGTGGACGCGCTCGTACAGTCGCTGATGAGAGAAGCCAGGGCCTACGAGTGGACAGACTGGGATGGGTCGTCATGCACTGAATTGCTGGGGGAATGAACAGATAGATCGCTTTGAAGCCAACAGTGGATCAAGAGGGTGCAAACAGCTGGACTATGGTCCA
>Ga0180437_10009150_pt1 | contig 12331 bp, 7 predicted proteins | sample SS_ome_4_FD_132410 | JGI IMG/M metagenome (GOLD analysis project Ga0180437, IMG submission 132410) | Hypersaline lake sediment archaeal communities from the Salton Sea, California, USA - SS_3_D_1 metaG | ecosystem: Environmental > Aquatic > Non-marine Saline and Alkaline > Hypersaline > Sediment...
CGGGCAGTGCGAATCAAATTTACATACCCGGCGGTGTCATATAATGTTCCGGCGCCGTTCCGGTCATACGTGCCGGCAGCTAAGGGACCGTAAAAATTAGCTGTAACATGGTCGGTATATGTTGTCCCGCCAAAAACAATGTCGAGTTCGGCAGCCAGATAACCATCTGATGGTGAAAAGTTGTTTGTCTTGGCTAAGAGAAACGTACCCGCATTCCCCAATGCTGCCAGGTGATCTGCATCTGCAGTGTGCCCGTAGGCCTGTGCAAGACCCATGGCAATGGGACCAACAGTATTTGCAGGGCTTGCATTGGCAGGGTTTCCATCATCAAGCGGCCAATCCCAACCGCCGTCATCATTTTGTAAGGCTTCCAGCCGGTCTCCTCCAGCTTGCATAGCATCCGTGACCACGACCGGCGCACCCATCAGTTCTACTCCCATTGATTCGCTCTCCCCGGCAGAAACTTCTAATAATTCCGGTCCCGGGGAAACTGGATCAGGGCGCTCCAGACCAGGTCCGGCAAAACTGATGCCGGACGGCATTACCAGGAAAGTTACCAGTATAAATGTAAAAGCCAGTGATCTGATTGATAGGTTAGTGCTCATTGAATTCTCCTCCGATTAATCTCATTTGAATCCTGAAACCGATATTACTTTTCGTCGTTATTTCTGTAGCATAAAGAAATAATTGTTTGATATTGTTTGCACCTCCTCAGCCGCAAGTCTTATCTAATATCCAAAGCGCTTTAACCCAAAAGCGCTGTACCATTATGCACTCCGGTACAGCGCTTCTCTGTGAAAAAGGGCAGCGCCCAAATCATCCAACTTATTTCTAACCAGCAAATCTTTTCTGTAATTCACCCGACCATTTGATGTGCTTTAATCGATCATGAAAGGATTATCAACACTTGAATTGCCAGCCGATTACGTTCTTATAAATATTCCATTTCCTTTTTACATTGCATTTATTCAGCAATTGGATTATTCCATCAACTGCGCTATGATACACATACATCCATTACGATAAGCAATAACCGTTTCCCGCATCCCATAAATTTTCAATAATTATGGAGAAATTGACATTATTATAACATTAAATTATTATTAAATTATATGACAATTTAACTAATTCTCATGACAAAAATCATTGGTCACAACGAACAGGTTGGATGTTTCGATAATGTCCGCGTTATTAAATCAAGTCAATATTGAGAATTTCGGAGTTAACCTATTGTGATTCATAAGTTCTCTACCTGCGAGCTGTGAATCCGCATTGTAAATTATGCATCATCAGCATGCTCAAATCCATATCCATAACCACTTTTATAATACATGCTTGAGTAATACCCATACTTACTGTAATAATATAAATAATCGCGTGATATTGGATTCAAAACGGCTCCTAATACGTTTGTGCCAGCTCGTTCGAATTGCTCCAGAAGGGCCTGCGCGGTTCCAATTTTCGTTTTACCTGGTTTGATGATAATGAGAGCGCCATCGACTTTGGATGAAAGTGCTATCGGATCACTTACAATAGAAGGAGATGTATCCAGAATAATATAATCAAATTGGTTTCTCAAGCTGTTAAGAATTGAATCCATTCGTTGTGAACTCAACAATTTGTGCGGATTAGGAGGTAAAGATCCACTCGTAATAACACTGATGGGTGTATCCCCCCAGATTCTTATCACATCATCTATTTTGGAATCCGAAGAAAACAAATCACTCAATCCTTTTCGGTTATCGAGCCCTAAGATACGATGTAGAACTGGACGTCGCAGGTCAGAATCCACAAGAATTGTCCGCTTACTGTCTTGTGCCATTACAACAGCCAGATTTACTGCGATAGTAGATTTTCCTTCCATCGGATTCGTGCTTGTGATCACAATCGTTTTTAGGGATTGATCAACACCAACAAATTCAATATTCGTTTTTAATGTTCGAAAACCCTCAGTAACTACAGAAAGCGGGTAATCTGCGGTAAAAACACCTGATAGTTCTCCATCTCTTTGACGTTCCTTGGGCGCTTTAAACTCGCCAATCATGCCGATTACATCGGTGTTCAAAAAATACTGGACATCTTCCGGGGTTTTTAATGTATCGTCCAAATACTCAATAAAAAGCGCTATTCCCCCACTCAGCATTGCACCGATGACAATTCCAATGAGTATAAACCGACTACGCTGAGGTTTTTTAGGATTTGAGGGTGAATTTGCGGGTTCTATTTGAACCACATTGGGAGTGTTTTGAAGCCGCGCCAGACGAACCGTCTCATAATTATTGAGCAAACTGGTATAAATTTGCTGGTATAGCAGTAATGAGGTTTGTAATTGGTCCTCGCGGTTTTGTTTTGCAGAATTGTGCCCTTCTTCACTATTTGAACCCAGAACCAGAGCATTCCCATATGCATTTTTATAAAGGTCCCGCAACGTCTGCAATTTATCGAGACGATTCTGTGTTTCCTTGTAAATAACCATAGCTGCTGGAGAAAGTGTGGGTGTTGGCACCGGGGTTGCAGTCGGAGAGAAGGAGGATTCAGGTGTTGAAGTAGGCAGGGGAGTGGGAAAGAATAAAATAAGGTCCGCCTCCACATTTATGATTTCAGCCTCCGTTGAGTCCAACTGCTCCTGCAGCTCTGAAAGTTGCTGCTGGTATTCTTCCATTAATAATTGTTCTGTGGTCAAACTAGATTGAACCATCTCCTCTTGTAAGCGGGTTATCTGCTCCTCTACCTGGGCAATCTGGTTTTGAAAAGTATTCTCCGAAGCTTCATAGCGGCTTGCTTGCAGCTTATCGTTGTAAGAAATAAATACATCCACCAATTGGTTTGCTATCTCAGCAGTTCGGGCTGGTTCAGCACTTAAAACGGATATATCAAGCAAGGACGAATCGGGTACCAATTCGACGCTAACCTGGTTTTTGGATACCTGGTAGCCCAGCTGGTCGCTAAGGGTTTTGAGTATAGGACCGCTCACAAACAAATTCTGGTAGGTTTTTGCTAATTGGATATCACTGTAGATTGAATAATAATCTGATACATCCGGGCTTGAAACACGACTCACCATTACTCTGGTTGTCGCCTGATAAATAGAGGGTAGCCGCAAGGTATAAAAATATGAAATTAAACCTCCAAGAATCCCTCCCAAGATTATCAACCACATCCATTTCCGTAAAATTAACCAGTATTGTTTTACTTCCATGAAATTGATCTGCCAAATATTCAAGAAATGTTTATAAGACTACACTATTCACAATTCTGCTTGTATAGTCACCAGTCAGATAAATAAAAGTGAAATAAAATTCTCTGAACGAAGTGAAGATTCCAGACTCCTCGCTACGCTCAATATGACATCCCAATTTTTATTAACCAATCAAAAACACAGTCACTAACTCGTTTGAATATAATTTGAACATATACTATAACATGCATGAATCAAATTAATGATACCCTGCTATGGGTAATAACAACATAGTTCTTGAGTTGGTTTTTGAAGCATACACCCGATAGATCATACTTATTATTGGTCAATACCATAATCAATAAATTTTCTGAATTTTTCAAATATTGAATTAAGAAACAGCAAGAAAATTAAATTTAGCAATCTTATTGGTCTGATCAGGTAATAGATCGGATACAAATAATCAGGTAAATCCACGACTATCCAATCCATTTGCCTGGGTATAAAAACTAAATTCCATATATAAACCCACCAATCAGTAAAATTCTCTCTGGTACGAAAGAAAAAAAAAGCCCCCGAAAGTCCTCCTGGGACGGAGGCTTCAATAAGAGATTTTTTTACAACCTGAATAAAAAGTTTTTCCAACACGGGATCAGCATTAATTTCTTGTTGCACTATATTTGGTAATTTTATCCGACCCAATCTTTCGGCCAGCATAATACCTAAGTCTAATGATCTCAAGAATCCAATACTGCGAGCTCTGTCTCGTAAGGCAAAATAATCCAAATCCGGATAAATCTTGATCAGTTGAACGATATCTGCAATCCATTTTAACCGGCACCACTGGTGATTGGCACCATGGTGACAGAGAAAAAGTAGTAAGGTTTCCGGAGGCAGCGCCAAAACAGCAGTATCAAGAAAATAAATTTTTTCTAATCGCTGCCAAAATTCTTCATGTCCCAGAGGAGAGACAAACATTTTATTCGCGACTCCCCAATGCAATTCAACTGAATAACCTTGTCGGATAAAATGAAGATCATTCCCAGACCTGACAAGACGTTTTTTCTTGTCCGGATTTACTGGTAATGCCTGTCGATATCCCTCGATCGTCAGGAGTTCACAGGTTCTAAAAAAATCTTTTTCGTGGATCAATATATCCAGATCATTGAATTGACGTAAAGATAGATCTCCGTAAAGTTGTACTGCCAAGGAAGGACCTTTGAGCGCTAACGATTCGATTCCATGCCTGGATAACAGCGACATAACATGCAGTAAATGATCCGCTTTGCGTAGATTTTGTACTGCTATGGCTCGATAGAGCCTCATCAATTCATGCAGCGCCTCACCTGGAACATACTCACCCGAAAGATTCTTAAGCCGGTCATAAAGTAAAGGCACCATATGGTGATAAATAGCAAAATGTCTTATTGTGTTCCAATTCATGTCGTGTCTTAAGAGATTTCGCATTCGATCACCTTGCAGCTCGCCAACGAGAATGGTGCTGAACACCAATTCGTGTTCCATGGTTTGCTTCTGGTTATTCTGGTAAATTCTCATTTAAATCGATTTTTGGTACCATGGATAAATTTTTGCGTACACACAATAATCCATTCAGATTAAAGTAAATAAGACCAATCAATTATTGGATCTATTTTTTTTCAGAAAATTGAAGAATTCAGTTATTGTTCCATAAAACTCATAATATACTATAATTGAGGATATTATTAAGAGATGATTAGTTTAGATCAAAAATATTCAAAAGATTCATCGATTATATCCAGAGAAATCGCCGGTGATATTATCCTTGTACCTATCCGAAGGAATGTGGGTGATTTAGAGAGCATTTATACACTCAATGAAACTGCTGCTTTTGCCTGGAAATTAATTGATGGTGTAATGACAATTGAAGGAATTCGAGATCAAATTGTTTCAGTATACGATGTTGAAACAGAGCAGGCTGAAAAAGATATTATTGAACTGATTTCTAAACTAATCAATATCGGTGCTGTTCAGAGAGTCTGATATGGAATGTGCCCATATTCCAAAAATCCGATACGCTGATTTTAGCCAGGAGTTTAATCAAAAAGTCTCCAGGATGAGAATTCCTGCAGCGGGTTCAATGGAACTCACTTTTCGATGCAACCTGCGATGTAAACACTGTTATATTTCACATGGACACAGCGGTATTGCCGGTGAGAGAGAACTCAATCTTTCAGAGATCCAATACATCATGGATGAAATTGTTGATGAGGGATGCCTGTGGTTTTTATTGACAGGCGGGGAGCCATTATTGAGGAGGGATTTTCAGGACATCTATCTTTATGCTAAGAAAAAAGGTCTTTTGATAACTCTATTTACTAACGGCACAATGATAACCCCCAGAGTAGCTGATTTTCTGGCTGAGTGGCTTCCTTTTAGTGTAGAGTTAACGCTATATGGACACACCCAAGAAACATATGAGAAGGTAACCGGCATACCCGGGTCACACGCTCGCTGCCGGCATGGAATCGAATTGTTAATTGATCGAGGTGTACCGCTTAAACTCAAAACCATGGTCCTTACGCTCAACCAGCATGAACTCTGGGATATGAAAATTTTCGCTGAGGATTTGAAATTAGATTTCCGGTATGATGGCATAATAAATCCGGGAATTGAGGATTCAAAATCACCGCTTTCAATGCGCTTACCACCAGAAGATTTTGTTGAACTTGAGCGGATTGATGAAGCGCGATCAGAAAGATTATCAAAAATGTTCAATGAACGCGCTGGTATCAAAGATCAATCTCGAAAACTTTACCGCTGTTTAGCTGGTATCAATGGATTTCACATAGATCCATATGGAAAACTGAGCCTTTGCATGTTAGAGAGAAAACCGGAGTATGACCTCAGAAATGGTTCTTTCCACGAGGGGTGGAATACCGCAATACCAAAATTACGGGAAAAGGAATATGGAAATGGATTTAGATGCATCCAATGTGATTTACGATTAGCCTGTTCACAATGCCCGGCTATGTCGCAATTGGAGAATAAAAATCCAGCCATTCCAGTGGAATATGTGTGTCAGGTTACCCAGCTTCGTGCAAAAACTTTTAGAGAAAAATTTACTGATAATTATCAACGGGTTAGGTAGAAATCAATTTATTCCACCCAAAATATACTTATATAGTTTTAGACGGAGGTAAAAATGAACACCGATAAAAACCCTAAACCAGCGAAAAAAACTTATATCAAGCCTGAGATTAAGGAGGTAGAACTAGTCGCCGAACAAGCGGTGCTAGCAGTATGTAAGGATAACGCTTTCAGTACTGCCTGTCTTCCCGATCCTTGCACAAATGCTGGGAGTTTTGGCAGCTAGATGCCATCATAATACAAAAATTCCAGGCGATGTTGTGTCCGATCCAATAATTCTGGGGATAGGAGGGATAACAATTGCCCTTGAATCCGAAATAACAGAGAGCGCGTTTGATGTCCCGGCGCGTTTTTTTGATTTTTATACAAATCTCAGACCTGATGTAAGATTGTCTATCCATCGAGAATTTTTCCATGAATGGAAGGATAAATCTGTCCGTAAAATTTTCGATACAGGTCTTTCATGGAGCCTATTCCGTAATCAATTTAACTGGCTGCTATATGTGCGCTCGCCAAGCGGCAACCCATATCAATTGGGCGTATTTGCAGACAACTATCATTCCGGAGATATTTTCGTCATTGAGAGTGCGAGAAATCCGGAATACTATAATTTCCCATTGGGGAAACCAATGGGTGAAATCTTTATGGCAAATTTACTTGCCAGAGGATATGGCATAAGTATGCATGCTTGTGGTGTTATTTATAATGGCAACGGATTACTGTTTACAGGTACAAGCGGATCCGGCAAATCTACAATAGCAAAGTTGTGGCAAGGTCTAGAGGGGGTAAAAGTGGTGAATGATGATCGAGTGATTATACGTCTTATTGATGAGAAATTCTGGTTGTATGGAACTCCATGGCACGGCCAGGGAGGTATGGCATTACCAGATGCTGCGCCGTTGGAAAAAGTATTCATTCTCAAACATGGAAAGAAAAATGAAATTCAACGTTTGGATATTATCAATGCGACTACGGCTCTGCTTGTGCGGTCATTTGCCCCATTATGGGATAGAGATGCGATGGATTTTTCACTGGGCTTGCTGGGGAAACTCAGCGGAGCGCTACCCTGTTACGAATTGGATTTTGTTCCCGACCGTAATGCAGTTGAATTTGTCAGATGTCTAAATTGAACATTAATAACGTTGAATTATCTTCACTGGCGGAACATATTCTGGGTGAAGGATTTAATCTTCGATTTCGTGCTAGCGGTAAAAGCATGCAGCCGTTTATCCTTGATGGAGATGTTTTAGAGGTTGAACCGTGTAATGGCAGGGTTATTCAAAAAGGGGAGATCATTCTATGTAAAACGGGGGAGAGAAATCTGGTTGCCCACCGAGTTGTAAGATTAGAAAAATTTGATAACAAGAAATCGATATTTTTACGGGGGGATTCAAATTTAAAATCCGAGTATATTGTTTTTCAAGAACAAGTATTAGGACACATTGTATCTATAATGAGAAATAATAGGCGTATAAGGATTGCCTCCACAAGTCAAAGGTTACTAGTAATGCTTTGGAATACATTCCCCCCAGATTTAAGGAAATTATATTGGAGGTTTTTCAATTTTTGGGAGAAATTGGTTCGATTTTCTTTCAGGCAAGAAAATTAAAGATACCAACTTAGTTATGGGTATTATTGGATGATCAAAAGGATTTTCGTACCATTATTTTTTGGGGTTGTGTTCGCTTTTATACTAATAAATATAGTCGGGGCAAGAAACCCAAAAAGAATTGAATCACACGCACCAGAAGAAATCATTCGAATAATAGAGACCAACCCTGGAAACCTGATATTAGAGCTGCAGATTCCAGAATATCGCATTACCCATACTGCAGTAGATGGAGATTATTGTGATTCATTGGAAGTTGAAGATTTTGGTTATACAACGAATGAAGGATGGCCACAACTTCCTACAATAGCGGCTGTCGTTGGGATACCTCCAGGTGATGAACCTATTATTCGAATCTTAGAAAGTGAGGCAAAATCGATCGATAAGGTGATTAACCTTTGTCCGGTACCAACTCAGGTAGTGGGATTTGATCCGTCAGGCAAAGTCAGCCATACAGATATTGAATTTTATCGCAATGATGAAGCATATTCGAATACTGACTTATATCCGAATAAAATTATAGAAACGACAGCGATTGGCAATATCCGGAGTCAACGGATACTACAAATGCGCATTAACCCCTTTCAATATCATCCTGCTTCAGGAGCGGTTCGTTATTACCAACGTATGGTTGTCAGTATTCAATTTCCTTCTCAATCCACAGATCCATCAGCCCTGGAACAAGTACGCTATATTGATGAAGGATCATTTGAAGATTTATTAGCGGAAATGCTGGTTAACTACCAACAAGCCAAAAAGTGGCGCTATAAACCCCCAAAATTATTTTCACCAGATCCGTATCAAGATCCTGCAAGTTCAGCAATGGTCAAGGTATTGGTAGATCAGGATGGTATATACAAGATAACATATGAAGACCTCTCAGGGATTGTTAGGGATTTAGGAAATCCGGATGTCGAATTAATAAATTTGCGCAATAAAGGGAATACAGTTGCTATTAATATAGAAGATGGAGATGATGGAACTTTTGATGCAGAAGATTACATATTGTTTTATGGAGAAAAGATCAATAACAAATTTACCGATACCAATGTTTACTGGCTAAACTGGCAAGCTGCAGATGGAATAAGTATGACTGATGTAGACGGCAGCATTACGGGTTCGGCGGAAATGGCTGTCCAATTCAAAACAACTGAGCGAGTCGAAGAAAATCATGTATACCAATCCGCTTATCCCAGCGGTCCTGATAACGATCACTGGTACTGGGAAATCATCTCTGCGAATAATGCAACAGGCCCAATCACCAAAACGTACACAATAAACCTGCCCTTCAAAGGTACTGAGCCGTTCTCAGCCACTGTGCGTGGATTGCTGCGCAGTTATGCTGCCGTACCCCATCACTACACAAAAATCCTTTTGAACGGAAAATTACTTACCGAAACTGTGTGGCTTTCCCAAGGCGAGTATGCCTTTGAAGTGACCGTTGATGATGAATACTTGTTGGAAGGTGCAAACAAGATACAACTGGTGATTCCTATGGATGCAGGTATCACTCAAGAGATCTTATTTACCAACTGGTTTGAGATTGACTATGAGCGTTCTCACCAGGCAGTGGGCGATCGTTTGATCTTCAGCGATACTCATCCTGGAACATGGGATTTCCAGGTCGGTGGTTTCACTTCCGACACAGTGGAAGCCTATAATATAACAAATCCATTGAGACCCATTCAAATACTTAGCGGAACATTGCGATTGCATGCGAGCTATTACCAGTATCAGTTTGAAGATTCAGTTCATGACACCAGCAGTTTCTTGATCCAAAACTTAGATCAAAGATTAAACCCCACAGGTTTGATCCTGGATTCACCATCTGATCTAAAAAATCCAAGCAATAATGCTGACTATATCATCGTCACTTATGACGAATTTTATGATCAGGTAATACCGCTTGCTGATTGGCGTACAGCTCAAGGTCTAAATGTTTTGGTTGTAAAAATTCAGGATGTGTACGATGAGTTCAATTACGGTGTTTTTTCACCTCAAGCAATCCAAGATTTTATTAAATATGCTTATGAAAATTGGACCAATCAACCAGCCTATGTGCTTCTGGTGGGTGATGGTAACTTCGACTTTTTAGATAATTTTGGATGGAGTGAATTAAATTATATACCACCCTACCTTGATGATGTCGACCCCTGGATTGGCGAAGTGGCCACTGATAACCGCTTTGTTAGTGTCAGCGGTGATGACATCTTCCCGGACATGCATATCGGGCGTTTAGCCGTCAAAACATCCGAAGAAGCTGCTGTTGTGGTAAATAAGATATTGAATTATGAGCAGAATAAGCCTTCGGATTATTGGAACCGCCAAATCACTTTTGTGGCTGATAATTACGATCCTGGTGCGGGAGATTTTTCTGCGCTCTCGGAGGTGATTGCAAATCAATACCTGCCTCCATTTTATTCTCCCAAAAAGATTTATTACTCAGTAACTCATGATCTTTCTGAAGCACAACAAGCCATAATAGATCATGTAAATCAAGGTAAATTAATTGTAAATTATATTGGACATTCAGGCACTCAACATTGGGCCAGTGAAAAGTTGTTATCAATTGACAGCATTAATCTCTTGAGTAATGCTGACCGGTTTCCAATGATGGTGCCAATGTCTTGTTTGGATGGAAATTTTATTTGGCCAAATCCACCCGGTAAGAATTTCTCGTCCTTAGGGGAAAGTCTCGTGAATGCGGAGGGAAAAGGTGCGATAGCCAGTTGGTCGCCCACAGGTTTTGGAGTTGCTACGGGTCACGAATTTCTAAACAAAGGTTTATACAATGCTCTTTTTAAAGATGATTCAACAATTATTGGTCCAGCTACAACCCAAGCAAAATTCCATTTGATTTCATCAACTGCTGAATATAACGACCTGGTAGAAACCTATATGCTGTTTGGTGACCCAGCGACTCAGCTTCACATATCCAAGACTGGCGTTGCTATTGAGAAGGAAGTTGAGCCTGTTAGAAATTTAATTCCAGGTGAATTTCTTACTTACACATTGACATTTAATAATGCCTTTGAATCGACGGCTAATAACGTTGTGATAAGTGATGTTTTACCTGCACAGCTGATTAATCCGTCTGTGGAATCATCCGGCGCGATCATTTCGCCACGTAAAGGTTCACAATTCATCTGGGATGTAGAAAATCTATCGCCAGGTGAGGGAGGGATTATTACGATCACAGCTCAGGTTGAATTCGATTACGAAGGAGATATTACCAATACAGCTGCCAGTTCATGTATACAAGAAGGGAACCTTTATACAAATACTTCCAGGGAAGTTATCTCTCATGTGAAAGGAATTTTAAAATATTACTTACCCATAATGTTATCAAGATTGTTTGATTGAATCTAAATACAATTTAATAAAAGTAGTATAAGTACTAGATTCACATTGCACTGCACTTTATATCAATCAAATTCAACCTCAACAAAAATCCAAATTAGAAAAGAATACAATTTCAACCGAAAGCTGGTTTGGAACGCATAGTCAGATGAATCAGGATGGAATTGGAAATGGGAAAAGAGTGTCCAGTTTTCTGGGGTCACTCAAGTACATATTTAAATGAACAACTTTATGAAAATTTTTTCCCAATACGGAATGATTGATATGAATAGTTCCTAATATGAATAATAATGAGTTTTGGCAATTTTTTTTTCACACGTATTAATATATATCAATTATAATTTTATACGCTTGGTTAATTTTTTACATAACGGATAACGGGGGATGGATTTAGTATAAGATTTTCAAATTCGACGATGTCGATAGGGCGGAGCATGCCTGCGGCTGGATATGTTTGACTGCTTTATGGCGGAAGAATCGTATCTATTCGCTTCGTGATGGTTCCCCAACAAGTATAAAGAAAATATACGCCAGGAATATAAAAGCGATAACCGTCCAAACAAGGAACTTCCAGTTCCCGAATGATGTCACCGCCAACCCGGCTGAAAACAGAAATCCTGATGCAGAAAATACCAGAGCATATCCCCGCTGATTAAGCGTCTGTAAAAACTTTTTTTCTCGCATTGAACTTTCCCAGCTGGCATAACTCAAACCCGCTAAAGCACCAGCCAATCCGATTATCCACAGGGAATTACCGAAAACATTCACCCAATCGATCATTTTATTTGAGAGTCTATCCTTGCATTATGTTTTGGTTCTCTACTGTACAAACTTTATGGTTCTGATATTTAATATTATACAACACATCATTCTTTGATTGCCTATAAGTACCACATGGCAAAATATACTTACTTTCATCTATTTTATTACATTGTTTAAGATCTGTATGTTGTTTAAAAACATCTGCTAATCTTAACATGGAGGATAAATTACTTTTTTTATCGCAAAAATAAAACTTGTTTTTTACAGGGGTACGTGATTTTTTAGGAATAAAG
>Ga0180437_10009151_pt1 | contig 12331 bp, 14 predicted proteins | sample SS_ome_4_FD_132410 | JGI IMG/M metagenome (GOLD analysis project Ga0180437, IMG submission 132410) | Hypersaline lake sediment archaeal communities from the Salton Sea, California, USA - SS_3_D_1 metaG | ecosystem: Environmental > Aquatic > Non-marine Saline and Alkaline > Hypersaline >...
ACATCCCCTGCTGCCACTTACCTGATGGAGATGAATTCTCCTGGAAAATTTCTCAGAATACATGGTACAGTATTTCGAATAATCGAATAATGTCCAGTCAGGGAAGGGTAATTCATCCAGGTTCTGTATGAATTGAGGAGGACCGGTGGTAATAATCTCCCCCTTTTTCCGGTATACAATGCCTGGAATGGAGGAGAGTTCATCCTCCTGTGCAATACGGGGTAATGCATATTCTCCCTCACCCTGCACAATAATATCACATTCGGGACATTCTTCCATGGTTAATCGTGGAATTGATGAGGGATGCGCACCTCCCAGTATCACCTGGGCATCAGTGTGTTCTTTAGTCAGCCGGGCTATTCTATAGCCCTCACAGATGTTGAAGGTCATGGCAGTTATACCCACAATATCGGGTGCAGTTTCACAAAGGACATCCTGGAAGCTGCGTTCACTCACTCCTTCATCGAAAACCTGTACGGACAATCCCTCCCGGACACAGACAGCTCCCAGATATGCCAGTCCAATATGGGGATATACCTTGGGCACAGGTTCACTGCGCTCCAAATATCTTCTTCCAGGGTCTACCAGCAGGATATTCTTATTCACAGTCATTGGCTCCACCTCTGGCAGCGAGGATCTTCAGCAAGAAAATCATGAGAAATAGCATATGCCCGGGCTCTGCATCCCCCACATGAATACCGGTAACAGCAGGTCCCACAGACTCCCTGTAAGGCATCTCTGTCTCTCAGGGCGACAAATACCGGTGATTTCGTCCAGATATCTTCTATCGATTCATGGAGGATATTGCCTGCATCCAGAGGGAGGAGATTACAGGGCTGGACTGTCCCATCTGATGCAATATTGAACCGATGGAAACAGGCCAGACACCGTGTCTGGATGATCACCCGGTCTGTATCCGGTTTCTTATCAGGGAAGGTACCCACTCCTCCCCAGAGAATTTCCAGAGTCCCCTTAAGATCTTCGCGGATGTTCTTGAAATATGCAGCATACTGGGCATATTGTTCATCAGTAAGTCTGTATGAAAGTAAATTGCGTCCACTGCCCACCGGAATTAAATCGTTTATCACATAGGCATGGACCCCCATCTCCACACATAAATCCATGACCTGCTCTATTTCAGAGCAGTTCAGCGTGGTCACGGTGGTAGTAACTACCACTGTCAGATCCTCCTGTACCAGATTTTTTATTCCTGTGCATGCTTTCTCAAAGCATCCAGGAACTCCTCTGAAGGAGTCATGAGTAGGTCCCATCCCGTCTATGCTGGTCTGAATGGAATCGATGCCTATGGTGTGCAGACGGGAAGCAGTGGGAGCATCGATGAGGGTGGAATTTGTGGCTAACGTTACTGCAATATCTAACTCTTTTGCCTTTTGAAGGATAGAAAAGAGATCTTCTCGTAAGAGAGGTTCCCCTCCAGAAAAAGAGATATGCTGGATACCAAAGGCATGTAACTGATCCAATATAGTGAGAATAGATTCTGTAGAAAGATCATCTCCATAAGACAATTCTTTATTTGAACAATGCCTGCAGGAAAGATTACACCTACTTGTTACGTCCCAGGTCACTTTTCGGGGTGCAATTAATGGTTTATTATATCCATACTTTTTTATTCCTGATATAAAACTCTCTATGACCTTTTTTTTATGAACATCATATGATTTTTTCTTTTCGGAAGAGAGAAGATCGATAATCTTATGTACTTCATGTTCATCCATATAATTCACCTTTGTAAAGAAACAAAAAGAAAAAAAAGTGAGAAAATAGTATTTTTTAATCAACACATACAACTTCTGCGAGATCTGTACATACAACTTCTGCGAGATCTGTACATACAACTTCTGCGAGATCTTCCATCTTTTCACCTCCTGAAAAGTGATTAAAAAAAGTTAGATTCTATTCTATATAAATTTTACTATATAAAATTTTAGGAAATATATTACCATATTCTTTTATTTTTTTACCTAAAAATTTTTTTTTAAGTTTCCAAATACACATTTAACATATTATCTTTAAAGTATATGGTATTCCAGAATCGATGGAGATGGTATGGGGTCTCATTACCATAAAATAATTGCTGGGAGTCATTACTACACATCTATCTCCCAATTACAAAATCTGAAGGCTTTCATCTTTGCTTTCTGTATGCATAAGAACCCTTCTATAGACTGCGCCTTTCCATTCATGTAGGGTAAAAAGGAAATGATTTTTGAGAATATGCTGTCAATTTTATTACAGTGCCACCACATTATTACAGTATCAGTCCAGATATTCAACGCAAAAATATCTTTAACCATTTCTTGAGGAAGGAGCATTCCACTCCCAGTCTTCTCTCCAACGCCATGAGCAGCCAGATATCCTCCTCATCCACACTCCTGGTGAGCAACAGTCCGAATCCATACAGCACAATGTACAGGATCAAGAGGAAGGGAAGCATCCATACCTCCAGGGTTACCATCCTTTGTAAGATGAACTGACAGCCCCCGATTATTGGAAAAGAGAATAACATGGGTTTCACATAGTTCCATTCCAGGGGGTGAATCCCAGAGGTAGCGTAGAGGGCAATCCCCCGGGTAAGAGAGGCAACGACAAGTGTTATCAACATGGAAATAGCCGCACCTTCCATGCCCATGGCCGGTATCAGAAAGAGGTTTGCTGTGAGATTGGTGAGGGCGGTGAGAACTGTGGCTCCCATCATGATCCTGGTTTTCCCCATGGCAATTAACGCGCCTCCATTGGGTCCAAAAACTGTATGCAGGAGATATCCAATGGCAATTATTCTGAATGGCAACACTGCTGGCAGATATTTATACCCATACAGAAATTGAAAGAGAATTTCGGTGTTAAAGAACAACACTAAAAAAAGGGGAATGGTGAGAAATAACACCCATTTTGAAACGATGGTAAATACTTTTTTCATTTCAGAAAAAAATCCCCGTGAAAAAAGAGACGTAGCTACTGGCATATAGATGAAGAGAAGAGCTCCCAGAAATACCTGAATCAGCCTGGATGTTGGAAGGGCTGCATTATAGAGTGCTATCTCTGTTGAAGATTTAAACACTCCCAGTAACAGGGTATCAATCCATGCTGTGATTAATTGAAAAAGTGATCCTCCCAGGAGTGGAAGAGAGAAAATGATCATCTCTTCTGCCAGAGGACAGACTCTCTCAAATCGAGGGAGCCCCACCCGGTAACAGGTATAACACAGAAGAAGTACAGCAGCGAGGACAAATGAGATGAGATACCCCAGTATTACCCAATGAAAATGCAGGTTCTTCACCAATATAATGGTTAATATAGAAAGAAATAAGAAATTCCTGAGAAAATCATTGAAAATAACCTTGACTTCAGCCTTCTCGATCCCTCTGAAAAAGGATATCAATACATCGAGTAACAGGCTGAAAGGGAGTGATAGAGAGAGTACCTGTATAATCCAGGTGATATCCTTTCCGAAAAAAGAGGAAATGTGCCCAGATCCTACATAGAGAATGAGACAGCATACGCTCCCTGATACCACTGAAAGAACGATCAGGGCAGAAAAAATATTCTGTCTGATATTCCCTGGTGTGACTGATGAATACCATGAGATAACTCTGGCTACTCCGTCATGGAGCCCCAGGCCGCCAATGGACAGAATGACTGCAACCACTGCCAGGGACAGGGAATATAATCCATATTCTGGGGGAGTGGTCACCCGAATTATAGCCCATCGCTGAAGAAATGAGAGAAACAAAGCTAAAAAAATGCCTATTGAAGAAAAGAGTGTTCCTTTGGCTATGCTCTTCAGGGATCTTGAAATTTCACTCATGAGCCCACCACATGGGTTAGTAATTCTCTATTTATTATCTCACTCTGTCTGTTCTTTTAAGTGTTACCATTATTTTTCGCTCTTTCACCTTCCTTCCAGAATTCACTGTGTAGCTGATTTCAGGAATAGACTGCTAATAGATAGAATCGTCCATCTGTCCACAGGAGAGAGATATTCCCCTTCATTGAAGACAGATAGACTTGTGCTCTGGCCTCGGATACCACCACCAGGTATTCTACACCTGAAGAGACACATACTGAATACGTATTACTGTCTATTGACCCTATCTGTCTGTTTACCTGTACATCCCATATAATGTGTGGATGGTCTGTAATGAAGGCGAATAAGTATCTTCCATTGTGGAACCAATTCTGCACGTAGAGAGTTCCCTCTGGAATAATGCTACTCAATTCTTCACATGATGTCACATCATCACTGCGAATAGTGGTGGGATAATAGGCCAGTGCTATTCCCACCGGATACACTGAAAACAGGAGAATAGATGTAAAAAAGGAAAATTTGAGGAAAGTGTGATTCTTTAATGCAGGCATTATTTCTTTTACAAATCCATACCCTCCATACATACCAATGGAGAACAGTAAAAACAGGAGAAATCGCTGATTACTCAAATAGATTCCTACCAGAAAGAGCTGGCTGTACACGGTGAGTGCAATCATCCACACAAAAAATATTTTATCCACAACCCGCATCGGTGATTTCCTGGCATAAAAATGGAACAATGTTCCACAGAAACTCACTGACGCTATGAGTGTAAAATGTCGTGGCCAGTATGCAATGAAGAAGAATTGACGTAACATAGATGCTTTCTGCGATGATGGAGAACCAAAGGCACTGCGCAGAACATCTATCAGAGAGGTTGATTCCCCAAGAACAGAAAAAAAATTCCAGCCATACACAGTAATAATAGCCAGAATAACCAGTACCACGAGTATGAAAAGACGGGATATACTTTTCCTGAAGAAAAAGAGGGTGCATCCCATAAAAATAAAAGATGCGACGGCTGTAAACAGGTGGGTCAAAGATGCTAAAAAGAAAAGGAGTACTGACCAGAAAATCCAGGTGCTACCTCGAGACTCTGAAAATTTCACCACACCATACACCCCTGCAAGGAAGGGTATGAGGCTCACAGTAATGGGAGTAGATGTCCACAGCCCATGGTAGGAGCCACTGGGTGGCATCAATGCAATGAAAAAACAGCTCACCGCTGCAGCCTGTTTTCCAAAGAGACTATCTCCTATCCGATACACCAGATAGATAACAGTTACAGGGGTTATGAATCGCAGAAGAGCAGCTATCCACAATACTGACACACCTGTTTTTCTCAGAGGAACAGTGATTAGGTAATACAATGGCGGATGGATATCAATAAAGCCATAGGGGGTGGTGAAAAGATTTTTGATACCATGATCTGCCATTTCTTCTATTCTATACGCAAAAAACCACATATCAGTTTCAATGAATCCTCCCTTTACCATCTGAACCGTTGAAAAATAGATATTTATAGATACACTTATGCTCACAGCCAGTATGACAAGATTCAAAGGGCGTTCATAAAAATAGGATTCGAAAAATGCAAACAATGAATCAATTGTTTTTTTGAACATACTGCGTATCATCACATTGATTGACATAAATAAACAATTCACCTGCTGTATAAATAAATATGGTACCGAATGATTCCCCTCTTCATCTTCCCAGCATGTCTTGACATTCATCGCATCTTTCAGGGATATGCAGAAGGGAGGAGTGGACAGATATGTTATTACAATATCACTCTCTGATAGTCTTTCTTCTGATGCGCATTTTTCATGTTCTATGATGTTCAGACAGTAGGTTTATATGGCATCTTTCAAAGGTCTCCACAGGTGAGAGAATGGAAATCAAGTTACCTACGTATTGTTTCTTGGAGGATACATTTGTAAAATGGGAGGATGCAAAAGTACCTGTTTCTACCCATGCTCTTCATTATGGAACTGCTGTTTTTGCTGGGTTACGTGGCTACTGGAACGGGGAGACTCAGCAGATGTATGTGTTCAGAATACGTGACCACTTCAAACGATTTCATGATTCAGCCAAAATTCCCTTCATCGAAATAAAATATTCAATAGACGAACTCATCTCCATCACCAAGGAACTCCTCAGAAAAAACGAATTTTTCTGTGATGTATATATTCGCCCGCTTGCCTTCAAGAGTGTGGGACCCAAGGTTGTGGGAATGGATATCACCGAAATCCCCAGTTCTTTTCTCATGTTTGCACTGGGATTTGGTGATTATCTCCCGGTAGGTGGTGGACTGCATGTGTGCACCAGCACCTGGAGAAGAATTCCAGACACAGCTATCCCTGCCCGGGGAAAGATATCCGGGACCTATGTCAATTCCTGTCTGGCCAAGGCAGAAGCTGTGCTGTCTGGATTCAATGATGCAATCTTTCTCACACAGGATGGTTATGTTTCTGAGGGCTCAGCCATGAATCTCTTCATAGTGCGTGATGGGACCCTCATCACCTCGCCTGTCTATGCAGACATTCTGGAAGGAATCGTCAGACGATCACTCCTGGAAATTGCTTCCAACCTGGATATTCCCACGGAAGTTCGCCCTGTCCAACGATCTGAGCTCTATATCTGCGATGAAATCTTTTTTTGCGGAACCGGGGTCCAATTTGCTCCGGTGACCAAAGTAGACCATAGAGAAATTGGAGCACCCCATCTGCCCATTACTACCAAACTACAGGAAGAATTTTTCGCTATAGTACGAGGAAAGAGAGACGCATATGCCCACTGGCTCACTCCTATCTACGAATAAAGTGGCTCTGGTATGCCACTGTCTACTGGACCCGTTGACCAGAGCCCAGGGGACAAAACCCCTCCGCCGGGACTTCATCCCGGTACTGGTAGCTGAAGATGTCAGTCTACTCCAGCTTCCCTGTCCAGAACTCATTTTTGGATTTGTCAGGGCTCCCTGCAATAAAGAAGACTATGATACACCTCAATACAGGTACCATTGCAGAACAATAGCCCAGGATACGATACACATCATTGAAGCCTATACCCGAGCTCACTTCCAGATATGTGGTCTCATATCCATAGGAGGATCACCCTCCTGTGGATGCCAAAGGACTCATGTTCAGGGGGAACACGTTTCTGAACCAGGTATTTTCATTGAAGAGCTCCAGGTAGTTCTCAATGAAGCCTCTATCGCGTTGAATATCACCGATCATGAATTACTCACTGAAAAATCATCCATCCATGCCTTCCTCGGAAAAAAGGAGGAGTAACCACAGAAACTTTTTATAGGCAAATTGATACACTTCTCCATGACCATCTTTGAAGATATTGCACAGGCAGTCATACATGGTGATGCACCCCGGGTCAAACAGCTCACTGAAGAGGGACTCCAAAAAGAAATTGCTCCCATGAAGTTAATCAATGAAGGACTGATCAAAGGCATGGATGTAGTGGGAGAACAGTTCAGAAAGATGGAAATTTCTGTTCCTGAAGTACTGATTTCTGCTCGTGCCATGCTCACCAGCATGGAATTATTGAAACCTCTTCTGGCAAAACACGATGTCAAGCCCAGGGGGACCCTGGTTATCGGGACGGTGAAAGGGGATATCCACGACATAGGGAAAAATCTCGTAGCCATGCTCATGGAAGGTGCAGGATTCGAGGTCATCGATTTGGGTGTGGATGTCTCTCCCCAGCAATTTGTAGAAGAAATTACTCAATCTCGCCCAGACATTGTAGGTCTTTCTGCACTATTAACTATTACCATGCAGGAAATGCCTGAAATAATACGAGCTATTGAAACAGCTGGATTACGTTCCCAGGTGAAAATAATGATCGGAGGTGCACCTGTCACCCAGGACTTTTGTGATTCCATAAGAGCAGATGCCTATGGAGAAGATGCCCGAGATGCTGTGGAGAAAGCACAATCTCTTTTACATATTATGTGATAGCACCTTTTCTTGTTGCATAAAATACGTATCAAGCTCTTCAATTGCCTTAATATATCCTTTCGTTAATTTTTTTAGGTTGACCCAGTAATAGATATTTGGAGCGTATCCCATAACTTCCAGTTCCTCTCTCAACTTTTGAAATAAAATACGTCCTGTACGATCAAAATCGGTGAGAATAATAATATTCTTACCCTCAAAAAGCGAAAAATCATCGAACAATCTCTTTCCACTCACCGTCATCATTTCATGGGTAATGCCTAGATTGTGTAATGCTTCAATATCATGGTGCCCTTCCACGAGGATGAGGGCAGACTCTTCTTCTTTAAGAGTTTCAATGAGATTCTCCACCTGTTCCCTGTTTCTGTCCTGTATCATTCCATATCCTCCTCCCCTTCCACCAGCTGTGTGAGAATCTCCACTGTTTCATGCCAGGAGTTGGTGACAAAAATTTTTTTGGATCGTCCCATTTTTCCAGAAATAATTTGAGGATGGCTGAAGAATCGAGAAAGAAAGTCTGTAAGATCTTTATTAGCCTTCCCCCCTCTGGGTTGTGCTTTCACGCGGATTTTTATCTCCTGTCTCCATACATCATATTCTACCGAATATCCTTTGGCATTGGGGATCACATGCACCTGTACTATCGTTCCCCCCTCCGTGGGTATTGCTGCGTCCTCACCCGTCATGGAGTACACCTGCTTGACTATTCATAACGATCCTCTGGAAGGCAATGGTATAATACTATCTGATTCCCACCGTGCATCCATGAGCCTCCAGGATGGCGCCAAATCTGCGTAGCGTTTCTAAAGGATAGGGATGTACTGTCTCAAAGGAAGGATCCAGGGTCCTCTCGGGAATGAATTGTTGAAGAAAATACATTCGAGCATGTTTCACCCGGCACCCTATATTCTCAAAAGTTTTCCTGGTATGAAACACAGGGATCACTGTAGTCCTGAATTCATAGTCAATTTCACCCTTCAAAATAATATCCAGGGATTCTTCAATTCTGGATATATTCATCTTCACTCCTGCGACTGCAGGATAGGTATCCATGTCTGATTTGATATCCATGGCAATATAATCTATAAGCGATTCTTCCATGAGATCCTGAATCACCTGTGGACAGGACCCATTGGTATCCAGTTTTACCTGTAGGCCCATATGCTTAATGTGTGCCAGAATATCCTTCAATCTCCAGTCGAGGGTGGGTTCTCCCCCGGAAATGACCACCCCATCGATATATTTTCTTCGAGAGGCGAGTTCATCCAGTGCATATTCAATATCCAGGGGGGGACGAGTCTGCAGGACCAGTTCATGATTATAACAATACGGGCACCTGAAATTGCATCCTGAAAAGAAAAGAATGGATGCAATAGTATGGGGATAATCTGAGAGTGTGGTTTTCTGGATTGCCACTACCATACAGATACCTGCGCTGCTGATGAAGCAATACCTGAGAGGATGTCATGTTCCATAGAAAAGGGTTTTCTCTCCTTGAATTCTTCCCGTTTTCCTCTGTTCCAGTTATTCACTGGCCGAAGATATCCCACCACCCGGGAATACACTTCCGTGGATTTTCCACAGGTACACACCGGCACTTCACCTGAGATATATCCATGATCGGGACAGATGCTGAAGGTAGGGGTGATGGTAAAATAGGGGATCTTGAAGGTTGAGGCAATTTTATGCACCAGTGTTTTACAGGCTTCTCCACTGGGGAGTCGTTCTCCTAGAAATCCATGGAACACCGTACCCCCGCTGTATTTTCTCTGTAACGCTTCCTGCAGCTCCAGTGCTTCAAAGATGTCTTCTGTGAAATTGACAGGAAGTTGTGTGGAGTTCATATAATAGGGCTCATCTGTACCTGCTGTAATAATAGAAGGATATAAATGCTTATCAATGCGTGCAAACCGATATGACGTTCCTTCTGCAGGAGTAGCTTCAAGATTATATAAATTTCCCGTTTCTTCCTGAAAGTGGGTCAATTCTTTTCTCATGAAATCCAGCAGAGAAAGAGCGAATTTCCGTCCCTCTTTTGAAGCAATGGTTACTCCCATGAAATTGAGAAGCGCTTCATTCATTCCATTGATACCGATGGTAGAGAAATGCCGGTCGATAGTACCCAGGTAACGGCGAGTGTAGGGGAGGAGTCCATTTTCCATATTCCTTGAAATGAGCTTTCGCTTTATCTCCAGTGATTTCTTGGCCAGATCCATGAGAGATGCTACCCGATTGAAAAATTCATCTTCGCCCTTTGAAAGATACCCGATTCGAGCCAGATTCAGGGTCACTACTCCTATGCTGCCGGTGGATTCTCCTGCCCCGAAGAGACCACCTGTCTTGTTTTTCAGTTGACGAAGATCCATCTGCAATCGGCAGCACATTGCCCGAACATCTTGGGGACGTAAATCACTGTTGATGAAATTCTGGAAATAGGGAAGTCCATATTTTGCTGTTGTTTCAAAGAGGAGACCTGCATTTTCCGTGTCCCAGTCAAAATCTTCAGTTATATTATAGGTGGGTATGGGAAAGGTGAACACCCGTCCCTTCATGTCTCCTTCCCACATGACCTCCAGGAATGCCTTATTGATCATGTCCATCTCATCCTGGAATTCACCATAGGTCTCATCCAGGACAGTAGATCCGATGAAGGCTTGCTGTCCTACCAAATCCTTTGGAACTACCCAATCCAAGGTGAGATTGGTAAAGGGAGTCTGTCCTCCCCAGCGGGATGCCACATTTAAATTAAATACGAATTGCTGAATGCGCTGTTTTACCTCTTCATAAGTGAGATTATCCCCCCAAATGTATGGTGCCAGATAGGTATCGAAAGAAGAAAAGGCCATGGCTCCTGCCCATTCATTCTGCAGCGTACCCAGAAAGTTAATCATCTGCCCCAGAGCAGTATCTAAATGCCGTGCAGGACTGCTCTCCACCTTCCCATATATCCCATTGAATCCTTCATAGAGCAATTGACGCAGGCTCCATCCAGCACAGTATCCCACGATTCCCATGGATAAATCGTGAATATGGAAGGCACCATGTTCATGAGCCAGGGAGATTTCAGGGGGATAGAGATTGTGCAGCGTATAATTAGCGATGACACTTCCTCCCACATGCATGAGTAAGCCAGAAAAGGAATACGCAATATTACTGTTCTCGTTGACCCGCCAATCCTTCTGACGCAGATATCCATCCATGGTCTGGGTGATATCCATGATGAGGTTCTGGGTCTCTCTGATTTTTTTATGTTGTTCCCTGTACAGAATATAGGCCTTGGTGGTCCGATAATGACCAGTTTCTGTTAATATTTTTTCCACTGCATCCTGTATCTCTTCCACGTGAAAAATGCCATCTGTGGTCTGGGTCTCCAGATACTCCACCACAGTATCTGCTAATTGGCTGGCTAGCAATCGATCTGTTCCGCCCACAGCCTGGGCCGCCTTGAAAATAGCCTCTGTGATCCGCTCTTTATCAAAGGTTACCATCCTCCCATCCCGTTTTTTTACGTGGGTAATCAACTACTCACCTTCTCAATTTCTTTTAAAAAAAGATCCAAATCATCAAATTCTTTATATACACACGAAAATCGTATATATGCAATTTTATCTATATCTCTTAATTTTTCCATGACTAAATCTCCTATTATCTCACTTTCTATTTCTGTCTTTCCCATATCCTGTATGTTATTCTCGATCTCATCCACCAGGCCTTCAATATCGCTCTGTGAAAGGGGTCTCTTTTCGCAGGCCTTTTGAATACCCTTCATAATTTTTTCTCTTGTATAGGGTTCCCGCCTTCTATCCTTCTTCACCACATTGAAATTCCGCTCAATTCTTTCATAGGTGGTGAATCTTCTCCTGCATTGGATGCATTCCCTTCTTCTTCTCACTATACTCCCATTTTCACTTTCTCTACTATCTATGACCTTTGTTTCCTCAAAGGAGCAATACGGACACTTCATAAGACCACAATATATAGATTCTTACCCTATGTTAAACCACAATATGTAGTATTTTCTGTAATTAAAAGAGATATAAAAAGCTTTTCGATTTTGAAAGTTTCAATAAAATTATAAAAAGTAAATAAAGTAAATACTCTCATTATTATTTCTTTAAATTCATTATATACTTTTTTTAATTATAGTCTTCATATAAAGCAAATACTAAATAAATTTAGGTGTCCCGAAATCTTTATAAATCCAGGATCTTCATGTGCTTGTACAGGGGATGTGAGATTCCCTGAAACCAATCTATCATATATATGAGGTGAAGCATGTGAGTAATGGCAGAGGAAGAGGTAAAGGCAGAGGTGGCGGAATGGCTATGGGACCTGGAGGAAAATGCTATTGTCCCTCTTGTGGGTACGAAATAGACCATCAAGTAGGAGTACCCTGCTATAACAAAACCTGCCCTAAATGTAATACTCCTCTTACCCGAAAACGGTAACTATTCCTCCAGAACGAAATATCATACCTTTCATTTTTTCTCTTTTTGCATGCTGTATACCACTGTCTGAATATAATTAACCG
>Ga0180437_10009152_pt1 | contig 12331 bp, 9 predicted proteins | sample SS_ome_4_FD_132410 | JGI IMG/M metagenome (GOLD analysis project Ga0180437, IMG submission 132410) | Hypersaline lake sediment archaeal communities from the Salton Sea, California, USA - SS_3_D_1 metaG | ecosystem: Environmental > Aquatic > Non-marine Saline and Alkaline > Hypersaline > Sediment...
CTCCTTCCCAGCTGCCCCGCGGCGGGTTAGGAGCATGTCAAGATCGTAAACCGGGATCCGAAGGGTGGGAGGCCAATCGGCCTCTCAAACCTAGGAAAGAGAGCTGTGTCAACCGAAACCGTATGCACAGGCAACAAAGAAATCATTCTCGTAGGCACTGCACACGTGTCCAAGGATTCGGTCGAAGAGGTGCGGCAGTCCATTCAGTCTGCGAAGCCGGACGTGGTGGCCGTGGAACTGTGCCAACGAAGGTACGACGTACTCAAGAACCCGAAAAACTGGCAGGAAACCGATATTGTCGGGGTTATCAAGGAGAAGAAAGTTTCCTTCCTGTTTGCGAACCTCGTACTGGCCGCCTTTCAAAAGCGCATCGGGGAAAAGCTCGGCGTTCGGCCCGGACAGGAGATGCACGAAGCCATTCTGGTGGCCGAGGCAGAGAACATCCCGGTGGCCCTGATCGACAGGCCGGTCCAGATAACGCTCCAAAGGACGTGGCGAAAGCTGTCACTCAAGGAACGCTTTCTGCTCATCGGATCATCGATCACCGCCATGTTCGAAACAGACGATCTGGACGAGGAGGCGATCGAAAAACTCAAGGAGAAAGACGTCCTCACAGCCGCAGTGGATGAAATCGCGAAAAAGGCCCCTACCGTAAAGGAGGTCCTCCTTGACGAACGAGACGCCTACATGGCCAGGAAGATTGCGGACCTGGAAGGGGACAGGGTTCTTGCGGTCGTCGGTGCAGGGCACATGAAGGGGCTGGCCGAGCAGCTCGAGGACCCGATCGATGACCTCTCTTCCCTCGAATATGTACCGGAAAAGGGGCGGAACCTCTGGAAGTGGCTGGTCCCGGTCGTCATCCTTGCTCTCGTGTCGGCAGGGTTCTTTTTCGGGGGAACGGCCAGGGGCGTTGAAATGCTCAAGTGGTGGCTCCTGAGCAACGCCGTGTTTGCCGCCCTCGGAGCCGCCGTCGCCCTCGGACACCCCATCACGGTCCTCGTGGCAGCCTGTGCATCGCCCATTACTTCTCTGAACCCGACCCTCGCGGCCGGATGGTTTGCGGGGTTGAGTGAGGCCTACTTCAGAAGGCCAAAGGTCTCGGATTTCGAGCGGCTCCAACAGGACATACTCAGCGTCAGGGGATTCTGGAAGAACTCCGTCACTCGAATCCTATTGGTTGTCATTCTCGCCAACATCGGAAGTTCCGTCGGGGCATACCTGGCAATGCCCATTCTGACCAGAATCATCTTTGAGACGTAGGGGCGAGCCGCAGGCGAAGGAGAAAGGCCCACCTGTGCTCGCGTACTGCCTTTCGAGCGTGTTGATGGGGGATTTTCGGTGCTGACCAAGGCAGATGACTATCCAATCCACCAGCTTCCAGAGCCGATCATGCACGCGGGTAAGGACCGCAACTTCTACGACCGCTATTTCTTCAACGGCTACACGAAAGAGGGCCGGAGATTCTTTGCCCTGGCCTTGGGCCTCTACCCAAACCGGAATATCATGGACGCGTCTTTTTGTGTCATCCACGAGGGTGTTCAACACAACCTGCGGGCATCACGCCATTTGGGTGGGGAGCGGATGGACATACGGGTGGGACCGATATCCCTCGAGGTCCTAGAGCCCTTGAGATCCCTCCGGATCCTCGTGGACGACGACGAACACGATATCAAGGCCGACCTCACCTTCCGCTCTCGAGCGGTGGCCCTGGAGGAACCCCGCTTCACCCGTGAGCTCGGACCTGGCCTGTTGATGGACTACACCCGATTGACACAAAACGGGTGCTATCAAGGAAGTGTGGAGATCAAAGGAAGCCGTCTCGAGGTTACGCCCGACCTGTGGCTGGGCACCCGGGACCGGTCCTGGGGCATTCGGCCCATCGGAGGGGCGGACGAAGGCGGCCAGCAGCCACCCCCTATGCTGCAATTCTACTGGCTGTGGGCACCGGTCAACTTTGAAGACTGCATCACCCTTTACGACATAAACTCGGATGAGAAGGGCCAACCCTGGCACACCCATGGCATCATCGCGCCGATCAGCGGCTGCACCCCGGAGACCATGGAAGCCGTGTCCAGCCGAATCCGTTACCGATCCGGCACACGCCATGCAGAGTCTGCAGAGATTGTCTTTCAACGAAAGGGCGGAGAAGAACTGGTTCTGCATTTCGAGCCCCTGTACCAGTTCTACATGTCCGGGCTCGGGTACCTCCACCCTGAGTGGGGAAACGGCATCGACAAGGGTAAGCTTAAGGTGGCCTACGATTCGATCGAACTCGCTACCGTCGATGAGGCGGTCCCGCTGTACCTCCACGTACAGGCCATCAGCCGTGTTCGGATGAATGGAAAAGAAGGCCTCGGTGTGCTGGAACAGCTCATCCTCGGCCCCCACGAACCCTCTGGATTTACTTCGTTATTCGACACGGCCCAGTAGGATTATGACGATGCGCCGCCATCTGCTTCCTATCGCTGGCCATGCCGGCAGGGTGTCTCTAAGATAGCGCTATGTTCCGTGAGAGTGTGACCGTTTGCCCGGGAAACATAGCGCCCCTTTCCTGTCGACCTGCCAGCCGCGGCGATAGTCCTGGGTAGGGTCCCTGGCATGCTCAGCCCGGCCCGGGGTCCATAGCCGGAGTCCTCAGTCTCAATCCCTAGGGGTTCCCCCGTTGGCCGACCGGTCTTGGAGAGTCCCACGTTCGACACAGCAAAAGAGGAGAAAGTCTCGCTACGCTCGTGATGTGGCGTTCGGCACTGTCGGTGTTCCGGCGAGGGTTGCGTAGGGCGGCTTGTGGAGGACTTCCCGAGTTCCCGCCGGGGAGCTAGGTGAGCTTCCTCAAGGGTTCATCTGCTTTCTTCCGTAGCGGCTTTCCTGGACGAGGGACTATTTGTCCGGAATATGTAGCCCTGCGCAAACCGAGACGGAACACCGACAGTACCGGCCACCTCATCGCCAATGTAGCGATATTTTTACCGTGTCGCACCCTGACCGGGCTGCGCACCCTCTACGATTCAAGGAATGCCCAAAGTTTCCGATACTTACGTAGAGAAATCGGTACCTATCGGAACCATAGCAGTGGGTCCCAGAAAGGGTCATGACTGAACTGACGAACCCGTCCGAGAGGATCCAGCAGATTCTGGGCAAGATCGAGAAACTGCCCATGCTCCCCACCGTGGCCGTCAAGCTTCTCGAGGTCACGGAAGACGAGAACAGCTCTGCTCTCGATCTCGCCAAGCTGATCGAGACCGATCAGGCCCTGGCGGCCAAGACCATGAGAATGGCAAACTCGGCCTTTTACGGACGGTCAAGGGAAATCTCCACACTCCGGGATGCGGTCGCCCTGATAGGTTTTGGGGCCGTGCGAAGCACCGTCCTGACCACATTCTTCATGGAGATCTTCAAGGGATCGACAGACCGGACTGGTTTCGATGTGGAGGCATTCTGGCTTCACTCCCTGGCCTGTGCCATCTGTTGCAGGGAACTCGGCAAAAGGAGCCATGGGCCTGCATCGTTTGCAGAAGAGGCCTTCGTTTGTGGAATGCTCCACGATGCAGGGAAGATCCTGCTGAACAACCACATGCCCGAGGACTACAAGAGGGTCATGGAGTACGTAACGAAGCAGAACCTGACCATCGCCGAGGCAGAGAGGGAGGTCCTCGAGGTCGATCACGCGCAGGTGGGCAGTGAACTGCTGAGGCTATGGAATCTTCCCGACCATGAAACGCGTGCGATCTCGCTTCATCATCAACCCCCTTGCGAAACGGCAAGCCAGGATCCGGGCTCGAAGCTGGCTGAGATCATCAAGCTCGGGAATGCGATCATTCGAATCCAAAGAATCGGTTCCGGCGGTGACGAAATCCCCAGATTCGTCGAGCCCAAGGCCTTGGCATCCCTGGGCCTGACCCAGGAAGACGTCTCCCAACTCGCAGAGGACCTGGACGAAAAGGTATGGGATGCAGCAGAGGTCATGGGGGTCAAGAAGAACGAGAAGAAATCCTACTTCGAGCTGCTCAGTGAGTCGAACCGAGAGCTGTTGTTGACGAGGTCCCTGGCAATATCGGAGGGTAAGTACAAGTTGCTGTTCGACAGTCTTTCCGATGCCCTGTTCCTGATGACGGACGTCATCCATGAGTGCAACGACCAGGCTTCCGACTTGTTGGCCTGCGAGCGCGGAGAGATCATCGACCACTCCCTGGCCGAGTTCCTCCCCCCCTCTCAACCGGACGGCCGTAGCTCAGACGACTACCTGGATGAGATGGTAGCGGAGACCTTGGCAGGGAACCCCCAGTCCTTCGGGTGCCAAGTGCTCAAGAAGGACGGATCCGTGATCGAGACCGAAGTCTCCCTCAAGGCCTTCCCTGCAGGGGGCAAGAATGCACTCCAGGCAGTGCTCCGTGACGTGACGGAACGAAAGAAGGCAGAGGAACAGATAAGGCGTCTGAACGAGCACCTCGAACAGCGGGTACGAGAAAGAACTGCGGAGTTGGAGAAGGCCTACGAGGAGCTCAAAGAACTGGACGAAATGAAGGACGTCTTCCTTTCCTCAGTCTCTCACGAACTGCGAACGCCCCTCACCTCGATTCGCTCGTTCTCGGAGATCCTTCTCCGGTACGACGAGGAGGATCCAGAGACTCGCAAGGAGTTTCTCGAGGTCATCTACAACGAAAGCAAGAGACTCACACGCCTGATCAACGACGTTCTGGATCTGTCCAAGATCGAATCGGGCAGGATGGCCTGGCACGACGAACTCCTGTCCCTCGAGGAAATCGTCCAGTATGCGATCAAGGCCCAACAACCCCTCCTCCAACAAAAATCCCTTCAGGTGAACCTCGACCCGTCTGCTGGTCACCCCTTTGCTCTTGCAGACCGGGAGAGGATCCAACAGGTGGTCACAAACCTGCTGGACAATGCAATCAAGTTCTCACCGGAGGGGGGGCAGGTCCGGATTCGGGTCGAGAGCCATCGGGGTCCGAGCCAGGAAGAGCCTGCCGGACAGATCCGGGTCAGCATAACGGACCAAGGGATCGGGATCGAAGAGAAGGATTTCGAAGTCGTCTTCGACCGGTTCGCTCAGGTCTCCGCGGACAACCTGACGGACAAGCCGAAGGGCACGGGGCTGGGCCTTTCCATCTGCAAGGAGATCGTCACTCACTATGGAGGAAGAATCGGACTGATGAGCCAAAAGGAGGGAGGCTGCACCTTCTTCTTCACCCTTCCACCCGCCGAAAAGGCCCCCCAGCCCACCGCCCAAACTCGCCAAGTGCACAGTCGTACAAACGCCTAGCCCACACATTCCTCTTTGCCCTCTGGTGCGGTTGGGAGGGGCCTTGGAGCGGATCTGGTACTGGCTCGACAGGCAACTGTCCCTTCGGTTCCGGAGCAGAGTTCGAGTGATTCGGTGCTGTGCCGGGTTCCGTCGGAGATTTGCGCCGGGCGACTTTGTGGGGGGAGGGGGAGACGGAGCCCAAGCGAATCGGAGAGGGAACCCGGCACAGCACCGAACGGCAAGACTCTCCTGGAACGAAGCAAAATTTCCAGATCGGCCTACTAGCATCAGTAGAGCATATAGAGGAATTCTTTGAACATCTGCCGGTCGAAGGTATCCTGCATCTCTTCCTTCATGACCTTAAGGGCTTTGTAAGGGGAAAGGGCAGGCTTGTAGGGACGGCGGGTCAGTAAGGCGTCATACGAATCAACCAGGTTGCAGATCTTTCCCAACTCGTCGATCTCATGGCCGGCCAGCCCCCTCGGGTATCCTTCCCCGTCACACCGCTCATGGTGCTGAAGCGTCGTGACAGAGGATTCCGGTGTCAAGTGCCCCTCCACCGAGAGGAGTTCATAGCCCATCTCCGGGTGGCACTTCATGGTCTCCCACTCCTCTTTCGACAGACGGCCCGGCTTGTTCAGGATGCGACGGTCGATCTTCGTCTTGCCGATGTCATGGAGGAACATGGCATAGCCGACTTCGTGGAGGTCCTTGTCAGACTTCCGGTAGATCTCCTTGGCCAGGTTGGTGCCCAGAAGACCGACGTTGACCGCATGGGTGAAGATGCTCGTCTCATGCGAGATCATCAGGATGATGTCCCGGACGGCGTCGCGGTCGGCAGTGACCACGTGGTCAACGGTCTGCCGGAACACCCGCTTGCTCTGCTCGATTTGTCTCGCTTGGGGTGCCTCCCAGAGCATTTCGATCTGATACATGCACGTATCGTAGACGATTTGCGACTTCTCGTGCGTCGTCAGCGACTCGTCACCCAGGATCGCCTCGAGGTTGCGGTTCATGTATTTCCGCAACGCGTCCTTTTCCTCTTCCAGGATGTGAAGGGTCCGGACTCCCTCACGAAGCAGCCTCTGGCGGGTGTCCTCTGTGAAACCTTCCCCTTCCTTCGAATAGGGGATGAACCGGTCTCCAAGGAGGATGTACAAACGAAAAGGCTTCTCCACATCGGGCTGGAGAAGTTGAATGTCTACGGGGAGATAGTTCGCGTCCATGGCTTCCAGCAGGGGCCCTAGGGTGGAACCGCCGGTCAACGTCACGACCTCTTCTATTCGGTAAATCTGACTGAAAACTCAACGCAAGACCCTTTCCCTGGCCGCATCATCGTCCTTGACGCGGCTGGGACCTCCCGATAGCATGACTCACGAGCCCAAGTTACGACGCAACACTTGCCGCATCGGTCGTCTAGGGGCCGTCAGCGGTCAGCAATCAGCCTTCAGCCAATAAGGATTTCGATATGGCTCGGGGCTGAAGGCTGTCTTACGAGGAGGAGACCATGAGCCAGGCGATGACTGGAAAAGAGCGTATTCTCAAGGCCTTGGACCTGGGGGAGCCGGACACGGTCCCTGTCTTTGAGATGGGAATCAACGAGGGCAGTATCGTCAACCTTGGAAAGCACTTCACCGATGATGTCCCCCCTGTCAAACACCTCACGGACATGGACCTCGAGGAGCAGTTGCGCTACATGGACCTCCTTTCCCTGATCCTCAGGGAGCTGGGTAACGACGGGATCTCAACGGTCTTCATCATGCGGAAGGAAAGGGTCGGCGAGGATCTGGCCAGAGACAAGTACGGTACCACCTATCACCTCTCCGAGGTGGGTGAGCCGGTTCCGGTTGAGGGTCCGATACAGAGTGTCGCAGATATCGCAAAGCTCACCTTTGAACCGGACCCCGGCGACTACGCCATGCTCCAGTATCTCGTACAGACGATGGGAACGGATGTAGCTCATTTCTTCGCAATCCCGGACTTGTTCCGTTTCTCCTGGCAGCTCCGGGGAGGCATGGACAAGCTCCTGCTCGACTACATGAGGAACGAGGAGTTGGCCTTCGCCTTGGCGAGGGTCACCACGGACTTCTGCAAGGCCGCCCTGGGGATGGCAGGGGATCAAGGGGCCGACGTGATCATCCTGGAGGGGGACCTCGCTTTCAACATCAGCACCCTGATGAGCCCGGATCAGTACCGGAAGTTCGTAAAACCCTATCACGCGGAGATCGTGTCGTTCTGCCATGACAGGGGGATGAAAGCTGTCAAGCACTCCGACGGCAACCTCTGGCCCATCCTGGACGATCTCGTGGAGGTTGGCTTCGACGGCATCCACCCGATCCAACCGCAGTGTATGGACATCAGGGAAACGAAGGACCATATGAAGGGAAAAGCCGCGGTCGTGGGGAACATCGACTGCAGCTTTCTCCTCCCCTTCGGTACGGTCGAGGAGGTAGAAAAGACGGTGAGGGAAACGATCGAGGTCGCCGCCCCGGGAGGGGGCTACATCATCAGCTCTTCGAACTCCATCCACCCGGGTTGCAAGCCGGAGAACTACATTGCGATGGTCAGGGCAGCCAGGCAATACGGTGCTTATCCGATTGCCCTTTGATCCGTGGACCCGAACAGGGGGGCAGCAGGCATGAACGAACTTATGACAATCCTGGGAGAGACGCTCCTCGCAGGGAACGTGGAGGAGATCAAGAGACTGACTGAAGAGGCCTTGCGCTCGGGTGCCTCCCCGCAGGGTATCCTGGAAGAGGGCCTGCGGCCGGCCATGGAGAGCCTGGGGGACCGGTTCTCCAGGGGGGAGGCCTATTTGCCGGAGCTCCTCGTGGCGGCCGACACCATGAAGGCCAGCATGGAGATCCTTCAACCCGCCATCGTGAGCGGAGGTGTGAGCCCGAAGGCGACGATGCTCCTGGGCACCGTGGAAGGGGACATCCACGATATCGGGAAGAACCTGGTGAAGATGATGTTCGAAGGGGCAGGGTTCAGGGTGATCGACCTGGACATCAACGTGAAGGCCGAGAAGTTTCTGGAAGCCTACCACAAAGAGAAACCGGACCTGGTCGGCCTTTCCGCTCTCCTGACCACCACAATCGGGGAGATGGAAAAGGTGATCCAGGCGATCCGGGAGTTCGACCCCAATGCTAAGTTCATCGTTGGGGGCGCGCCGATCACCCAGGAATTCGCGGACAGGGTTGGAGCAGACGGCTACGCACCGGATGCAGGCGAGGCGGTCAAGGTGGGAAACAGGATCATCGGCCTCTCTTGACAGTCTGTTGAAAAGTCGCTGATGCGCAGGCCGTTCAAGAATGTCCAGATGCAAGGCGCACGAAACATGTCCCCGCGAAAGCGGGGATCCAGAGGCATACACGGGACGCCGCAACCCATGAAATCGGGAGATTGCCGCGCTGCGCTCGCAACAAGCGCCGCAGATGGGCGTTATTGAGCGGCCTGCGGAGGAGATCACGAAGGATGTACGAGGATCTCAGGGAAAAGACGGCATTGATCACAGGGTCGGGTAAGCGAACCGGTATCGGGTACGCCATCGCGGAGAAGCTCGCCTCCTGTGGTGCAAACGTTGTTGTCACAGACCTCGGGCAGCCCCCCGGCCAGACCAGCGGCGTGCGAACAGGCACCCAGGAAGAGATGGGGGAGATCGCCCGGGACCTGGCGGACCGGTTCAGGGTAAAGACCCTGGCGGTTGAGGTGGACGTGACGAGCGGCCCCTCGGTGAAGCGCATGGTGGATCGGGTGAAGGAGGCATTCGATCACATCGACGTGCTCTGCAACAACGCCGGCGCTTCCTTCGGCGTCCCCAGCGCGGTACACACCTACGATGAAAATGCCTGGATGAAGACCATCGACGTGAACCTCCACAGCGTCTTCCGGGTCACACGGGCCGTGCTCCCTTTGATGGAAGGGCGAAAGGGGAGCGTCATCAACACAGCCTCCCGGGCAGGCAAGGTGCCGCCCCTGTTCAACGGCGCCTATGCAGTGGCGAAGGCGGGTGTCATCATGCTAACCAAGGTGATGGCCAAGGAACTGGCCGCCACCGGTACACGCTTCAACGCGATCTGTCCGGGTCAGATCATGACCGATCTCGAGAAGTGGCGTTTCGGTTTGGAGGCCCAGTTTCTCGGGACTTCCCCTGAAGAGCAGGAACAGGAGATGTGCAAAACCATCCCCCTGGGAAGGATCGGCACGGCCGACGAGGTGGCCAGCCTCGTGGCCTTTCTCGCCTCTGGGGAGTCTTCCTATCTCACCGGACAGGCGATCAACGTAACGGGCGGCCAATTAATGGAGTTCTAGCCCTGTTCAAAAATCGATTTGCTTGGGCTCCGTCTCCCCCTCCCCCTACAAAGTCGCCCGGCACAAATCGATTTTTGAACAGGAGCTAGAACAGGGGGCCCCACCCCGCAGCTCCCACGGGGGGCTCCGTCTCCCCCTCCCCCTACAAAGTCGCCCGGCACAAATCTCATTCGGAGCAGGAGCTAGCCCGAGAGGCCCCACTCCTCCTAACAGCTGGACCTTTTTGACCGCCCTGCGAATCATTCCGCATCGTCAGGGCTGAGGATCTTGCGAACCTTGCCGACGATCTCGTCGGCCAAAGGGTCGACCTTCTGCGATTTCGAGGCTGAGGTGATTGCGTCGACCCCTGCCGATTTCGGCATCCAGTCTCCCCCACCGGCCGTGGTGAGAAGGACGACCTTTTCCTTGTCCTCGAAGTTCTTCACGAACCTCGAGGCACCCCGAGTCATGCTCCAGGCTTTGCACGTGTTCACCACGACGACGGCATCGTACTCCGTTGCCGGCTCATCCTTGAGCGCCTTCAGATCGATGACCTTCACGTAGCACAGATCCCCTTTCAGGCCCTCAACGATTCTCGTAACAACGGCTTCCTTGAACTCGCTTCTCTGGGTCGCGATCAGGACCTTGTTGCCCGCCCTGGGATCCCCCGCTTCTGTCGTCTTGACGGCCCGGACAGCGCAGCCACCAAAGGCCATCGCTACGACTACCAGCACAAGGGAAGGGAATGCTCTGCCTTTCACGTCTGTGGCCCTCCTGTTGTTGTGAAATCTGTGGACAGTCGATTCCCGGATTTCGATAGCGAGTCCTTTCATTTTCATAACACTTAATCAAAAACCAAAGCTTTACTCAAGCGTTATATTGGGTTCACAGGAGCCCCGCATATTGCTCCTGTCCAACAGGGCACGTAACGGGCCTGCCAGAAACCCCTCGAAGACAAAAAAAGGTTGCATCTATCAGTTTAATTCGTTAAAACAATATTACGACTTGTAGAGAAGCGGAACGATATTGTTCCGACAGCGTCTTCTCGGTGCAACGAAAACTGCAGATGACCTCGTAGTAAATGCTAAACCATGCAAACCAGGAAGGGGGAAAGAATCATGAGAAACGCTATCAGGCTTTTTTTGGTAATTGCCCTGGCCTTGGGGGCAGGCCCGATGGCCTGGGCCGATCTCTCGATCGATCAGCCACCCACTGAGATGCTCGGTATAGACCCTGGAGACACTTTCCTGCCGGGGATGGCCCCGATGGTGGATGACGGGGATCTGATCGGCTTCTTGCCGAGCCTGGGGGTGCCGGGGCTTCTTCCTGTCACACCTTATGACACAGACGGATTCAGCCAGGATATCCCCAACGATCCGTACGCACCCAATGTTCTGGGTGCTCCTCCGGGTGTGCTGATCTCCATTGACGACGGAGACATCGGCCCTGGCGCGGGCCTTCCGGACAACGCGGTCGAGCTGTGGTATTCGCCCCTGCCGCCTGTCGGTGCGTCCACCCCCACGAAGGCCACCGAGGCGTTTCTGGGCATCATGGCGGATCCCCCGCCGATCGGCCTGGACGATGACGTGGACGCCTACGAAGACAGATTCCTTCCCGGTCCCCCGGTGGGTGCATACTTCTCCGCCGACTGGGACGCGCCCGGACCGCTCGATCCAGGGGATATCTACTGGAGCCCTCTCTGGGTGGCGCCAGCCCCGGTACTCGCCTGTGACGACGTGACACAGATCATGATCTCTCCAAACGAGCTGACACCGGTCGACATCGACGCGGTGCACCTCGTCCCCCCGCATGTCTGTGCTATGTTTCCTCCGTTGGGCCCTGGTCCATTGTGCTTCCTGTTCTCCGTGGATGGCGGCCCCGCGCCGCCAATGGGGCACGACCCGGGTGACATATACATAACGGATTGCATGATGGGAAACGCGCTCTTCCTGGATGATGTCACCCAGATGGGTATTGCCCCGAACGAGGCAACCTTTGTCGACCTCGATGCCATTAGTGTTACCGACCTGTCGCCGGTCTGCGAACTCGATGGAGACACCTTCTTCGACACCGCCTGCGGTGGAACGGACTGTAACGACCAAGATCCCACCATCTTCCCCGGTGCGCCCGAAACCCCCGGTGACGGCATCGACTCGGACTGCAACGGCAGCGATTGCTTCATCGCCACCGCGGCCTTCGGCACGGCGTTGGAAGGCAAGATTGATGCCCTCCGGTCGTTCCGTGACGAGTACCTGCTCGCGAGCCCGGCAGGCAGAGCCTTTGTGGGAACCTACTACCGACTGAGCCCACCGGTGGCAGACTACATCGCTGAGCGGGGATGGCTTAAGCTGATCGTACGCACCTTGCTCTTGCCCATCGTCGGCTTCGTCTCGCTGTTGGTGTAGTCCATCATCGCCCCTGCGCCTCGTTCCATTCGTTTGTGCGCAGGAGAAGCTGGCCGACACCCTGGGCGAACCCGTTTCAAGCCAAAGGCCGTATCCTTTCCGGGATACGGCCTTTTCGTTCCGGATAGCGGTCTTAGCAAGCTTCCTTCCAGTGAATTGTCAGAAAGATTCATGAAAGAATGATCCAGACTTAAATGTGAAGTAAAAACCAAAGGTTATTATCTGCCCGTGATCTTCTCTATTCCCGCCGTTCACAGCCTTTTTGTGGCAGCAGTTTGTTGGACTTTGCGAGCTTGATCCGATGAGGTTACCTATCATTTGAAGCGAAAATCAAGTTTGTAGTTAAAGAGCCATGGGACTCTGGGATCGGTTC
>Ga0180437_10009154_pt1 | contig 12329 bp, 10 predicted proteins | sample SS_ome_4_FD_132410 | JGI IMG/M metagenome (GOLD analysis project Ga0180437, IMG submission 132410) | Hypersaline lake sediment archaeal communities from the Salton Sea, California, USA - SS_3_D_1 metaG | ecosystem: Environmental > Aquatic > Non-marine Saline and Alkaline > Hypersaline >...
CCAATGAGGTAGCGGGCCATGTCAAAGTCGTGGATAGTCATGTCCAGAAAGATGCCGCCGGAAACCTTGATGTACTCGACGGGGGGCGGCGCTGGGTCACGGCTGGTGATGCGCAGGATGTGTGGTGTGCCGATTTTGCCAGCAGCTACCACCTCACGGACGCGCTTAAAGTTGGGATCAAAGCGCCGGTTGAACCCTACTTGCAGTTTGACTGCCGCTTTGACTGCCGCTTCGAGGGCCCTATCAATCCTGGCCAGGTCAAAGTCAATAGGCTTCTCACAGAAGATATGCTTTCCGGCCGTCGCCGCTTCTTCAATCATCTGCGAGTGCGTGTCCGTACTGGAGCAGATAATGACGGCCTCGATGTCCGGATTTTCCATGATTTCCCGGTAATCCTTGACAGCCGAGGGGATCTGAAAATCGGCCGCACACTTCTCAGCCGCTTCCAGGACAACATCTGCTATGGCGATGATGTGGGCCTCGGGGATGCGGTAAGCCAGGTTTTCTGCGTGTAACTTGCCTATTCTACCCGCACCGATAACACCTACATTGACTTGTGTGGACATTTTCGCTGGCCTCCTTTCCAAAGAATTAGGCAACAAAAACCAGAGAACCGTTCACTGGGGACAAAGAAACCAGGTTTTTTTCCCGTCAGAGAACCATCTGGCCTCGGAAAAACACCGGCAACAGGGTGTACTTTTTGAGCGGGCCAAAAACCTGGTTTCTGATCCACCTCCCCCTACGGTTTGACCATGATCTTTCCATCCTCCCTGGTCACCGATTGGGCGATGGCGTCCACTACCCCATCCAAGTCGTAGCGGGCGGTGATGACCTGGGTCATGTCAACCAGCCCGGAAGCCATCATGCGGATGACGCTGGGAAAGATGGCGTGGCCGGAGTGGCCTTGCGAGCCAAAGACCTGGCCGCGCCGCACTTGCAAGGTCTCCAGGTACATGGGCACCCGCGTGGCGGCCCGGCCTACCTGGGCGATCTTGCCGTTGATGGCCAGCGACTTTTCCATCTCGGGCACCGTCAACTCTGGGGCACCGGCGGCCTCCACGTGGAAGTCAGCCCCCTGACCCTCAGTGAGGTCCATCACCACCTCGTGGGGGGTCACGTCGCGCGGATCGAAGACATAGTCGGCGCCCACCTTCTTTGCCAGCTCCAGCCGGTTGGCAGAGATCTCGAAGCCGATGACTTTGGCTGCGCCCGAGGCCTTGCACTCGGCCACAACCGCCAAGCCAATAGGACCCAGGCCGTAGACGGCCACATAGGCCCCTGGACGGAAGCCCCCCGCCCGTTCAAAGACAGTGTTGTAGGCTACGCTAGAGGGTTCCACCAGGGCTCCAGCCTCGTAGACCTTGTCTTCATCGCCGTAGCGGTCCATCAGGGCGTTGAGCTTCCAGCAGTACTTGGCCCCGATGGCGATGTATTCGGCGAAAGCGCCGGGGATGGTGAAGCCTATCTCCTCCAGGTTGGTGCAGTGGTTAGGGAAGCCGTTGCGGCAGGGGAAGCAATGGCCGCACCAGATCATCTCCTCGGCAGTGACCATGTCGCCGACCTCAAGGTCCTGGACTTCGCTGCCGACCTCGACGACCTGGCCCGAGAACTCGTGGCCCAGGATGGTGGGGAACTTGGTCAGGCCGGGGTAGAGAATATAGTCCTGGTCGTCGGTCTCGTAGAAGTGCATGTCTGAGCCGCAGACCCCGCAGGCCTTGACTTGGATGAGCACCTGATCCGGCTTGATGGCGGGTTTCTCCATTTCCTGGACCTTGAGCTCCGGGTAGCGCCAGACAGCGTTGCCGGTGATGACCTTCCCCGTCTTTTTCTCGAACTCTGAGAGTACGTACCCCTCACGGGGTTCCCATTTGGCACTTAGAACCAGACCTTTCATGTTTAACCTCCATTTCTTGTTAGAACTATCCTTGTCTTGGTTGCCCTGATGATCCGCGCACCACCAACTGGCCTTGCAAAGTGATATCGGGCACCGTATCCGCCCCAGCCAAAATATCCAACACCATCCCCATAGCCATCTGTCCCATCTCGTATTTGCGCTGTTCGACCGTGGTCAGGGGAGGATCTACATAAGCAGCGAAGGCGATGTCGTCAAAGCCCACCACGGAAAAGTCTTGAGGCACACTGAAGCCCATCCGCCTGGCCTCGGCCATGGCCCCCACAGCCGTCATGTCATTGTAGCAAAAAACGGCCGTCGGCGGAGGAGATAGGGCTAGGAGTTGTCGCATACCCCTTTCTCCCCCATCCGGACAGCCGTTTCCTGAACGGATCACAGAGTCGGTGAATTTTATATGATGAGCTCGAAGAGCTCGTTTGTAGCCTTCCAGGCGATCGAGGCTGGAACTAGCTCCCTCGGGCCCCGTGATGTAACCTATGCGTCTGTGGCCCAACTCTAGCAAGTGGTTGGTGATCATCTCACCACCGTGGACGTTGTCCGTAGCCACCGAATAGACGTAGCGGCCTGCACGTTGATTGTTGATCAAAACGATGGGGACCTCTACTTCTTCTAGCAGAGGCAAATAAAGGTTACCGACCCGCGAGGCGGTGACGATGATTCCGTCCACCCTCTTCTCGCGCAAAGTGCGCACAGCGGTGATTTCACGTTGGGGTTCAGCGTTAGAGTCGCAGAGAATGACGCTGTAGCCGTTGTCCAGGGCCGTCTCCTCGATTCCCCGCACCACCTCCGAAACAAAAGGATCGGCAATAGTGGTGACCACCAGACCGACGGTATGGGTACGCTTGGTGACCAACCCCCGGGCGATAGCGCTGGGCGAGTATCCCATCTTTTTCGCCAAACAACGAACGCGCCGCTTTGTCTCCTCAGCCACCAGGGGACTGTCAGCTAACGCCCGAGAGACAGTGGAATGGGAAACTCCTGCTGCTTTGGCGATGTCTTTGATAGATACGCCCATGAACCTCCCCAGGTCCTTACACACGTGTGCAAAGGAGAGCAAAAAAAGAGGTTACATAGAGGATATGCATCCTGAATACCAAATGCCGTTATTATTGTAGCACAACAGCCCGCAATTGGCAAATAATCGATCTCTCCATTCTCACAGAAACCCATTTTCTGCACTTTAAGAAAACGGGTTTCTGGTCTTAGCTTTCCCTGTACAACGCATTGTATGCAAAATACTGCTCGTAGATGCGCTTGACGTACAGTTGGGACTCGGCAAAGGTGATCCCCTCGACAAAGAGGTCATCGTCTGACTCATTTTCGGCCGAGAGCCATCGGATCGCGTTGCCGGGACCGGCATTGTAGGCAGCCAAGGCGGCAAAGGCGTTGTCAAAGTCCTGAAGCTGATAGGCCAGATACCAGGCTCCAAACTTGACGTTTACATAGGGCTTGTCGAGGTCCTCAGGGCGGTACGCTGGCCAACCCAGGCGGGCGGCGATCCATTCCCCTGTGGAAGGGACGACCTGGGTCAGGCCCCGAGCGCCGGCCGAGGAGGCAGCTTGCGATTCGAAGAGGCTTTCCTGCCGGATCAGGGCGAAAAGCAACAGCGGGTCAAGGGCGTTGGCCTGGGCCTCGGCTATCACCAGTTCCTCGAAGGGGAGAGGGTAAGCCAGTCGCTGCAAGAAGGGCGGCCCCTCCAGCGCAGACTCCACAGGGGACAGGTGGACAATTCGCTGGACACAGCGTATGGAGCTCCGATAGAGGCCCATTGAACGGCAGGCCAGGGCCAGTTGATAGAGGGCCAGTGGATCGTCAGCCAACTCTTCCCTGAGGCCCTCGAACTCGTCGAGGGCCTCTTTGCGCAGCCCCACGGCCAACAGTTCCCGCCCCCTTCGGAAACGCGGGGCATGGGTTATGTCAAAATCCGGATCGTCACGCTCACCGCCCTCGCCAGGCACTTTGACCCAGCTCTCCAACCAGGCTTCGGTTTCCTCCTGTTCCCCTGGCTGGTCGGCAGCCAACAGGATGTTTGCCCCGACGAAAGGGGGAGAAGCATCGCCATCTATGGCGCGGCTCAAAGCCTCCGCTCGCAGGGCATAGTAGTCCTGCCCCCCTGCGGTCACCGCCTCTGCCAGAGACTGCTTCGCCTCTTCGGCCCTCCCCAGACGCAGATAGGCTTTCCCCAACCAGAGCAGCGCCTTGGAACGCAATTCCGACTGAGCATAATCTTCCACGAGTTTTCGCCAGGCATTGGCGGCTTTCTGGTCTTCTGCCAGCCAGTAGTAGCACATACCAGCCCGGAGCAGCGCTGCATCGGCCTGTTCCCACTGCGGGTAGCGGCTTTGCAGATTGAGGTAGGCCCTGGCTGCTTCGTCATACCGCTGGTGCGACTCTGCCAGTTGACTTTTCCGCCAGAGGGCTTTTCCAGCCAATTCGTGCTGCGGATAGAGCCTGACAAAGGTTTGATAGACCTGCACCGCTCCATCGTAATCTCCGAGGCCAGCCAGGACAGCGGCCTTCTCCAGCCAGGCCTGGTCCCAGCGCTCGCTCTCAGGGTGGGTATCAATCAGGAGATCGAACTCGCGTCTGGCCAGTTCGTAGCTGTCTATGGCCTTGTAGGCCAGACCGGCGTAGTAATGAGCAATGCCGGAGTGTCCTGTGGGGTCAGCCTGGACGTAGCGGCGAAAGGCATCTATAGCTGGTTGGTAGGCACCGTTATGGTAATCCACCAGTCCCCGCTGCAAGTCGTCTACCTTCACCCCAGCGTTCACCAACTCTACCAGAGACAGATAGGCGTATCTTGCCTCGGGGTAGTTGTCCACCGCTTCCTGGAAGCGGGCATGGGCCTGGTCTGCCTGACCCCAATTGAGGTAGGCCATGCCGGCCAGGTATTCGACCTTGGCCCGATAATAGCCGATCCGGGCTGTCTCCAGGATGGCATCGTATTGGGCTATGGCTGGCTCATAGTTCTGTTGCCTCAAATGGGTATCAGCGATCTTTTCCCTGATGTGGACCTGGAAGCCAGCATCGGGTGCTTCCCGCAGGGCCTCCTCGTAGGCGTTGATGGCCGCAGAGTCGTTGTCCAAGTTTATATAGCAATCGCCGATGAGTTCATTGACATAGCTGGCGATGACATCCCGCCGGGCCAGGTAGGATCGGTAGTGTTCGATGGCTTCGGCCCACTGGCCCAGCCCCTGGTAGGCCCGGGCCAGCAAGAAGAAGGCTTGTGGATACCTTTTGTCGCTGCCACGCTGCTCCTGAAGCAAGTCTGTCAGGGTGTCCACGGCCAGCTTGTAGCTGCCGCTGACCAGGTAGCTTTCCCCCAGATGGTAACGGGCTTCCTCCATTTGCGCCTGGCTGGCCCCACCCTGGGTAGGACCGAGGGACTCGCTGGCGAGGACAGCTTGGTATTCGGCGATGGCCCTCTGATAGTCGCCGTTCTGCTGGTAAATACGCGCCGCGCTCAGACCTTCTGCTGGCTGAACCACTGGGGTGGGAGCGGGGGGAGATCCTGGCGAAAGTTGCAAATAAAACCTTCGCAAGGGTGTCGGTACAACTGTAGCAACGATGGAAACCCGCTCCTCTCCAACGGGCTCAGAGGGAGGGGGTGGTGAGGCCTTGGGGAACTGGCAGACAAAGAGCAAGATGGTCAGCCCCAATAGCGAGGCCATTCCGCAGCGTTTGCCGAGGTCTTTTAGGTCGCAACAATTTTTCTTAGCGGTCATTCTTACCCTTGGACCAGGCCCTGCAGTTCGTAGATAGCGATAGGCTCCAGTTTCCCCCTCAGAAGCCTGGGATGGATCTCTTTGACTATGGCCTGATCTTTGACCTGCAGGTAGGTGGGCTGGCTGATAAGGACCTGGTCTGGACCCGCCGTCTCCTGCAAGCGCTTGGCCACATTGACGGTGTCGCCGATGACAGTATAGTCCATGACCTTCTCTGAACCAATGTTGCCCACTACGGCTTCGCCGGTATTGAGGCCGATGCCCAGAGCCAGAGAGGCCAATTCCTCATGCCCCCACTTTTCTTTCATCTGTCCAAAGACCTGTTGCATCTCCAGGGCGGTTTGGAGAGCCCTGATGACGTCGTCCTCGTAGCTGACAGGAGCCCCATAGAAAGCCATGACTGCGTCGCCAATATACTTGTCGAAAGTGCCTTTGTGCTGGAAAATAACTCTGGTCAACTCGGAGAAAAGCCTGTTCAGGACCTCAACCACTCGTTTGGCACTGTGGGTTTCGGCGAATTCCGTAAAGCCTGTGATGTCAGCAAAGAGGACGGTTACGATGCGGCTCTCTCCTCCCAGCTTCAAATACTTGTCAGGGTCGTCTAGAATCAGAGTCGAGACCTCTTCGGTCACGTAGCGGTTCATGATCTTGAACAGCAGTTCGTTCTTCTGCTCCAGTTCGTCGTGCAGACCTTTGATGCGTAAAAGGGACTTGACCCGAGCCATGAGTTCATGCTCATCGAAAGGCTTACTCAAAAAATCGTCGGCTCCGGCCTCCAGGCCTTTGAGACGATCTTCTTTCTCTTGTAAGGCGGTGACCATCACAATGGGGATGAATTGCGTCGCTTTGTCCTCTTTCAACCTGGTACAAACCTGGTAGCCGTTCAGGCCAGGCATCACGACGTCCAGGAGAATCAGGTCCGGGAATTCCGTTTCCACCTTTTGCAACGCTTCTTCCCCGCTGAGGGCTGTGGCCACCTGGTAGCCAGCCAAACGCAAATGAGCTGCCAACAATTTGACATTGTCTACATTATCGTCTACAACCAGGATTTTCCTTCCTTCCATATTTCCACTCCTCCCAGCGAGAATACTGCTCCCGTTTCCATTTCTTCAGGATCGAGCGAAATAGGCCAGGGCCAGCCGCACCCTTTCTTCGATATCCATCTCTTCTTTGGGCAGAGATTGCAGGGCCGCCTGGGCCTCGACCACGCTGTACCCCAGGGTGGTGAGGGCTGCGATGACCTCAGCATCGGCGTCGGTCAGGACCGGCGCGACCATCGGTATGACGCCGACTCCAATCTTGTCCTTGAGGTCAAAGATCAACTTTTTGGCTGTCTTGGGGCCGATGCCAGGCACCCTGGCCAGAGCCTCGGCGTTCTCCTGGGCGACGGCCGTGCGCAGGGAATCGGGCGGCAGGGCAGAGAGGACCGCCAGGGCCACCTTGGGCCCCACGCCCGAGACCCTGAGCAACAACTCAAAGATGCCCAACTCCTCCTGGCTGCCGCAACCATAGAGGGAGAGCTCGTTTTCCCGCACGTGGAGGTGGGTGAAAAGCGCCACCTCATGGCCTGTGCCTTCCCAACTGTCGAGGAGCGAGGCCGGCACGTGGACCTTGAAGCCGATGCCACCTACATCAATGACGGCGTGGTCCTTGCCCTTGGCTTCTAGCTTTCCCTTTAGTCTAGCTATCATCATGCCCACCTTGAACCTATGCACTCATTTTACCAGGTAGCGCCCGAATTTGCAAGGGAGACAGAGTCCCTCAAAACAGTGAGCCGCCGCAAGATGGCTGTGACGCTACCGGACTTGCCTCCCAGTGACCATCGCAGAACCGTTCACCGCTCACCGTGTGTGCTTGATGCTCTTTCGGAACCCTCGCCAGGGTTGTCCAAACCCTTTTAGCTAGGCCCACGACTGACGACGGTTGGCTGGTGGGCCAAAAGCAAGGCCGCCCTTGATGATTAGGGCGACTCTTTGATCAGCTTTGCCACGCCTGCACAATGATGAACCATCGTGCTGTTTCGCTCATGGGAAGCCTAGCACGTTCAACAGGTATTCGAAGGTTTTTACAGCCTGGTAATCAGCATAGACGTATGGGGGAACAGCATCCCCTCCACCCCGTATGTGGGCTCTGACAAAAGTATATTGCACATCTAGATAGCCTGGTCCCTGAAGAGATATCCCTGCTTGATCTGCTTCAACGATTTTAGCAAAGCTAGGTTTTTGGCCAGCAGGCAGGCGCCGACGAAAGGGGTCTACACGAGATGGGCGTTTAGTGCTTGTCACTCTGGAGTGCGGTGCACGGTGTGAAGCAGTAGACGGTTTCAGCCTCGGAATCCGTTTAGTACGCACTGACTGAGACGGTTCTTCAGTTATCCCCTCTGGAAAGCTCTGGAGGTGAGAGATTTCAGTGGCGCTTGTAGCATGCTGTAACCTCGTGGGCTCTCTAGGAACGACAAGATCAGCATAATGGACCACTGCGGCCAGATTGAGCAGCAATTGGTAATCAGCCGGGAAGAGTTGATCCAGTTCTGGATGGGGTTGGAGCCGTCCTGTAGCGTCAAGCGCGCATTGGCAGACAACCTCATGCTGCATCACAAAATCAACATTAACAGCGGGGGGAGTGAACCCGTGTTGACGGAACCTTAATCTATCAACCCCCAGCCGATTTAGGAGTCCCACAGCTACTTCAACCTCATGTGCTTGGTCCTGAGCTAGACCAAAGCTGCGTTCAATAGACGTAATGTCCTGCCATTTGAGACGCAGAAACTGTTGCAGGTCTTGGCGATGGATAACTAGACCGTGAACCCCTTCCGTAAAGTCTGGAGAGGCCAGTTCAGTTCTGACCTGATTCTGTAACCTTGTGAAGCTGGGTTGCTGTGTGAAAGGGGTAATTTCGCCGTGAAGATTTTTCGACCCTCTAGCAGGCACTTCGGTAGTCTGTGAGGATCGAAGAGTTACTGAAGAGCAGAGTGCGCACCAAGCTCCTAGCCCATGCGGACATTCACCTTCCGGTTTTGGGGGAGGGACCCGCGGTTGACTTAGTTCGGTTGAGAACGCGGAAAACGATTTTTGATTTTCTGCCAACCTTGTTTCATTTTCGAGTTGTTGCGACCGGTGTTGTTTCTTATGCTTCTGTTGTAGCTGTTTCAGTTCCTCTTGCTCTTTATATTGCTTCTTTTGCATTTGGTGTAACGAACAGGATTTCTAAGGTAAAGAATAACTGCCTCTGTCGTATTTGTTCTCGTCTTCTTGGGATGCTGCCTCTCAAGAGGAGGGTGAGTTTTAACCACTCTTATCGCTTCCAAAATCTCCTGGGGACTAACGCGCCTTTTGGTTCTTTCTCGTACATATGTAATAAGAAATTCATTAACAAACTCTTCAGTTGCCTCTAATTCTCTTGCAATTTGGCTAATCCAGTCAGACATGATGAAAATCCTCAATTATAGATAGTTCTGCAAACCCTTTGTTTGATGATGCCGTGCCACACTAACCCGGAGCTCAGCGACGCGCGGGGCTGCGATATCAACCTCCAGCATAACCCTCCCTTGTGTGGAAGTCAACCTTTTGCAGTGACAGCGCCGGGTTTTGGGAAGCGCCAAAGCTCAGATTGAACTCACTCTGCCTCGCCTTCGCCTGATCTATGAAGCATTGCGCTACAGTCAACGTCACCTCCCCTCACTTGGAGGCGTCTTTGCTCGTCGGGCGCAAAGCGGACCACACTCACAGGCAGCAGTCCACCCCTTCAGTCGTCACTTCGGCTGCGGGGGCGGCGTCGGTTGCAATTGGCGCGTCAGTGAACGTCCTACCCCACTGCCTGGAGTGCGACTGCCGAAGGGCACCAAAACTACATCACCGCGCTGGAACGTCATACAACTCTCTCCAATTGTCGTAAGCGGCATCCTCTTCGTTGTCCCATACACGCTGCAAAGCAGCCTCAGAGAGGAACGACCACCCCCTTCGCTCAGCGCCTTCATCAAGAAAGTCGGTCAAAGTGAAGAGAATGTCCAAAGCCCTTTCGATAATCTGATCTTCCTGGGTCTGGTGGATCTGAGCCAGGCGGCTCAGACGGTCGGCACGCTCTACAGACAGACGGATGTGCTTCTCCATCGTGCTATGCTGTCCAGTATCAGCCGCGTATCTCTGACGATACTCCCTCTCCCAGAGCTCCCGACGGGCGGCGCGGAGTTCGTCAAGGGTTTCCTCCTCGCTTTTGGCGGTGAGCCCATACTTGGCTCTTTTCTCCCGAATTTGAGCACGCAGCCTGGATAGCTCTTCCTGCCAGTTGGTCTCCTCTGGCCCGAGCAGTTCTTTGGCTGCCTGTAACTCCCTCCGAAGCCCCGCACTGACCAACTCGGACAAGTCACGGAAAAGGCCGGCTGACGTCAGTTTGAGGGACTCCTCATACAAGTATTCCGGGATGGTGAGCGTGACCTCTCTTGTCCTCATCTTGCCTTACCTCCTGCTGCCATTCCTTTATACTACATACTACCCAACTTGTTCGGCCAACAGAATCGGATTCAAATCCCCATCTCCAAAGTACCGGCTAATCTTTACGATATTATACCACACCGCGAGTCAAACAGCAACGCCTGGTTCGGTCCCCGCTCACGTGTCACGGCAGCAAATAACTTATCCCCATCAACAAAAAGACCACCCCCACGATGATGGCCGTCAGGCGAGCCACCTCTCTGATCTGCTCGTATCGCGAAAGGAGGCCGACAAGGGCCAGAGGGAGCATGTAGAGGCTGGTGCCCAGGAAGAAAGCGAGGAACAGGAGCACCCCGTCCAGTGGATCAGCGCCCTCGAAAACATAGGCCGCAGCCAACAAGAACGGTGGACAGGGGTTGATGCCGGTCAGGAAGCCAAGGACCGGCGGCATCCGGGCGCTGTGCCCCTTCACGAAGCGGCACAGACCAGGACGGGGCAGATTCTGGGCCAGGGCGTAGAGAATGAGCAGCAACGAAAGCACCACCAGCGAGAGGGCGATCACCCATCGGGGCAGGCTGCCTCCCACCCACAGACCCAGATAGCCAGCCGCCAGGCCGAAGAGCGCATAGGCTGCCAGCCGCCCCAGAAGGAACTGGCCGACCAGGCCCAGGCTTGTTCCCAGCTGGGGGCGGGCCTCAGCCAATACATAGGGAACGAAAACCGGAGCGCAGTAGCCCAAACAGAAAACCCCCGTGGAGAGACCCAACAGAAACCCCTGCCAGATCATCTATCTCACTCCGAACAAGGGCACGTAGGTTTTCAGCAAGAAGACAGTGTAAAAGACGAAAAAGGCCAACAGCAACACAAAAGCCACCTGCCTGACGTAGGGCAGGGTCCTGACCTGACCGGGGCCATAGCCTGCCAACTCGACACCAGGGGGATTTTCTTTTTGGACTCTTGGATTGGTCCAGGACACCCCCCCAACAAGTTGGGGAGTCCGTACTCTTACTAACTCGATGGCCTCCTGGGAGCAGGCCGCCAGGCAATCGCCACAGGCCGTGCACTCGCTGCCCACGGTCACGTCCCGGCCCTCGGTCACGTTCTGGCTGATGGCCCGGGGCGAGATCAGGTTGAACTCGCAGGCCCGCACGCAGGACAGGCATTCCTGGCACTTGGCCGCATCAATGCGAGCGGCCGTGGGCTGCCAGTTCAGCCTGGCGCGCAACCAGGCGATGAAGGAGGTGGCCGAGCCCAGCGGACAGAGGTAGGCACACCAGATGCGTTTGCCCGTCAGCAGCGGGCCGACGACCATGGAGGTCAAGAAGAGGAACACCCCGGTGCTGACGGTGACGAGGGTCAGAGTATCGTAGCGGATCTCCCACTGATCGAAGAGGACGCGGATGGGGCAGATGTAGCAAAAGACGGGTGTGGCCAGCCAGCCGGTGAGGAGGACAGCACTCAAAAGCACGGCGTGGCGCAGGTAGCCGAATCGGGGTGAGAGCTCGTTCTTGCGGATGGGGTCGAGCCAGCGGCGGGCGAAACGCCGTCTCCAGCGGCCCAGCCTGCCCCAGGAGCCGACCAAAGAAGCCAACCCAGGCGCTACACCCAGGTAGCAGAACCAGCCGCACCAGCCGCGCCCCAGGAAAAGAGCCAGGCCCAGCCAGGTCACGAACACGCTCCAGAAAGCCATCATCGTGGTCCTGAAAACGATTTGTTGACTGCCAATCCAGCCCGCCACCACCCACAGCCCGCCCATGGTGCAGATGGCCGTGCCCACCGTCCTCCTGGCCACTTCGGGGGTGTAGGCCGTGGTGCCGCGCACCAGGACGGCCACGACACAGAGGCCCAGCCAGATGTAAATTCCCCAGGTCATGAGCAGCACGCGCCGCGCGAGCTGGATGCGCGCCCGCGTCAGGACGGTCGCCAGGATGGGGTAGGCGACCAGGTAGATCATCAACACGGGCAGGGCAATCCACCAGGGGATGGCCATCCACAACGATACGCCGAGGACGACCACCACGCTCAGCAAGCCCATGGCGATCATTTCCTTGCGGATGGCGTCGTCTTGAAGAGCCTGGGAGAGTTGCATCAGAGATCCCTCCTGAAAATATAGTATTCGTTCACCATGCTGAACCCCTGGCCCACGAGGACGTCGCGCAGCAAGGGGTCTTTTACACTGACGAGGCAGCCAATCTCATCGAGCCTTTTCCGCTTGGCCCGCGCCACGGCATCGGCGATGAGAGCGGCCTGGATATCCCGGTC
>Ga0180437_10009156_pt1 | contig 12329 bp, 8 predicted proteins | sample SS_ome_4_FD_132410 | JGI IMG/M metagenome (GOLD analysis project Ga0180437, IMG submission 132410) | Hypersaline lake sediment archaeal communities from the Salton Sea, California, USA - SS_3_D_1 metaG | ecosystem: Environmental > Aquatic > Non-marine Saline and Alkaline > Hypersaline > Sediment...
CAAACCAATGCGCCTCTTCCTGGACGAGGACACGGTTTGCGGGATCGACAGTAGCTAGAAAAGCAGCTGCGTCGCCACTCAGCACAGCCGCCCTGCGCTGTTCCAGTACTTGCTGGATCTCCTGCGCGGCACCCTGCCACGGTTCCAGCATGGCCACACGCCAGTCGTCAAGCTGTAGCTGCACCGCTTGTTGAAAGGCAGCCCAACCCTGCTCTCGCATCAGGTGGTCGGTCACTACCCAACATTGGGCGACCCACAGAGCCACTGGCTTGTCACCGATAGCGTGCCGATCCGGTAGGTCCGTGACCGCCCACAGCTCGCCTTCAAGATCCGCTTCGGCGAGAAGGGGCATGTACCGCTCCACGCGTTCAGACACCGAGTCGGATTGCTGCGCGTTCCAGTGGTCGATGAGTCCCTGAGCCAGCCAGCTGGCGGTGCTGCGGGGCCAACCGGCGCGCTGCAGCGCAAGCTCGGCCAGGGCTGTCTCCAGACGGCCCACATCGCCAAGGACCACTGCATCAGGGAGCGCCCAGCCTTGCGCGCCCTCGTAGCCGTCAGGTGCGACAGTAAGTGCGCGCAACAGCGCATCGCTGCCCGCAGTGGCCAAGGAGGAGGCGCCTGTCTCCCCTGACTTGGTATAGAAGGCCATTTGCACTGTTTCGGGCAGTTCCAAGCCGACTTCATCGACCAGGAAAGCGTAGGCTTGGTCCGCCTCATAGACTACGCTGCGCACTGAGGGGGCCTGCAGGTGTTGCAGACGCACGTGTTCTCCCTGCTCCACATCCCAAGCTGGTCCGGCATAGAACCAGTTTCCATCACGGCGAGTCCATCTGATCGGCACAAGAGCAGAGGACTGGCGGTCGTCTTCCTGCCAGCGGTAGCGCACGGTCATTGTGGATGTAGCGACATCCCCCGCGACGAGCGCTGAAGCGATAGTGGCGGTGAACTCTGCCGGCTGGCGGGCAATCAGCGCTTTCATCCAGCCGTCCTGCTGCATGAGAAGTGCTTCGTCATATGGGTCCACGGTTCTCAGCAGAGCGTTCAGGTCTTTCGAGGTGATGGCCTGCAGCCGCTCCTCTGCCAAGTCCTCCAGGCTCTCCTGGTCCCAGCTCATGCTCACGGTGACAAGGTTTGCCAGCACGCCTGCCGCCCGCAGCTTGTCCGGCTCGATGTTGGCCACATCGTCTTCGGGCACGTGGTATATGACACCCGGGGCATCGCCATCCCACCAGATGTAGGCCGTTGCCGGTACACCTGCGCCTACAAACGGGGCATGGTCACTGCGACCCAGGGACTGAGGACGCGGGGCCAGATCGAGCAAGTTGGCAGATGCGATAGTCTGGTCGGCCACCAAACCGCCAGCGTCGATAGCCAGTTGCTCGGTCCCGGCGCCCACCATGTCAAGCTGCAACATGCCTACGGTATCTTCAAGAGGGTAGCGCGGATGCTGCACATAATGCCGGGATCCAAACAGCCCGATTTCCTCACCGTCCCAAGCGGCAAAGAGGACCGTCCTCTTGGGCACGTAGCCGTGTTCCTGCCACAGCCGTGCCATCTCGAGGAGGACCGCCACGCCGGAGGCATTGTCGTTTGCGCCCGCCCAGACGGTGCCATCGGGATCAGCCCCCATGTGGTCATAATGGCCGCCGATGACAAAAACCTGTTGTGCACCATCGGGATCTGAGCCGGGCAGTACACCTAACACGTTCCGACCGAGTGCGTCCTGCTCGTAGTACAGCGGTATGTCAAGACGCACACGTGTAGCGAGCGCTTGCGCTGTATACTGAATGGTCAGATCGTCGAGGCTGAGGCCGCTGCCGACGAGCAAATCCTCAACAACCTCTAGGGTGATGAGCAGCGTGGGGATGCCTGCAGGCACCCAGGCATTCTCTCGCGCCGTGCGACGCATGCGAAAGTTGGAGCCCGATGGCGCCGCCAGGACGAGTGCCTTGGCTCCGTGCTCCAGTGCCTGACGCTGTATGTCATCGAAGGGATAGCTATAGCGACAGAGCACGATGCTGCCCGTCGCATCAACGTTGTCATAGTCAGCATGCCGGCCGTCGCTGACCCAGACCACGGGTCCGTCAGCCTGACCACCGTCTGCATAGCCGCCCGACCAGATCGTAAAGTCTTGGCGGAAGGTGTAGGTGTGCTGCGCCTGACCTGCGGCATCCACTAGCTCAAGACTGGGCATGTCGCTGAGCTCTGCATAGGGGACAGGGAACTCTTGGAAAAAGGTGCCGTTGTCACCAGCGGGTTGAAGGCCGTATTCGGCAAAGCGCTCAGCTATCCAGTCAGCGGCAAGCTTGCCTCCGGGGGAGCCAACTGCTCGTCCGGCGTACTTCGGGTCGGTAAGCTCCGCGATGTCGGCGATCGCTCGGTCGATATCAAAGGCCTGAGCCAGGGCAAGCCAATCCTGGTTGGAACCCAGCTCCTCGGGCACACGCATGACAGGAACGGTCACGGGCGTCCCGGCCACTGCGGGGACCACGGTTGCGGCGGGCAGGGACGTGGCCCGAGCTTCGGCAGAGGCTTGTGGTGTAGGTACGCTCAGTGCGACGGCCGGTGGTTGCTGAAGGCGCGACCACCAGAGCAACAAGGCAATCGCCCAGGCCCCCAGCAACACAGTCACAAGGACCAACAGTCTAGGTTGAGGTAGCTTCCTCGGCCCCTCGTCTTTCATCTAGTACACAGTCCTCTCAGAAGAACCCGCCTACGGCACAGAGACCCAGGTCGCAGCGCCTTCGAAGCCAGGATCTGATGTGATCTGACGTGGCTCTCGATCAGCCCGATCCAGCACGAACAGATCACCTTCGTGCTCGCTGGAAAAGCGCGTGAAAGCGACATACCGACCGTCGGGCGATGCTGAAAGCAGTGCGGTGAATGACTGGGCGCCAGCCACAGGGATCCAATGCTCGCCGGCACTGGCCGACACGTGCCGCCGGTACAGCGGGCCAGCGCCAAGTTCAAAGCCGGTGCCGGTTACGGCGAAGAGCTGCTCGTCACTTGCGTCAGGTGCTGCTCCGGGTGTCCAGATGATCTCCAGCACGTCTCCGTAGGGAGCGTCAAAGGCAAAAGCTTCATCGCCCTGGCTGTCAAGCACGTGAATCCGATGGTCCTCTCTCGAATAGGCGGCAATATGATCGCCCTCAGGCGACCAGCAGGCGGTCGTGATCTCACCAATGTAGGGATGCGTGTACGTGATACCTGAGCCGATCTCCAGCGCGTACACGTAGGGGACTGAGTCTCCCGCTTCGATGCCTGTCGCAAGCAGAAGGTCGCCGGCCGGTGACCAGGAGAGCTGCCAGCCTGCAAGCAGACCTGTGGCGACACGTCTCACTTCTCCGCTATTGACATCGCTGACGTATACTCCCGACTCGTCCAAAGCGTATGCCCCATCGGCGTTGAGATCCTCGGCGCCTCCAAAGGCGATTTGCCTGCCGTCAGGTGACCAGCTCGGTCTCACGGTCATAATGCGGTCGACTTGTGCGCTCACCTTGCCAGTTTGCCCACTGTTGAGTCCCAAGACGTAGACTCCGCCCGGCGCAAAAGGCCCCGTATCGCGACTCTCGGCGTCTTGCGTGTCGATTCGCAAGAAAGCGATGCGTGGTTCGTCGCTCACTTCGGCCGAAGGCGGCGCAGCAGACGGCATCAAGTCCGTGCCATCGCTCGCGGCGAGTTCACGGCAGTCCAGGCCGTCCGCTCCACAGTGGACGATGTGGAACATGCCTTCCAGGTCCCTGGTATAGGCAATCCGATAGCTCGGTCCTTCGTGCGATGGCAACTGCTGAGATCTGGCGAAGGTGTATAGTGTTGCCAGCGCCAGGGCCACGGCCACCAGTGCTAGAATCCGCCAAGCTATGAGCTGCCGCTGTTCAGTCACGTCCTGCCTTGTCGGTCAGGCATGTGCCATCGCTGTGTTGACCATTCCGCTTGCTCTGCGTTGTGCTTTCAGTAGGCATACTCGCGCCCCACGGTGATCAGGGCTAGGTTAATAGTCTGACCAGCACCTCCTAGCTGGGTTGCACTCAGCGTGCTCACCGTGTCCTCTGTGGGCGCGGTGGGGTCTTCGCTCCATCCTACCGTGACAGTAGGGCCATCGAAGGCGTGATGGTAGGGACGATCAGTGACCCATCCTTGGCGGACAGCGACTCCGCTACTGTCGCCAGCACGCCGGAGAAGATCGACCAGGCCAGCGTCACCGGCGGCTGCCAATTCAGGCCCCCCGCGTCCCAGACCGTCAAGGTTGATCACAGCAACCAAATCGAGCACGGAGTACACACCCTGATTGCGGAGGTACTCGTGAGCACCACTGTTCTGCCAGTCTCCCCCGGCCCAGGCGACGAAATAGAGAGTACGACGCGGCTGAAAACCGCTCGTCCTCCATAGGCGCAGGACTTCGAGCATCACCCCAACGCCGGAGATACCGTCGTTGGCTTCAGTGAAGACAGTACCGTCCGGTTGAAGCCCGGGATTGTCGTAGTGGGTTGAAACCAGAACAAGCTCCTTACCAAGTTGAGCATCGGAGCCCTCCCATACTCCCAAGACGTTCTCGGCCTGGACTTCACGGACCGGGGAGAGGCGCACTCGCATGTGTACCATCTGAGGGAGGTCCTTGACCGCCCAGCCCAGATCAGAAGCACCAGTCTGATCGCTTTCACGCTGTAGGGCAGCGACATCGAGACCAGACGGGGCGAGCAGCGCGTCGGCGCTGAGACGACTGATGTAGAACACCGGTAGTACTGGGGGGCGCAGATAGTCCTGGTACTCTTCAGCCAAGGTAAGTCGCGGGGCAACGTAATCATCTACCACCAGTATGCCAGCGGCCCCACGAATCTGCGCTTCCACAGCAAAGTCCGGCGGCGCACTGCCATTCAGATACATGACCGCACGGCCCCGCAGATCCAAACCCTCAAACTCATGTGGCTGGTAGCTCGGCTTGAAGAAGGTGCAGACTGCGAGTGGAGCGGTCGTCTCTCCTGTGCCCCCATGTCCTTCGATGCTGGCGCCAAAGTCGACGCGGTGGACGAAAGACTGCAACGCCTGACCTTGATTGTCGACCATCGCTAGTTCCGGTTGCTCCTGTAGCTCCACGAGCTGAACCATGAAGGGCAGACGGAAGCCCAAGTTTGGACGCAGCGTCTCGAGGCCGTATTCGTCAAAGCGCTCAGCGATGTATGCGGCAGCATGATCAGCGCCGCTGGTAGCAGCTTGGCGTCGCTCCATGACGCCTGTCGAAAGCGTCTGTACATGAGCCATCGCCTGGCTTGCGTCAAATCGCTGTGCCAAGCTGGCGTACGATGGAGCGGGGCCGACATGTGTAATGATGTAGGCTGTCGCGAGGCTAACGACCGCGATCACGGCTACCATGCGCTTGCTAAGAATGAAGGAGGTGCGGACGCCCCTTTTCTGCACAATGCGTCTCAATCCTTCCCCCAGCAGGTTGAAGCCTAGCACCGCGAGGAAGAAGGCTAGCGCTGGGTAGAACACCATCCAAGTCTTGCTGCGGGCAAACTGGCGGGCGCCAGCCATCATCGCCCCCCACTCCGGGATGTCGGGTATGTTGGCGACCTCCGTGTCGCCAACCTGAATCCAGGTGCCGCCACCAATGAATACGCCGATGAAACCCAGCTCGCCGAGGATCATAAGTACGGCGCCCATCTCCAGCACGGCAATAATCACCAGCGACGGCAGCACGTTGGGCAGTATGTGCCGGATGGCGATGCCAAGCCCATTCAAGCCGACAACACGTGCACCTTCAATATAGGGCTTGCGGCGTACTACCATGAACTCGCTGCGGATGAACTGCGCGATTTCAGCCCAGCCCACAAAGCAGAGCGCAATGATGAACACGAGGATACCTCCCTGAATGCCGAGGGCAAAGATGAGAATCATGCCCACCAGCAATGCGGGTAGGGCGGTGGTAACCTCGATTAAACCCATTACGAGCCGGTCCGCCATGCCCCCTTCGTTCCAGCCGGCGACCATGCCGAGGGTTGAGCCCAAGAGCACGCGCGCCATGGCAATGAATAGGCACGCAACTAGAGTGTTGCGCGTGCCGTACAGCAGCAGACTCAGGATGTCGCGGCCCCACTGGTCGCTCCCCAGGGGCAATCCCGGCATGGGCGGAAAAGGTGCTGTTGTGAATTCGCCGTCAATGATCATCGAGCTGCTTTGGCCTGCGAGATAGGGGTTGGCTGGTGCTATCAGTGGCCCAAATAGCACAATGGCGAAAAGACCCAGCACGATCAGCCCACCGACAACGAGCTCAGGATTCAACTCCAAATGGAACCGTGGGCGCTCACGGACTCGGGGCTCGGGCGTGACAGGGAACTCGATTGCCTCCGAGTCTGAACCAATCCAGGTCAGATCGGGTTCGGGACTCACGAGCTGTCTAAGGCGCTGGAGCACAGTGGTCTCTTTCTCATTGCCTGCCACTGTGGCAGGTGTTGTGGCATCAGCTTTCGAGTCTCAGCCTGGGGTCAACAAAGCGATACGCCAGGTCCAGGATCAGGTTGACTATCATAAAAGTCACACCAAGGGCCAATGCAAGTGTGACCAACAGGTTCAACTGACGGGCGCGGATGGCCGTCAGCAGCATCGATCCTAGCCCAGGCCAGCCGAAGAAATACTCTACCACAGGGAGGCTACCGAGAGAAAAGCGCATGGAGAGACCAAGCGCGGTCAGAATGGACACGGCAGCGTTGGGCAGCACGTGGTCTCCCCAGATCTGTTTGGGTGACAGTCCCTTGGCCCACGCTGTCCTCACAAAATCCTGATGCGCTGCTTCGCTCATAGAGACGCAGGTAACACGCGCAATCTGTGCCAGAGGGCGGGCCGCTAGCACGAGGCCGGGCAACACCATATGCGCGTCCCAGCCAAAGCCGCCGACAGGCACGAGCCGCAAACCGGTGCGCCGATACCAAATGATCTCGACAACCTGGAGCAACAGCGCGATGAAGAACGAGGGTAGTGAGACACCAAGCAGTGTCGAGGTCAAGACGCTGGTGGACAGGATTGATCCTTCCCAGATAGCAGCGACGCTTCCCGCGGCGACGCCCAGGACAGCTGCTATCGCCAGCGAGAACACTAGGAGCCCCATACTCTTGGTGTACGTGTCGAGGAGAACGCTGATGACGGGCACGGGTGCCCGGCGGCGCCCTTCCCCGAGCCACACCGAACCCAACGTGCCTCTCGGGAGGCTCGTCACGTAAGTCCTTGTGCCGCGCAGGGCGCGCCCAAGAGCGGGAATAAACTCCAGGCGCGAAATCCCGCCCGAGGACTGATGCATCAGCTCTGTGCCCAGGGTACAGAAGAATACGATCGCCAGGCTGATAAAGACAATCGCCACCAGCCGGCGCAGTACAAAGCGGCCTATCAAGTCAACGCTCCTCGTAGAGGGTACTTCGTAGTAATACACATTTCGGACGGAAACGGTTCATCGGGCCGCTCTGCGGCTCCGGCCACGCTGATCGTGCGTTCGGGAGATGGCCGAGGACTGTCTGCAGTGCAGCTGTAATGAGCGCGGTGCCCGGAGCGATGGCAAAGCCGGCTAGCTAGCGCCTGCCGTCGGCTGCTCCCATTCGACGCGCTCGAGAGCCATGTCGTAGAACAGCAGCTGCATGAGGCCGCGGTGGCGTCGGAAGAGCCCAAGCAGAGGACGGTACTGATCCTGGTCAAGGAAGCTCAGGTCTTCTTCGCGTGGGATGTTGCGGTAGTGCTCGCCACAATGTCGGAAGCCGAGCTTCTCATAGACGTGCACGGCCCGCATGTTCGTGGCCGCCACGTCGAGCAGCATACGACGAAATCCCATGGTGTTGAAGAAGTGGGGTATGAACGCCCGTAGGGCTTCGGTGCCATAGCCCTGATCGACATAATTGGGCCCAATGCGGATGCCCAGCCTGGCCGAGACGGGTCTGGAGATCTCGCGCAGACTCAGTGCTCCAATGATGCACCGATCCTGGCGGTGCTCGATGGTCCACCACATTGTCTTGGAATCGGTTCCGTGCAGTAGGAGCCAGACATCCTGGGGGAGCGACGAGTTTCGCGGGAGGTGCCATAGCTTGTGCAGTGGGTCGGAGTAGGGACGCCACAACTCCATACGCTGCGTGTCGCCGCTGCGCATCCTCCGGATAGTCAAGCGGGCGGTCTGCAGTCGTACATCGGAGGGTGCCTTCACACGTTCAGCCATGTCCATGGAGCGCTCTCGGCGCCAGTAGCCTGAAATGAATCCGTTCGGCAGCTCTTCGGCTCATAGCACACTGGGCTTGGTATCCCAGCGAACATCGCCATATGCTTCCTCACCCCAGCCGTGCTGCAGAAAGGCATGAAAAGGCTCCGCCTCTGCCCCTACGGTGGTCGACGGTCCGTGTCCAGGCAGGAGACGTGTATCGGGTGGTAGTGCGAATATGTGGTGCCAGAGGGCTCGTATCAGCTGCGCAAACTGCGCAGGGGTGTCAGTGTGCCCCGGTCCCCCGGGGAAGATGGCGTCTCCCACTAGCCAGAGGTCTTCCGCCACTTCCAGTGCCACACTCCCAGGCGTGTGCCCTGGAAGATGGTGGACACGTGCATGACAGGTGCCGTAACTCACGTTTTCACCGTCTCTGAGGAGGAAGTGCGGTGTGACGGGCAGGAGCTCGGCATCCTCGGCGTGCACGCCAATAGGCGCATCTGTGGCCTGCTGCACTTCCGCCAGCGCACCTATGTGGTCGGCGTGCCCATGGGTGAGCAGGATGCCGGCGAGCTCGGTCCCAGCGATGGCACTGAGCAGCGTTTGCGCGTCGTCAGCCGGGTCAACAATGAGCGAATGTGTCTTGCCACAGAAAAGGACGTAGCTGTTGGTTTGGTGCTGCCCAACAGTGAGGCGCAGTATGTCCATGTTCAGTGTCACACCTGGCGGCCCCGCCGCGAATCCCGAACCTCCGGGCAAAAGCGCAGCAGACGGTGGCGGCGTTCATAGTAGGCAATCTGTGGTGCCAGGCTGTCGTCGTCATGTTGGGCAGCATAGGCACGCAAGATAGAGGCGGCAGCAGCCTCGGGCGACGGCCTGCGCAGCCGTTGCCACGGCAGCTGGCAATTGCCTCGGCAGAGGACGCCGACCACATCGGTTACCGGGCCTTCGTTGGGGTGCCAGGTCAGCGCCAAGGCGAAAGACCTGATCGGCGCGCTGATGTACTCAGAAGTTACTTGCCATACTTCCGGATGCGAGACTGTGGCTAGTACGACCAGGGTAAGTTCGCGCTCGCGCAGCTCGTTGAGGGATCTGGCGGGACGCTTAAGCAGCCCAGCAAGCGCGAGGCTGAGCGGCATCGCGCAGTCGTCCACTGCGGCGACGGCGTCGATCGCCCAACGGAAGTGGCGCTGGATAGCCATCAGGCGGTGGCAGGTGGCTGCCACGTCGCCGTAGGTGAAGGAGCGGTTCTCGTACACTGGTATGTCCAGACCATCGTCGCGGCGAGTCCCAAGGCAAATTATGCCGTGTTCAGCATAGAGCAGGTCCTTAACATTGAGAGCCTTCTTGGAGGGGAACTCCAGATGGCGACGTGCCACAAGGAGCGCTTCGCGGAGGTCTGAGGTGTCCTCATCGGGAGCACCCTCCGCCTCATCCAGCGCGGCTACCAGAATGCGCTCGGCCTCGGCATAGTTGCCCAGTGCAAGATGGCAGTCTGCCGTGGCGCTCTTGAGCTCCAGATCGTCAGGGTACTCGTGGGCAAGAGACTGAAGCTGCTCAAGGGCCTTGTCAAAGACCTCCTGGGCGTAGAGTGCCGAAGCCAGCTCATAGCGGGCCGGTGGGTCGTCAGGGTCAAGGGACAGGCACTTCTGGAAGGCTTGCTCCGCCTCGGCAAAGCGTTCCAGCTCGCTGAGGATGCGGCCCAGCTCGAAGTAGCTGGTATAGTCGCCACCCAACAACGCTGCGGTGTGAAACTCATCCGCAGCCTTGGTCAGGAGGCCTTTTCGCCGGTAGTGCTGACCTAGGGCAATGTGAGCCGCAGGGATGCTGGGATCTGCCTCAATGGCCTGCTTGAACTCCAGCATCGCCTCGTCCAGGCGCCCCTGGCGCTCCAGGCTCTCACCACGCTCGATATGCAGATGGGCTTGGCCAGTCTCGGACTCGGCTAGCATGAGATGTCCTTGCTACATCCTGATGCGATGTCGCCGCAATTATAGTGCCATCGCCTGGCCAGTCAAATGAGCACACCGATGGCGACAGGTCAGAAAAAGTGCTCTATCGGCCAGCCCAGTCTGTTCGCTAGCAGCTGCAAACGTGGATCAGGATTCACGGCCACGGGGTGACCGACTCTCTGCAGCAAGTCGCGGTCGGTGTAGCTGTCAGAGTAGAAGTAGGCATCAGACAGATCCGCGCGATGTCGGCGCGCGTGTCGCTCGGCCCACATCACCTTGCCAGGCCCGAAGCATGGTGGCTCGATGATGGCGCCGGTGAATCTACCGTGGGTGACCTCCAGACGTGTGCACAGATACTCGTCAATCCCAAGGTGCGTCGCTACAGGTCCCACCACGTATGGCGTGGAGGCCGATATGATGGTTACCAGGTGACCTTCGCTGCGGTGTTCATTGATCCTTCGGACGGCTCCATCGGCAACGTAGTGAACTGCCAAGTCGTCAAACCAACGCTGACAGAAGGCGCGGCTCTCTACCTCGCTGTTGTTCGAGATCGTCGATGCCAGCTTGGCCGCTACGGATGGATAGTCGAAAAGGCCCAGCTTGTACAGGGCAGCATACCAGTAGGCCCGAAGCATGCTCCTGCGACTCGTGCCCCCGCTTCTCCACAGGTAGCGCACGTACAGAAGCCCCGAGCTGTCGGTGAGGATCGTGCGATCCATATCGAAGAACGCGATGATGTTTGTCACGCGGGCAATTCTATCACAGCGCCGTGAGAAGGCGAAACAGCTCTCCGGTTTGCAGCAGTGCGAGTGAACCGCTCCTTGACGCCCCGCTCAGGCTGTGCTATAGTGAGTTATGGAAACCGTTGCCTAATGGGGGTCCACATGCCACGACGCGATCGTACTGATCCGTTTGTCGATCCTTCAACCGAGGCAATGCTTGCCGAACACGAGCGAATTTCAGCACTCTACCTTTACAATTCCGAAATCGGAGAAAAGCGCGTTTCGCTGTACCTGACGCTCATTTCGGTCGGGACTGCCGTGTTCCTCGGCCTGGCGCAGTTCGGAATCGATACAGCGCTGGTGCTTTGGTCCGCCGCGGCGTACCTGGCGATGGTTTCACTCGTGGGGACACTGACCTTCCAACGTCTGATTGAGCGACGCGTGCGATCGACACAGTACCTGCGTGCGATCAACCGCATCCACTGCTACTTTGTGAACCGCGATCCGGAGCTTCTGCAATACTATGCATGGCCTGCCAGTGACAATGTGCCCTCGTTTCTAGGACATACAGGTGTGCTTTCAGGATTGCGTGATGTGGTGGCTCTCCTGAACAGCCTGTCTGCGGGAGCCATGGTGGCCGTTGCCGGTGTGGCACTTGGCGGCTCGGTTCATCTCGTGGTAGATATGGGCGCTGCGGCGCTGATCGCGGCTGTGGTCTGGTTCCTGCAGCAGGACCATGAAAAAAAGAAGCTGGCACAGGCCGAACAGGCTTTTGAGCGTTTTGTACGCTTCCCGCGCGAGCGCGAGACTCGTAGCCTTGACGGGCTGCATCTTGACTGTTGAGCGAGACACCGCCCAAGGCAGAGGCAGGGACTGGCAGCGGTCAGGTGCAGCTACTGGGACTTGATAGGGACGTGTCCGGGCGGACTAACTGGGATTGTCTGTTGGGGGCTGAGCTGTGCGGTCGTGATGGTGTGCCAGGCTGCGCAAGAGGCCCGAAAGCGACCGTTTAGCAGCAAGATAGGGGATCATCACTGCGATGGTCAGGAGAGGGAAGGCAAAGGGCGTCTTGCCCGCAAAGCAGAGTCTCGCCTTGCGGAGGCTGTCCAGGAACTGAGCGGGGCCTTGGAAGCTTGCCATCTCGGTGTAGGCACGGCCCACCTCCCAGGAGAAGTGGGCATCAGAACCGGCCGCGATTGGCAGACCCCGCAGCAAGGCGAAGTCACGGGCACGCTGGTCATCCTTCGGTCCCGGTGCACGTGCGTTGTAGCCCTCAATGAGGTCGATCTGGGGCAGGATCTCGTAGAGCTTCCGCTCATTAATCCTGCCTGGCACAGCTCGTGAGAAGGGATGGGGGACAAAGACGAGCCCTCCCTGGTCCCGAATACGGGCAATGGTTTCCTCAACGGGGAGATGGGGTGGGATGCGCTGCTCGATGAACAGGGCCCCGATTCCCCCGTGCAGTGAGCCAATCTCTTCACCGAC
>Ga0180437_10009158_pt1 | contig 12329 bp, 8 predicted proteins | sample SS_ome_4_FD_132410 | JGI IMG/M metagenome (GOLD analysis project Ga0180437, IMG submission 132410) | Hypersaline lake sediment archaeal communities from the Salton Sea, California, USA - SS_3_D_1 metaG | ecosystem: Environmental > Aquatic > Non-marine Saline and Alkaline > Hypersaline > Sediment...
AGGAAGTGAGATGTTTTCAATAGCTGCCTTTCTAAATATACTGCAAATCCTTGCGTGGGCATATTGGACATAATATACTGGATTTTCACTATCCTTTCTTTTGACCAGGTCTATATCAAAATCAAGAGGGGAGGTATGGTCCTTGCTAAGAAAAACAAACCGTACTGCATCTACCCCAACGTCATCTACAAGCTCTTTTAGAGTGACGTATCTGCCTGATCTCTTGGACATCTTCACCTCAGCTCCTGCTTCCCAGAGCTTGACCAGTTGAATGAGGAGAACATCCAGCCAGTCTTTCGGGATTCCTTCCGCCATAAGAGCTGCCTTAACCCTTGTTATATAGCCGTGATGATCCGCGCCCCAGATATTTATTACCTTGTTAAAACCCCGTTCCCATTTATCAAGATGGTATGAAATATCTGTGGCAAAATAAGTAAGATTCCCATCTTTCTTCCGTATGACCCTGTCTTTATCGTCACCAAAAGAGGAGGTTTTGATCCAAAGTGCACCGTCCTTTTCAAATAGCATGCCCTTTTTTTTAATTAATTTGATTGTATCTTCGATTTTGCCTGATGAGTAAAGATCACTTTCCTTGTACCAATAATCGAAATTTACCCTAAAATTGGCAAGGTCTTCCTTTATCTCCTCTAACATTTTATCTTTGCCCAGCTCGGACAACAAATCTATGGCATCATGAATATCAAGGCCCTCTAATGTTGTTTTCTGGGCGAGTTCAGTGGCCAACTCCTGGATGTAGTCTCCCTGATAACCATCCAAAGGAAAGGGATAGGATGGATCAGACAATTGTCTCCACCTGCTATAGATGGACTCTCCCAAGGTCTTAATCTGTTGGCCTGTATCATTTATGTAAAATTCTCTGCTTACATCATACCCACAAAAGTCAAAAATTCGACAGAGGGTATCTCCTAAAGCTGCGCCGCGACCATGGCCAAGATGGAGAGGGCCGGTAGGATTAGCACTAACAAACTCTATCATTATTTTTTTCTTTTTCCCAAGATTGTTGCGGCCATAATCATCCTTTAGGGTAATAATGTGTGAAAGGAGATCATGCCATCGCTCTATTGTAACAAAGAAATTTATAAAACCAGCACCACCTATCTCGGCTTTCAGAATAAAGTGATCAGGATCCATTAAATGCTGGATTATTATTTCCGCTATATTTTGCGGGGAGTTTTTCTGATTTCCAGCAAGGATCATTGCCAGATTAGTAGCAAAATGTCCATGATCTTGATTGTTAGGAACCTCGATAACAAACTCTGGTAAGGGCACCTTTTTTAGAGAACCCTTCCTAAAGCAGAGATCTAAGGTGTTGGTAAGTATCTTAGCTATTGTGTGTTTCATAAATATATTCCCTGTTGTTTCTACTTCCTAAAGAACAAAGAACCTCATAAGAGATTGTGTCAGACCAGCGGGCAATATCGTCAGATGTGATTGCATTTCCTCTCTCTTTACCCAAAAAGCATGCTCTATCGCCTTTTTTTACACCTTTAATTGCGGTTACATCTGCAACGATCAGGTTCATACATACTCGACCTATAATTTTTGCCTTTTGACCACGGATGAGTACATCGCCCTTGTTGCTAAGAGATCTGCTCAGGCCATTCGCATACCCTGCTGATATTATAGCTATTTTTCTTAAGCCATCTGTATAAAAGATTCGACCATAGCTGATCGGAGTCCCATGCTCAACCTTCCTTACCTGTATAACGCTGGAGCAAAATGCCATAACATGCCGTAAGGATGGGGGATTTACAAAATTTGTACAGGGAAGCCCACCATACAGGATGATACCTGGCCTTACTATATCAAAATGAGCCTTTTTATATCTCATAATTCCTGCACTATTTGCAAGGCTATTCATGGTGAGTTTAACCCCGAGTCTGCGGCTGACAGAAATGGCTTCTTTAAAATTTTTGATCTGAGTATCTGTAAACAAGGTATCCTGTTCATCTGCTGAAGAAAGATGGGAAAAGAGACCTTCAATTGTTATCCCCTTCATCTCTTTAAGCTTTTGTAGGAAAAGACCGGTCTCACGAAAGTCGATACCAAGTCTGCCCATACCTGTATCAATTTTTAGATACACCTTGACGGCTCTTCCGCTTCTCTTCCCCTCTTCTGATAGTATTCGAGCAGAATCGATATCATAGATAAGAGGAATGAGGTTGCAGCCAGCTACTTTCTTTGCCTCTTGAGGTGTGTTTATTCCAAGTAAAATTACAACTGGTATTTTCACTCCTGCATTTCTCAGTTTTATAGCTTCAGAAAGATAGTCTACAGCAAGTGTATCAATGTGAATTTTCTCTAATTCTCTGGCTACAGGGATGAGACCATGGCCATAGGCATCAGATTTGACAATTCCCATGATTTTGGTCTTTTTATCCACTAACTCCCTTATTTTTATAAGATTATCCTGTAGTGCAGAAAGATCAATTGTTACTTTGTTAGGCGATATATTCATGATGACCAATTAAATTAGCTGATAATAGATGTAATATCAAGAACTATAGTATCTTGGATTACGGATTTATGTTGCATATCATTTTGGTGTAAATTAAGTTAATTGGAAAATTTGGTCATTCTAACGAAACTGGAAAATGTAAACTGTAAATTTGAAACGAATAAACAATGCTAAATAAGCGTTAAAAATTATGAGCTTTATTCATTGTTAAATTTTAAATTTTTTACACAACCAGTATCAAGTATCAAAATATAGAGGAATAACTATGCCTGTTTATCTCCAGGGCCAGATTGAAAGAATAACCTATACCAACGATGAAAACGGGTATACTATTGCAAAGGTAAAGATGCAGGGGCATCTGGGTCTCGTGACCGTGGTTGGAAACCTGATGGCACCTACCCCAGGGGAGATTATTCAAATGTATGGCGAATGGGTTAATCACCCCAGATATGGTGAACAGTTCAAAGTTGATCGCTACAAATCCTTGGTTCCTGCATCGGTTTACGGTATTCGAAAATATCTGGGCTCAGGTCTCATCAAGGGTATTGGCCCTATCATGGCCAAGAGGATTGTTGAAAGATTTGGCAAAGAGACCCTCGGCGTTATCGAAAAAGAAATTGAGAAACTGGCTGAGGTGGATGGTATTGGCGAGAAGCGTATCGGAATGATACAACAGGCCTGGGAGGATCAGAAAGAGATCAGGGAAGTGATGATCTTCCTTCAAACGCATGGGGTTGGTTCAGGGTATGCCACAAAAATATTCAAACAATACGGAAACCGATCGATAATGGTTGTAAAGGAAAACCCGTATCGCCTTGCAACAGATATTTTTGGTATTGGGTTTTTGACTGCTGACCGCATTGCGGAAAAACTGGGATTTTCCAGAGATTCAGAATTACGGGCTGAAGCAGGCATACTCTATGTCCTCAACCAACTCGCTGATGAGGGTCATGTCTATTACCCTTATGAACCCCTCGTTCAAAAGTGCCAGGAAATCCTTGGTGTGGAGCAAGAGGTCATTATCAAGGCAATGAGTGCCATCGCAGAAAGCAGAATGATTGTCATCGATGATCTAAAAAAGGGCGTTGATGATTTCAGGGAAAACAATAAGGCGGTATATCTTGCCAAGTTTTACCTTTCTGAAACAAGCATTGTCACTCGGATGAAAACCCTGATACATACTCCTAAATCAATACGGAATATTGATTTCAATAAAGCCATAGAATGGGTGCAACGGCAACTTCCTATTACCCTGGCAGAAAAACAGCTCAAGGCTATAAAATGCGCTGTTGAAAACAAGGTGATGATCATCACTGGTGGCCCTGGTACAGGTAAAACAACAATCATTAATGCCATTCTTAAGATCTTTTCAGGGATCAGCGTAAAAGTCATGCTTGCTGCCCCCACAGGAAGGGCTGCAAAGCGAATGAGCGAGGCCACCGGCCATGAGGCAAAGACTATTCACCGAATGCTTGAGTACAGCATTAAGAAAGGTGGATTTCAGAAAAATGAGCTCAGTCCTCTGGACTGTGATCTTATGATTATAGATGAGGCCTCAATGATTGATGCAATCCTGATGCATCATCTCTTAAAGGCTATCCCTCCTGGTGCAACCTTTATTCTGGTAGGGGATGTAAACCAACTTCCCTCTGTTGGGGCCGGAAATGTGCTCAAAGACATTATCGCATCCGGTGAAATGCAGACAGTGAAGCTCAATGAGATTTTCCGTCAGGCCAAGGAAAGCCTGATCATAGTCAATGCTCACAGAATCAACAATGGTCTGCTCCCCTCATTCAAATCTTTTGAACAAAAACTGGATGATTTTTATTTCATTGAGCAGGAAGATCCTGAAGAGGTACTGAGAATTTTACTGGAACTTGTCAAGGAGCGCATACCACGTCGTTTCGGATTTGACCCTGTTAATGACATTCAAGTACTTACTCCTATGCATAAGGGCATAGTGGGGGCTGGAAACCTGAACAGAGAATTGCAAAATGAGCTAAATCCGGTTGAAGACGGCGTTATAAGAGGAGGCCGAAATTTCAGGGTTTATGACAAGGTAATGCAGGTCAAGAATAATTATGATAAAGAGGTTTTTAACGGCGACATTGGAAGGATTACACGTATTGACCCTGAAAATCAGGAGGTAACCATCTCTTTCGATGACCGAGATGTTCCGTATGATTACACAGATTTAGACGAGATCGTTCTGGCCTATGCAGTATCAGTTCACAAATCTCAAGGCTCTGAATATCCAGCTGTTATTATGCCCATTCTCACCCAGCATTTCGTACTTTTGCAGCGGAATCTGGTTTATACAGCTGTGACCAGAGGCAGGAATTTGGTGGTGATGGTTGGCACTATGAAGGCACTTGCAATTGGGGTTAAGAATGATAAGACACAGAAACGATATACCTATTTGAGACACAGGCTGAGCTGATCATTTGTTGGAGCCTTCTTTCAGCTTTAAACAAAGAGATTCCGGAGGTTTAACGGTGTATGGTTCTTTAAGAAGTGTATACGGGTAAGCCCGATCACTATTACCGATAGCACGGGTAAGAAGGTAGATAAAAATGGGACTGTATATTTACTAACAAGGAGAAAAGGTATTGTTATCTGAGCTAAAAATCACAGAATTTCTCTCAAGGACAGCATCCAGTGACCCTGTCCCTGGCGGTGGAAGCGTATCTGCGCTTGGAGCTGCAATGGCAGCAGCTTTGTCCGAAATGGTGGCCAGCATCACCATTGGGAGGAAAGGGTTTGAGGCCTATGAAAAAGAAATGCTGAAGATTGTTTAACAGGCCCGTAGGTTAAGAAAAAAATTATGTGAGGACATAGATCGGGATTCCGATGCCTACAGTCAAGTGCTTGCAGCATATAGTCTTGCAAATGACACGGAAGAGCATAAAAATGAGCGCAGTCGAGCAGTACAGGATGGATTGAAACAGGCTGCATTGATCCCGTTGGGCGTTGCCAAAGATGCCTTCGAGCTTATGGATCTGGCAGGGAAGGTTGTAGCCATAGGCAATAAAAATGCAGTCACAGATGCTGCTGTTGCGGCCATGATGGCCAGAACAGCCATTCTTGGCGCCCTCTTAAACGTAAAAATCAATTTGAAGTCTATAAAAGACCTCTCTTTTGTAAAGGATGTGGCGAGTCAGGTTCAGGAGATTGAATCCAGGGTTGAACGCAAGGAAAAAAATATTCTTGATCAAATTGATGTATAGATCTGTGTGTACCTTCTAAAAACCTTGCCTTTCGTATTTCTTCTGAGAGTGTTAAATGGGGATCGATTGACCCCCCTTCTTTTTCTACGCGAAGCCTTCTTTCAGCTTTAAACAAATAGATTCCGGAGGTTTAACGGTGTATGGTTCTTTATGAAGTGTATACGGGTAAGCTCGATCACTATTACCGATAGCACGGGTAAGAAGTCGGGGACATATCCTGGCATTAATTCGAAAATTGTCATCTTCTTTTACAGAAAAGATTGACATATTAAAGGCATGAATATTTTCTTGGCCGAAATATCGTAAAACTCGTGAGAGCCCATGAAGAAAGCTGGTAATGTCGGCTATTTTTAATTGAATGAGTGAGTAGTGATCAGGAAAAATGCACCAGACATCCGGCAGAAAACTCTGAGGAACAAAGCTCAGAGCCCAAAAGGTCGATCCTATCTCAGCAATGTAGCGTTCTTTGCACTCCTTTTCTGCATGTATAAAATCCTGCCAGAAGCTTTTTCCGTTTTCCTTAAGGTATCTTTTGCACCCCTCAATCTGTATCCTGTGATGGTTTGTAGGAATATACCCGCAATTCACCTGAACATGTGGATGAACCAAGCTTGATCCGGACGGAGGCATATAATTCCAGTTGATAGAAAAAAATTGTACCTGAGGATCAAAGTTAACAACCCTTTGAATAAATATTAGGGCCGCAGAAAAGGCATCCCTCATTATTTCCGGAGTAAAATCCTCTATTCCAATATAGTGTTCTCCGGAAAGTATTGATACACCCGCATATGTATCAAAAGGAATAAGGTTTGGTATAAGGGTAGCGTCTCCTTCCTTGATCCTTCCTCCTGGAATAAGCTCCGCTGGAAATAAAGGGGTTGATTTCTCTAATGCATCAGGACAAAAAGGACAGAACATCTCTCTGGATTGTTGAATTATCTCAGCTATATCAGGCCTATCAGGAGGCCTGTAGGGTGTATCGAAGACCCGTCCTGTTTCCCCTGTTAAGGGGTCATAGCGTATCTCAAAGGGAATTTCATCGAATGAAAAGTCCTTGAGCGGGTTAAACAAGCGAGTTTTAGACTGTATCTGTTTAAAAAATGTATGCATAGCGTCACCATTCAATGTGAAATAATCTTCTTTAATCGGGGCACAACACATATGTCAAGCATTATCATATTATCTTTTTGTCTGCACACAGCGCATAGTTAGAATAATTCCAATTAATGCAGCTTCTCAATCAAATGGATATGGATCATTGACATTTGGGTAGGATGGAGGTCTTCATTTTGGTGGACAGGTTTTAAAATGATATTGAACTTTTCACTACCATATGTATATTGAAATTTATCCGGATTTCAGTATATGGCAAGCTATGTTGTTAATTTGGGCCTGTGGGAAAAAAGCACAAAATGTTGTGGACTTATAACCTGGATACATTTATGTTCATCCCCTCTATTATCCCCTTCCTAAGCAAGAATATTATAAGACTCAATTAGAATCTAAAGCTACCTTCGCAAACTTGGTTAAGCCTCCTTTATCACACATTATGGTTGTGATGCATGCTTGACAATGAACGGTCTTTTCCTGTACTACGTTCATCGAAAAGCAAGTTTCAATCAATACTATCAGCCAGCGAGCAGGGGTTTAGTATAGACACGGTACTTGATGTGGACAATCCTTAGGAAGATAGGGGGGTTAATATAACTCTAACCACCACTGTTCCCCGATTCTTAATAGAAAAATGGGAGCTTTAGAGGGCCGCTCTTCCAAAACTCCTCTAACTAATGCTCCAGGGTAAGAATTGAAGAACACCTAATGCAAATGCTCCTTATGCAAGCCATTTTTCGGAAGGAATGGAACTGATGCAAACAAGTAAAGCCATAGTTGGTGCTATCTCAAAAGTGGTTGGTTTCTTAAGAAGGCAACAGCACGACTGGAAGGTCACAGTAGTACGGTCATCTGGAGCCAGATTTGTTTATCAAATGGTTTTTCCCTACCAGTCTATTTATACTATATCTTTAGGTGCTACTGCCACCCAGTTGGGCATCGTAAACACTGCTGGAATGGGCATCGCCGGCCTATTTAGTCCACTCACCGGATGGCTGATTGACAGGATTGGCATTAAGACGATTTACCTTATCGGCATCGGTGGGCTTGTTATCTCATATCTTACCTATGGTCTGGCTCAGAGTTGGGGAATTATTATCATTGCCATGGTGGCATATTGGATAGGATTTACAACAAGCATGCATGGTTGTGCTACTGTATGTGGAAATTCGTTATCAAACGAGGATCGAGCCACTGGCATGAGTTTCTGTGAGACACTGGCCGCTGGGTTTTTAGGGATGGTGGCTCCCCTATTTGGAGCTTTCCTGGTTACAAGTTTTGGTGGTGTAAATGTTAGTGGCATCAGGCCCCTGTTCTTTGTTAGTTTTGTGGGCACTATTGCCACGTTTTTGCTTATACTTACTCAACTACCCAACCGCAAATGGGGAACTACGGGTGAGATTGGGCTTAGCTTCTTCAGGGCCCTTTCTCAAATATTCAAGCAGGGGCATAATTTAAAGCGATGGCTTGTTATCAATTCTGTAAGCTCTCTGCCACTGGGCATGGTCCTACCCTTTAGTCAGGTCTTTGCTCATGAGGTCAAAGGAGCTGACCCATATACATTGGGGGCAATGGTCACCGGTTTTTCCCTAACTCCCCTTGTGCTTGGAATCCCTCTAGGTAGGTTGGCCGACAAGATTGGGCGGAAAAAGGTTCTTTATTTGATTGCCCCCTTTTTCTGGGCTTCCAACTTGATGCTTATCTGGGCCCCTAGCCCTGTGTTTCTGATAACGGCTGGTGTTTTGCAGGGTTTCTTCTTCATATGCACAACAATCTCAGGGGCTATGAGTTTTGAGCTAGTTTCTCCAGAACAAATGGGAAGGTGGTTGGGCATTATACGATTTTTTAGGATGTTGCTTGGTGCTGGTTCAGCTTTCATAGCTGGCGCGATATGGGACAACATTGGTCCACAATACGTGTTCCTGGCTTTTATCGGAATTGATCTTTTTATCAGAATCCCATTCCTAATAGGAATGCCCGAGACATTAGGTTTGCGGATGAAGATAGAACCGCGAGAATGAGAGCACCATTGTAGCTGATCGAGGCTAATTCAAAAAATCTACAAAGCTACAAAGTGGACTGACTTATTTGTCTCAAATGATATAGTAGCATGTGGATCACCAGCTTTAGGAGGATTCTATCTATACGTAACATGAACAAGCGGGGTGCATAATTCTAACTGAACTAAATGGTATTTGCATTCTCTGGTTGTGTTGATTAGCGATTCAAATATGGAATACCTGGAAAAGATATGGCTGTCGAAAATAGATTAATCCATTATTCCTTTGCTGCAGATACATTGGATATTGTCAATCCTTTTGGATAGTATTGGCTATGAAGGCCTCAATAGGTCAATACTATGATACCTCGTAGCCCCATCAGATTTACCTATATTGTACTATTGATTATAGATCACCTACATTAATCAAAACTTCAGACTTTTTGTTTCGCCACCCCAGTAACTTAACTTGACAGGATACCCCGTTTAACGCCTTGCATATCAGGGATTTTTTATATAGTAATGTGTAGGTAGCACTACACCAATATATTATACTATGAATGTCCTTATTTAATGGAGATCGGAGCAGATTATGAATTCAGTGCCGAGAGAAAATGTACCTTCTGTTGATGAATCCTATACATTGTTAAAACAATATCATGTACCTGATCACATTATTCAGCACAGCGAGATGGTTTGTAAGGTTGCAGTTTTCTTAGCTGATGAACTTAATAATCAGGGAGAAAATCTTAGCATAGCAGATGTTGAGGCAGCAGCGCTTCTACATGATATAACAAAGATGGAAGGCATAGGAACACGCCAGGATCACGCCAAAACTGGTAAAGAACTTCTTCATAAACTTGGTTTTAATAGGATTGGTGAAATCGTGGCCGAGCATATTAAGCTGCACGAAGGACGAAACTCTGTGTCGATATCTGAAGAGGAGCTTATTAATTACTCAGATAAGAGGGTTATGCATACCAGAGTTGTAACTCTGTCAGAGAGATTTACCGATTTACGGAATCGTTATGGTTTTAAAAATTTGGATACAAAAATAATTAATCGGATACGTATGCTTGAATCTGAGACATATGGGTTAGAGAATAAGATATTTTCTAAATTGAATTTCACCCCAGAGGAATTATCAAGCTTTATATCTTCATAAAACAAGGGCATAGATTATTACATTTCGTTACACTCAATCAGTGTGTATATGGCTATTGACTTGTAACCAACATTTTCGAATAAGAGGAGGATTATAGAGACAACGATGAAAGAAGTACACGCTGCTTCTATTATATTTGCTGCTGGCTATGGAAGTAGAATGAAGGGTTTTTCTGGTAACAAAACATTGCTTCCATTACTACCCGGATCAGATCCCTTTAAAGGAGAAAACCCTATCATTTTTGAAATTGTGAGGAATCTTCCAAAAGGCCCAAAGGCTTTAGTGATATACCACAAAAAAGAAGAAATTATAAAGGCAACTCATGATCTTGGTGTTTGTTACTATGATCAACCCATCCCCAATGGAACAGGGGGTGCTCTTATTGCAGCCCAGGAATTTTTGGAGCACACAGATCAAGAATATTGTATCATAACTATGGGGGATATTCCGTTTGTAATGAAGACGACATATCATACCCTTATACACCATTGTAAAGATCAAGATTTTATTGTTTTAGGCTTTACACCAAAGGATAGAGCTCGATACGGCATTGTAGAGATAGAAAATGAAACAGTGCAAAGAATCACTGAGTGGAACTATTGGAAGGACTATCCATTGGAGATGCAACGTCGTTTCGAGGTTTGTAACTCAGGCATATATGCAGCCAGGAGATCGGCCTTGCTTGCCTACCTGAAGAAATTAAAGGGAAGACCTCATCAGGTAGAAAAAGAAAGAGATGGCCGAATGATTGTTGTCGACGAGTATTTTATTACTGATTTGGTTGAGTTGATGAGCAATGATGGGTGTAAGGTTGGCTTTAGCCTCGTTGACAAAGAGCAAGAGGTTATGGGGATAGATACGCGTGATGATTTGGTTTTAGCCCAGGCTCTCTTTGCGAAAGGAATAAGTCAACAAAAAAGTTTTGATTGAGGAAGCAGGAAGTGATACTTTTATAAAATATTATGGGAGGCTATTAGCATTATGACAAAAAACTCTATGTCTCCACTGTCAGCGGAAAATGTTTGTCGGATCCTTTTAAAGAGGGGTCTTATATCAAAGGAACAAAGGCAGGAAATTTTCAACAAAAAGGATACACTCCAAAAGAAGTTGGAGAAACTTCAGGTGATCAAAGATGCATCAGGGAGCTCTTCTTCGAGAATAATTAATCCTGTAGACATCACTGATATTATTTCTTTTTTAAAACTCGATCGTGAAGATGATCCAAACAGAGAACTCGATGAGGAATCTATTTTCCAGGCACTGGCCGAGGAATGGAAAATAGACTACAAGAAGATAGACCCGCTCAAACTTGATCTGAAGCTTGTAACAACGACCATTCCCAGAACATTTGCCATGAAGCATCTCGTTTTACCAATAGCTGTGAAAGATGGTTGGCTTACTGTCGCTACACCAAACCCTCATAATCTTGAGGTCATGGAAGATATAAGCAGAGTTAGTCAACTCAAGGTCAAACCGGTTGTTTCAAGCAAATCCGATATTATAAAACTCATAGATGAATTTTATGGTTTCAGAAAATCCATTGTCGCAGCCGAGGCGCAGTTTTCGTATCCCTCTATTGACCTCGGCAACCTGGAACAGTATGTAAGGCTTCGGGAAGTAAAAGATCTTCCATCAGATGATAGACACATTGTAAATGCTGTTGATCATCTCTTTAACTATGCCTTTGATCAAAGGGCCAGCGATATTCATATTGAACCAAAGAGAAATACCAGTTTGGTGAGACTGAGGATCGATGGTGTCTTGCATTCCATCTATACGTTACCAAAAACTGTTCATGGGGCTATAATCTCAAGGATTAAGGCCCTTTCCCGCCTTGACATGGCAGAAAAAAGACGTCCACAGGATGGCAGAATAAAGATTGACAGGGGCCAAGGGGCTGAGGCAGAGATTCGAGTCTCAACTATCCCCACAGCCTTTGGTGAAAAGACCGTTATGAGGATACTGGATCCAGATATCCTCTTCCAGGACGTAGGTCAGCTCGGAATGACATCAATGGATCTCGTGCGTTACCAGCAGTTTATTAATCTTCCCCACGGTCTTGTTCTGGTATGTGGCCCCACCGGTAGTGGAAAATCCACCACACTTTATTCTACACTAAGAAATTTATCTACCGAGGAAAAAAACATTACCACTGTGGAAGATCCTATTGAGATGGTTCATGAAGATTTCAACCAGATAGCGGTGCAACCAAGTGCAGATATAACATTTGCAAGCATTTTGAGGAATATATTACGGCAGGACCCTGATATCATCATGATCGGAGAGATGAGAGACCTGGAGACAGCCCAGAATGCGATTCAAGCAACCTTGACAGGGCACTTAGTTCTC
>Ga0180437_10009161_pt1 | contig 12327 bp, 18 predicted proteins | sample SS_ome_4_FD_132410 | JGI IMG/M metagenome (GOLD analysis project Ga0180437, IMG submission 132410) | Hypersaline lake sediment archaeal communities from the Salton Sea, California, USA - SS_3_D_1 metaG | ecosystem: Environmental > Aquatic > Non-marine Saline and Alkaline > Hypersaline >...
AACATTCTAAAAAAAATAATACCTGAAAAAATAAATATGTTTCTATCGAAACATTTATATCAATTAATCTTTATACTATAAATATGGAACTTACTCTTGAAAATATTACTAATGCTGACCTCATAAAAAGGGCAAAGATATTAATTGAAAAAGCTAAAGGAGTGTTATTTAAATCATCAATAGGTATTCTCAAAACAGGATTAGAAAATGCATTAAACCAAAAAGATTTTGCGGATTTAATAGAGTATGTGCCTAAATTTGAGAAGAAATATCAAATAAAAAAGGAAGAATTAGAGTTATTTATTAAAGAAAGACAAGCTAATCATATTAAAACCATTATACTCTTTTATGCAGATTATTCAAAGGAAGAATTAAAAAACTTATTAGCCAAATGTGAAAAAAGAAGTAAGAAATTTGAGCATCAATGGACACAAGAAAGGAGAGCCGATGAAAGAACTATGTGGAAAGCAAATCTTTTTAATAAAATAGAAGCTAATGCTAAAGAAATGAATCTTATCAAAGATGCAATCGAATATTTCTTCAATAATAATAAAAATTAAATAATAATAACTTGATAAGCTAAATAAAAAAGTGAGTAAAATTGGTAGAAAATAATCAAATAATAGAATTAGATTTAGAGGAAAAAGATTTAAAAAAAATTATTAAAACAATACCCAATAATTTCAGAATTATCGCAACTATCCCTTTTAGACTACACGGAAATATTGGGATTTATGTAATTAAATATAAAATAAATTCTGAAATATATTCAGGTTTTATTTTTCATAAGAATAAGGGATTTAAAAGATTTAAATATGAATTAAAAGATCAACAAAGATTTCATGAATATAATGACTATTTTATGATTATTGAGCCATCAATTTCTAATATGAAAAGCATTGAAGAAATTAAAAATTATCTTAGCAAATGCAAATTGAAAGATATTAATGATAGATGGGTTGGTATATATAAAGACGGAGTTCATATTGGAAGTGTTATGCATTCTTTTCTAGTTAGGCTAAACTAATATTCCCATAAGTTATTATAAAAAATGGTGAATAAAAATGAGATTTAATTATGAAAGGGAAGAAAATTCTGTTGATTTTTTAACTAAGCATATTGAAATTGAAAAAATACTCAATTCCAAGTATCTAATCCCCGTTTTTCAATATTCTGGAAAATATGGGATAGTATTTAAAATAATAGGGAATCATGCAGACCTTATTAAAGGGTTATATTTCAATATAACAGAAGGATCAGCAATAGAATTCATTAAATATCCAGAAAGAGTAATCCCATTAAGAATTTCCTTAAATGAGATAGGAGTTTTTAATAATCTCCCAAATTTGATTGATATTTTTAATTCAGAATATGAAATGAATAAGTATATTATTTGCCCTAATTGTAATACTAAAATTTTGAAAGAAAACCCAATTTGTGAATTCTGTGGATATATCAATAAAATTTCCGGAGATATTATATGAAAGAACAAACCTTAGAAGAAGCTTTCAATAGTTATTGTCCAGTTTGTAATCAAAGTTGTTTTGATTGTGTCTGTGGGAATAATTGCGATGAATGTAAGCCAATTAAAAGAAAAGTAATAAAAATTAGAATAAAAAAAGAATAATTAAAATTTTCCATCCGCTTTAAAACCACATAAACTACAATCCTTCTTATCTCCTTCATGATACCAGAACTTATTAGTTTTATGAATTAGAGCATTATCCAATTTACTTTTCCCATGTCTTAAAGCATATAATCCCGTTTCACGCAGAATTCTATCAATACGCCCGACCTTACCTTTACTGGCTTTATAGACTGAATCAAGCAAATCCACAAGACCTTTCATAAATCCCATATCGTATTTTTCTTCAAATTGAGATAAAATTTCTTTAGTTCCATTTTTAGTCAGCTTCTTTAATAAGAAAATATTGAAGTCTGAAAATATTTCAGGAAATAATTTCTCATAATCATTATTCTCTAAATCCACTAGTACAATAGATGCATTAAATTGATTTCCAATTTTTAAGATTTCTTTAATGATTTTTTGGATATTTTTTTTATCATAATGAGCAAGATAATTAATATCATCTATGATTATCAATCTTAAATTTGTGGTTTCAAATCTTTTAATAACTTCCATCTTTAATTGCTCAAATGACCATTCTTCATTAAATATCTTAAAGATAGATTCATTTTCTCGTAATAATTCACCAAGAAAAACGTGATATAATGAATCTAAATCAGGTTCTAATGGCGATTCAACACTTAAAATTCCATTCTTATAGCCATAGCCATTTTTGACATAATCTAAAGCATTTTGCGATTTAAGGAAATCGTATATTGTGCTGGACTTCCCTGTAAATGATGCCCCTTTAAGATATAATTTCGCTCCTCTATTATTAAGCAAATCTTCAAGCAATTTCAATAATTCAAGCATTTGAGGAGTCTTAACCCAAATATTATGAGCCTTTCTGAGAAAAGTATCCACATAAACATCTTTAAAAAATACTCTATTCTCATAACTCCTTAATCGATCACTCCAAATTAAATCATTTATTTGCGGAGCTATAATTTTAGGCTTTTCTTGAAGTGATAGATTAGTTAATTTTCTAATTGATTCTTGTCCAAGCGTAGTTAAACTATATGAAGATTCACCTCGTATTCCATTTTCTAATTTTTCTTTCTCTATAAAACCAAGTTCTACAAGCTGACTTAAATGGTGTGCTAATTTACCGCTAACAATATTTACTTCTCTGCGAATCGAATTAAAATTCATTTTATTATTACCGTAAAGTAAATAACAAATTATAACTCGATATTTGTTGTCAAAAATCTTTAAACCATTATCCATTTCAATTAAATTATTAATATTCATAATAGTAAAATACCTTCACCAGTATATAAACTTACTGGTATATAAACTTACTAATAAAATGTTAAAAAAAAAATAAATTAATTAACAATTTCAGTTATTTTTGCTAAAATCTTTTTAATTTCTAACTTATGACATATAGATATTCTGCGATGTCCATCCATGCAAACATAATAAACCGGTTTATCAAGCTCTCTATTATAAAATCGGAATAAATGGATATATCCTAAATCTAATACTTCCGATTTACTTTCAGATAATCTCGCTTTGACAAACTTCTCAACGCCTTCATATCGGAAATCAAATTCAATTGGCTTAGGTATCCAATCGCATTGATAATTCTTTGAAGCAAATGGATTACCGCCTATAATATCCGCTACAAATACTTCCTGCACGCCTAATTCTACCTGATTATATTCATAATAGTTCGGATAATCAGTAGAATAATCTCGGAGGGTATTTTCTACTTCCTTTTTATATTGCATTATTTTTTCAATTAAATACTCTACAGGAGGATCAACGGGAGTTAAAGGTTTTATTTCGATTATATTAGGATTCTTAATATCTTCACGTAAATTAAAACCATAATAAATGATCTTCTTATTTTTATCTAATGCATAGCCGTAATCAATTATTTCTGAATCAGTAGAGAAAAAATCATCAAGAATAACCCAATCCGCTTTTTCAATTGCCTTAAACCTTAACCTCCGAATCTCCCCATAAAGCTCAATATCAATTAAGTCAGCCGGCAATTCCCACCATTTAAACCCTATCTCAAATCCTTTTTCTTCTAAGGCATTTGCAAGCTTCGGAATTCTATCCATTGCTTTATTACTAAAATTAGCAGAGATATATACTTTAATCATCTTTTTTCAATAAAACCTTTTCAAATTAATTCTTTTTATGATATTATAACAATTATGGTTAAATAATACAAGAGATACAATATCCCATCCATTGAATACATTTACCCTTCGCCCATTAATTAAAATAGATAAATTAATGATTAAATTATAAATCCCATCATATTCCATAGAGATTTTATTATAGTCAAGAAAATAGTTATAATCTAAGTCAAAATCTAAGAATTTAAAATATTCTTTTTCTTGTAATTTATAGTTTCTTAGAAGAAAATTATAGTCCTCTGAAGAGCGAATAATAAATATTTTAGATTCTATTTTTAATTTAATTAAATACCCATATTCATATTTTTCATTTATTATTTCATAATTATATCTTAACCAATCAGAACCAATATCTTCTTCATATTGCGAAAGCCAGAATCCATCAGGTTTATTAATTAATCCTTCAGGATTAAAATTCTCAATAACTTCCCTATCAATATCTCCACAATGCAAAAAAATAGTGTCCAATATCATTTGATATATTAATCCTATGATTCTTGATAAATTTTAGTTAATAATTTACATGATTCCTTAATTAGACTTTCCCTAATGTTCCAAGCTGTCCTATTGTTCATTAAATCTTTTTCCAAATAATTATCACAAATAATTTCATCAATTACACAAGTAAGAGTTGATTCTCTTGTTTCTTCCTTAGAACTAAGATAAAATTCTTTATATAATTTGATTACTTGATTAGCTATTTTATCATAATTTTTTTTAATAAACTCTGTTTCTAATTCTTCTTCTTCCTTAATATTTAAGTCTCTTCTTGTGGTATAACCCTCATCAAATATAGATAATCTCATAATCTCTCGATGTCCTAATAGATAGTCGCTAAAAGTGTAATTTATTTTACCTATCTCTTTATAAAAACTTCGTAATGATCCTCCATATTTATCAACAAAACTAATATTCTCTTTTGCAACTTTAATCTTGAAAAAATAATCCATAGAAGGTTCATTAACGATTAAATAATCGAGATTACTCTTTAAATTGAACTCAGTAGCACTATGTTTCCCAAGCTCAATTTTACTAAGCACAAATAATAATAACTCTATATCCACATAATGAAAATAAGAGCCAGATTTTAGTTTTCTCTCAAAAATCATAATCCAATAAAACGGCTCATCCTTATAGGGTTTTGTAAGTAAAAAATCCAATAGATCATTTATTTTTAATTTTTTCTTATATCTTTCATTTGCTTTTAGATATTTCTTCTCAATTATCCTAATCTTATCATAGCAAACTCTATAATGCGGTTCAGATCGATTAAACCCGTGAAGCTCTACTTCAATATATAATTTAGGCATCTCTTCAGTTGTAATTAGAATTTTATCATTCTTCTTATTTAACCTAAAAATTAATTTATTTTTATCTTCAAAGAAATCCTTAATGAACTCAAATATTATAAAAGAAAAACCTTTATAATAATAATCAACCAAAAACTCCCCTTTTTTGCGTCTCTGTGCCACGATATAATACCAATCTCCATCGTTTAGCTCTTCCTTTTTATATAATTCTTTTAAATCAAAAGGTTTTGAAGCATCTTTATCCATATCATTTATTTTATGAAAATAAATTGAAAAATTTACTTCATCCATTTGTTTTGATATTGCTTTTGTATGATAGAGCATCATTAAACTATGATAGCCAAAATCGTATTCAAACCTAAATGGTCTTTTACTTAATTTATTTTTATTTCTGATATAGAATTTCAGTAATTCTCCATTTCCATTCGAGAATTCTATATTTTCATTAATAAATTCTGAAAAAAAGTCTAAAGAAGCTTTGGAAGTAAGATTCTGAACAAAAAAATTTAATTTAAATACAGTATAATTAAAATGCTCGTCATCCTCGTCTATCCGTCTCAAGCCATCCCAAATTGCATAAAAAATGTCTTGAGCTTTATCAGGAAACCGATTAAATATAATATCAAGAGCAATACCCCTCATCTCTGAATTTTCATCACTTATAGCAATATTCTCAAGTAATTTAAAATATTCTTTAGTATCTTTTTCTATTAGATTTAAAGCTCCTAAAGAGAGCTTTCTTAATTCTGCTGATATATCACCTTCAATTAATCCCAATAACATTTTTGAATCCTTATTTTCAACAAAGAACTGAACTAACTTCGCGAGGCGAGGATAATATTTAATTTGATAATAATCTATGCAAGTTAATCCTGCTAAACTACATTGATTATCTTTTCTATAAAAACAGGGTGTTTCTGAAGGATTTTTGGTATCACATTCACGCATTATTAAATTTCTCTTTTCTCTTCTGTAAATACCATTTTTTAAACTGTTTCCTTACTAAATTCTATTTCAAATAAAGCCTGATAAATCGGTAAATCTTCTCTTAGAAGAGTAGTTATACTCAATTCTCATCTAACCTCTCAAGTAGCTCATGTATTAAATCTGAGAAGCTTGTAGTTTCGTCTAATTTAGGAAGAGGAACAATCTTACCTGTGAGAACAGCTTTCATATGTTTGAGATCAACTTCACGATTTAAATCTCTGCAATAATCACATTGGTTAAGAATGCAAGTCTCTGTTCCATTTAATTTTTCATATAATTCATTTTTAACGAAACCCTTACGAGTTCTAAAACAAGTGGGGCAAAGAACTAAAATTTCTTTCCCATCTTCGATATTTAACTCTTCTTTATCTATTCCTGCTCCTTTACTTATTAATTGAACTAATCTTTCAGCTTTTTTCCAAGTTTCATCATCAAATTCCTTTCTTTCTTGATTCATTTTACATTAAATCCTCCTAAAATCTCCATCTCGCTCTGGTTTTTTTTCCAGAGCAATATATCTTCTTTTATTAGAGAGAAGTTTAATAACAAAAATAGCATCTGGATTTATTAAGGGATTAGTTTTCTCATTAAAATTCTCCAATGTTTTTAGATTTTCTGAAACTATTTCTGTTATATCTTTTGTATTATGAAAGAGCATAAAGGTTTGATTTTCTAATACTGCAATCCACATTGCAAAATAGAGTTCATCAAAAATTGTATCATGGCTTCTAATTGTCAAAAACCAACCATCCTTAAATACTCCTAATCTTTCCCAAAAAGAAGAACCAAACTCATTTTGTAATTTAAAGCATTTATCAGCTTTATTCCATCCAAAATAATGTATAACCGCTATGCTTTTTGCTTGATGATTTCCCCAACCACAAAATTGAATATAATTATATTTTGTAGCATAAAAATAAAAATCATATCTCAAAAGATATTCATTATAAGCAGGGAGAATTATTTTACTATTTAATTTTGGTTTATCAGTTAGATATAAAATAAAATAGCTTGTCATTTTTCAACCCTCTTATTTAATCAAATTATCTTTTCCTCTTTTAAGACAATAATTCCATATTTCTCTAAGAGGATGATAACCATATAAAACACCAGCTAAATCAGGGTAAGTATCTCTTTCTAACCCATCATACTTTAAAGCTACATCTATTAAAGTTTTGAAACGAGAAACAAAAATTAGTCCATGAAATTCTTGTTGATCTCCATTATTTATATACCCTACAAAAAGAAAATTGCTTAATAAATTAACAAAGTTCATCACTTTCCCATAGTCCTTTCCCACATTAATCTCAACTGAGGATAGGGGCTTCTTTAATTTATAAGCTCTGAGAATTAAATTGTCCTGAGTCCCCCAAACCGTTTTTTCTCCTTTTTTCTTAAATCCAATTTCATCATCCATAAATAATTCTTTATTATCATCAAGTAAGATTTTTAATTGAGCTAATCTTTCTTTTTCTAATTCCTCTTCTTTTATTTCCATTTTTAATTCCTCCTATTTGTAAAAAAGTGAGCTGTATAAAAAAATCTCATTATTATAAGAATAGTAAAAAGATTAAATAAATGTTTCTCAAGAAACAGTTTAGTAATTTATGAACAATTTTATTTTCCAAAAATATTATGCTCCTTTTCATAATTTCCCACTTATTCTCTTTTTTTAACCATAATATTTATATCTTTAAACATTTTATTTATAATTGAAAATAATTGCAGGATGCTTTTTAATAGACGATAAAAGGAAATTTTAGCTTCAGAAAGAAGATTGAAATAAAAAAATAAATCATCCTGTTCATTATTTTTCCTTTAATAAAAATAATTTAAAATTCAAAACAATTAATAATTTCCGCAGATAAAATTTTTTTATTTTTTAAAAAACGCACTAACTCCCCTCAAATTTTATATTTAATGAGAGCTAAAATATAAAAGGATGTGAAATAATTATTACTATGATAATGACGGTTGATGTGAAGAATTATTTTCTTAAATTAGCTAAAGAAAAGGGAATACCAAAAACTCAAGCATTAGCATTTATGCCGGAAATAGATGATTTAATCCGGTTAGTAGATGAAGAAGATAATAAAATTCTTAAAGATATTCATAATTTAGATGCTAAAGGATTAGAAGCTAAATATGGGATTAAACCTAATGAATGCAATATCGAGGAATGCACTAAAACTCTACAAAAATTATCTATAAATAAAGCATTTGAAAGGCTTTCAGAAATCCACCAAGATAATCAACATCTCTACCTTTAAACTATTCTGAATCATACGAAATCAAGATATCAACTTTTTCTTTTGATTTATTTCTTGCAGATATTTTAGTTAGATTATTTAATTGGTTTAACTCTGTGGAATATCCGTATTTCTCCAAAAGCTCTTTTATCTTTTCTCCAATATTTATAATTTGAATTTCCATAATTAATATATCATAATTTACATATAAATAGGTAAAGATAGGATTCATATAATCTCAAACCAATAAGGCTAAGTAATATTGTCGCTAATTATTCTTAATAAGTGAGTAAAAGAATAATTCTAAGAGGTAATGAATCCCTATCTTTAAGATCTAGCTTTATTTTAATCATATTTAAACCTTAGACATGCTAAATATTCCTAGATTAATAAGCTCAATCTAAAAGGGTAAGAAACTGAAAAACGGTTTTATGGTTTCATATGAACATTTGATCCTTATTTTTTCGAGATTAAATCTTAAAACAGAATTTAAAATTAAAATTTTAAGTTTAAATTAAATTTTCCAAATAAATTTTGAAAAAAAAAAATTATTCATTCATTTCACTCAAAATCTTGATTATATCTAATTCTTCTTGAAGATCAGCTATTTTATGGAGACTGGCTTTAAAATTGCTAAAAAAAACCGAATCCTATATAATACAGTCAGCCAAAATACGAAAGAGGCAAAAAATAGGCATGAAAAGAAGAGAAAAAAACTCAAGAATCGAGTATTAAACTCTCTTTAACATTGATTTTTATCGTTATAATATGGGTTCTTAACCTTATTTCCTTATCAAAATTAACATCTAATATTCGATCCCAATTTTCAATAATCTGTTTTTGTAAATCATTTAATTCAATTTCAATAATCTTCTTTGTATTCTCATCTATCATTTAAAATTCCTCTAAACTTAATTTACAATTAATTCATATACATCAGCTTTAATTTCAGTTAAATTGAATAGTTTTGCGATGCTAACCCTTCGATGTCCATCAGCTTCTACAAAATAATTAATCTTTCCATTATCCTTAAAACCAAGTAAGCAAATAGGAGTTATCTCACCCAAATCCTCAAGTGTTTTCCTTATATTTTTAATTCCTTTCTGTTTAACTTTTTCGAGAATATAAGTATATCTCTTCTCTTTTTTATACTCATAAGAGATTGAGAAATCTATGTTAAACATTTCTTTTCGCGTTAAATTCCCTCCGATAATTTTCGATATAGGCACTTCGATTAAACCACGCTCATTTTGTTCATATTCAAGCCAATTAGGATATTCAGAATCAAAATCCATTAAAGGCTTCCATTCTACAGCATAAGCTTCTGTGCCGGAAATATCAGTCTCATAGATATTTATTAAATTTAACATGCTTTTAATTGCTTTAAATATCTCTGATCCTTCTTCGATAAAATTAGCCCACTTATATTTTCGCATTAGTGTTATTAAAACTTCTCTGATAAAATTATGCTGATTTTTTCTCTCAATTGCAAATTTTCCATTATTATAGATTTTACACTTTTCCATAGTATGAGGGTTTAAGTAATTCTCGCAGGGTATTCCATTCTCTTTTTCTTCACAATACCAATGCAAATAATTTTTCCCTATTAATTCAGCACTAATAATTCCTCCACAACAAGCACAATCTCCAAATTGCTTTTTCTTAGTAATTAAGAATTTACCCACTTCTTCTGCAATACTCATACTTTAACCATATTTTCTATATTTTCTTGAATACTATAAAATATCTCTCGTCTTTTAGAATCCAATGGAATTTTATTAATTATTTCCATAACTGGTAAATTTTGATAATGCTTAATTGTATCTAATTTATCCAAAAGATAGTCTTTTGTAATTATTTCATTATTACTTCCAGATAATAATGCATAAGTTAAATTACTCCATATAGCTTTTATATCTTTTACAGCCTTCTTCAATAATTCCCTATTTAAGAAATTATCTGAATTTTTAATAAATTCAATAAAATCATCAATCTTCATATTAGATCAGCTATTATATTTTTAATTCTTTGTAATATTCTTCAAATCTTTCAGGAAGAAATGTAAGATTCCAATTATAAATTGAAATAAATTGTTCTTTTAAAGCTTTCATCAAAACAACCCAAAAATGTTTGCAAAATCCTCCATTAGAGCCAATTTTACAATCACAATTTCTTTCTGGATCATTCATGTTTCTTTCATTAGCGATAATATAACAAGATATCTCCCAATCAAATCCCTCAAATAGAATCTCAACAATACCTTCATTCCGGTTAATCTTAGTAATCTCCTTTATCTTTTCCTTATTGTCTTTATGGTTAATTAATCTTAATGCTTGAGCTATTGTAAAAGAAATTATATCTTGTTCTTTTTCTAAAATAATCTCTCTTTGCTCTTCTTTTGATAAATTTAAGATTAAATATTCAATCATCTCATCTTTTCCCATTTGAGAATAACCTTTTATTTTGTAATCTTTAAAAATATCTTTTATTTCGGGAATTGTAAGTGATAATAAGAGATAAGATAAAAACCGAGCATCATCAATCATTCTCCTGTCAATTATAGATTCTTTCATATGTAATATTCGCAAATAATCATCTCGCTTCATGATAAACTCGTTGGAAATAGGAGACAAAAATTTATCCATTAATCCATTTTGATTCTCAATCTCCTTATGTAATTGATTAATTTCCTCCTTTAATTCCTTAAAGAGATCAATATAACTAACCTCAATCTTCTTGTCAGTCGGAAGTAAATTACAACAGATAGCAATATCACCAACTTTTCCAATTTGTAATTTCTGCATTTTGCTTCCTGTCTGATTTATTTATTAATTAACATTTGGGTAAAAAGTCTAATAAATGTTTCTATCGAAACTTTTTAATAAATGATTAATAATATAAGTCTTATAGATAAATAAAATCAATAATTCATGAAACACACACACAAAAAAAAAAAGCAGGCATTGAAAATGAAAAAGAAATATGGAGCATTTAATAAGGATAATCTAAGAAAATTCGTTAATGATGGGTATAGTCCAAAACCAGAAATCCTAAATCTGTGGATAGATGAATATAATGAATTTGGTTTTGCAATTCTTAGACAGACAGACCGGAATAATAAAGAACATATGATATTTCTTTATATTAATAAGGAAGCATGGGATTCTAATGAAAGATTAGAATTTCAAGAGATAATTTTCGAGGAGGTTGATTTTTTAAAAGTGCAAGAAATTGCTTTTATACAGAAAGTCAATCCTCAATTCCTTTTGAAGATTATGGCTTATCTTGAGTATATCAATGATGCGGGAAAAGGAGATATACGAGTAGTAAATCAGATTAGGAAATTTAGCCACTTACAACTCGAAAGACTGAGTTTAGCTTTTCAGAATTTTATTTATGTGTTTGATCTTCCTGTTAAAGCCGAAGATTTTACACATCAAAAAGAAAAATTTTTAGAATTAGTGGGAGAATCCGAAAAATCAGAGGTAAAAAAGCCAGAATCAGAAATTATCTTAAAAGAAATGCTAAATACTTTTGAAATCTTACAAAATAACGAGCAATTAGATAAATTCTTGGAAAATTTATCAGAAAAGCAAAGAGAAGACTTATATAAACATCCAATTTTAGATGATTTTGACTTATTGCCTTAATGTGAGGAGTTCATAATGGAAAAGAAAGATAAAACATTCCTATTCTGCTTAATCCTTTCGCTAATGGCGATATTTTCCTTTATCGCTTGGATTTTTGTCAGAGATAAATATCCTAGTCTTTTAATTATTTCATCTTTATTTGGAATTGAATATATCCGCAATTACGGTAAAAAGGAAAGTAAATATATTATCTTAATGATTTCTCTGATCTTGATTATTATAATTGCCTTTCCAATCCAAATATTTAGAGATATAATCGAATTAACATATTTATGGGATTTATTGTGGCTTATTCTTGAAATCTTTACGTTTTTCATTCTTATAGTATTATCTGTTTCTTTTTTTCTAAAA
>Ga0180437_10009162_pt1 | contig 12325 bp, 13 predicted proteins | sample SS_ome_4_FD_132410 | JGI IMG/M metagenome (GOLD analysis project Ga0180437, IMG submission 132410) | Hypersaline lake sediment archaeal communities from the Salton Sea, California, USA - SS_3_D_1 metaG | ecosystem: Environmental > Aquatic > Non-marine Saline and Alkaline > Hypersaline >...
CTTCGGCGCCACTGATTTCTTCACCGCAGTTGACCTGCCGAGGCCACAAATATCTCTGACTTCTATCACACACTAGGGAACCATCCCAAAAACTGCCAATCGTCAAAGTTGGAGCTGTCGCGCAACGAAAACCTTTTCAGGAAATCGCCCCGGTATAGCTCGACCGCCTCGGCCAGACTGGTCAGGCAGTCGGGGCAGATGTCAGTTTGGGGGTGGTCGTGGCCTTGCCATTCCATCAGCAGGCTTTGGAACTGATCCATATCTAGCCAGAAGTCAGCACTTGGGTCGGTGCCAATGGTCTCACGCTCCACGACCAACCACTCGCCGCCCAGCGCTTTCTTGAGCATCGATAGGTTGCGCCGCAGACCAGCGCGAGCGCGGCTGGGTTCGAGTTCGGGCCAGAGCAGGGTGATCAGCATCTCGCGGCTATGGCTCTCGCCCGTCACTGCCAGATAGGCGATGAGGGCCACATTCTTGCGAGTGTCGAACTCCAGCAGGACACCATCGCGCTCCAGGCGAGGTGGGCCAAGCAAGTATAGCTTCAGGTTGGACATGGGGAAACCCTCCACGTCTCAAAGAAGCCTATCCAGCATAGAAGAGCCTACTGTTACTGATTATACAGAAAATCGTGCAAAAGATCAATCAGATTTGTGATGGAACGGTGCGTCCCAGTTTTTAGGCAACTGGGCAAACCAGGGGGGAATCGGGGGGACTCCCCCCGCGCCCCCCCCCTGTGCTTTCCCAAATTTTGGGACGCACCCGCGATGGAACGGTTTTTGGAGCGCTTTTTGGAACGATCCTAGAGCGGTCGCTGGTTATACTGAAGGAAAAAGGTGCGGGTAGGTGCAACGCACTTTGCGAAGCTGTGCGTTGCACCTGCCTGGAAGGAGGACCCGGTGCCAGATAACGTAATTGGTAATCTGTACTCTCGCGCCCGTAACCGGGGTCAGTGGGGCCAGCTCTGGTCAGTTCTGACCAGACGCTCGCGTCACCTGCTCCCCCTGGATGAGGTCGATGTCCCTGGCGATGTGCACGCCCACTGTTGTGGTGAGGTACGGACGGTGCCGATCTGTCACATCCGGGGCAGCCAGGGGCGCAGTTACGACTTTGACCGCGACTTCAACCCGCTCCAGGATCACAACAAAGCACGTTGGCTGGGTGTGGCCTCGGCGCGGCAACGAGGGAAAGCGCTACCACCGGTGGAACTGATCCAGGTTGGGGACGTTTTTTTTGTCCAGGATGGCCATCACCGCATCTCGGTGGCCCGGGCGCTGGGACAGCGCGACATTGAGGCTGAGGTGGTGGTTTGGACAGGTCACCAGCGGTCTAGTGCGGCTCGATGATTACGTCTCTCCAATACCACCATCTCAGTGGTGACGTGAGGTATCTTCTCACCCATGGCTTCACCAGCATGTGGAAGCGCGCATAACAAAGAGGCATAACCGGCGCCTCCTCTATCAGGATCTTGTCTGCTTGTTGGTATAACTTCATCCGCTTTTCCTGATCCATCGTCCGCCGCGCATCTTCTACCAACTGGTCATAGACCTGGTTCTGCCAGCCGGCAGGGAGCCACCATAGGACCCGCAGATAGTCATCGGGATCGGGGTAATCGGCCCAATAGCCAACCATCCACAAATGGGGTGTGGCCTCAAACATCCTGTCAGGAAATCTCGCCCACTCGATCTCCTTCCAGGTGATCTCTACCCCCAGGCTCTCCAGCCATTGCGCACCCAGGTACTCGCACACAAGATCGTGACTGGGATCATCCCTTGCGATACACTCTATGGCCGGGAAACCACGTCCGCCCGGGCAACCGGCTACGGCCAGGAGCTGACGCGCAGCCTCAGGATCGTAGGGCAGGCCGATCCCTGGTGAATGGCCCGACCAGACCGCCGGTAGCCGGAAATGCATAACCCCCGAGGGTTACATCCGCCAGCGTCTCCCGGTCGGTGGCCAGCGTGAAAGCCCGGCGCACCCGCTGATCATCGAAGGGCGGCCGCCTGACGTCGAATCCAATGAAATCAATGGACAGCCGAGGCCCTGAGATGTAAAAGGGATTGCCTTCGGTTTCGCGGTAGATGCCGTCCAAGAATTCGGGCGTGATCTCTTCGGCAAACAGGACCGCCAGCATCTCTTCGGTTTGCTCGCGGTCCAGGCGGGGTAGTTTCAGATGGGTCGCCAGCCGCTCGCGGCGTAGATCGAGCAGCATCTCGTGGAAAGCCGGCGCTTCATCCGGTCCCACGTCGCGGCAGGTGGCGGCAATCATCACCCGTCTCTGGCGCGTATGACGCGCCAGATGACGTAGCAGGGACAAGGTGCCACTGTCGGCCCAATGGACGTCTTCCAGGATCAGAAGCAGCGGGGCGCGATGGCTTAGCGCAGCAAAGCAGATGACCAGGTTTTCGAACAAACGTTGCTGCTCAGCCTTGGGATCATTGAGGATCGACTCGGGCCTGATGTTGGGATAGCGCAGCCGCAAGTCGGGAACCAAGTTCAGCAGGTCAGCCAGCACAAATTCCGGCAGTTCCATTTCTTCGCTGGAACTGCTTTCCACAGCCCGGCGCAGGATTTGAGCGAATGGTGCATAGGGCCCGCCCCCCTCGGCGTAGCAGGCACCCAGCAGCGCCCGGCCCCCCGAGACCTGCACCTGGGTCACCGTTCGCGCACCAGGCGCGTCTTGCCGATGCCCGGCTCGCCGCTGACCAGCAGGGCTCGGCCCTCGCCAGCAAGCGCCCGATTCCACAGGGCTCTCGCTTCCCCCAGTTCATGCTCACGCCCCACCAACCGACCACGCCCGATGCGCTTCAGGGTAGAGAGTTCTTCGGCGGGCGTGGCTTCTTTATCCAAAATGTCAGGTGCACCAAGAATGTGCTGCACTTCGGTGGCGGAGGCGGGACGGTCATCCGGGTCTTTGCTGAGCAGGTCGACGATCAAGGCGTCGAGAACAGGCGGTGTTTCGGCGTTCCTGGCACGCGGGGGAACGACGGGGGCGTATAGATGCTGGGAGATGACGGCCATAGGGTCGTCGGCGGTGAAGGGCAGACAACCGGTCGTCAGCTCGTACAGCATCACGCCCAGCGCGTACAGGTCAGCGCGGCCATTGAAGTCTTTTCCCAACGCCAGCTCCGGAGCCAGGTAGAACACGGTGCCCACGATGGCACCCTCGCTGGTAATGCGCGAGGCCACCGGCCGAGCCAGACCGAAGTCGGTCAGCTTGGCTGTGCCATCGGCGGTGATGATGACGTTCTCGGGCTTGAGGTCGCGATGGACCATGCCGTGTGTGTGGGCGTGCTCCAGGGCGGCGCACACCTGGCGGGTGATGGCCAGGATATCTTCCAGAGCTTCTGGGCGGCGGGCGTGGAGCGACTCACCCTCCACCAACTCCGTCACGATGAAGAAAGCCGCTCCCCCTGAGCCCCGCCCTGAGCTTGCCGAAGGGACCTGTCTTGAGCTCGTCGAAGGGACCTGTCCTGAGCTTGCCGAAGGATCAGCTTCGCCCGCGTCATACACGCCCACGATGTTGGGATGGTTCAGCTTGGCAGCGGCCTGTGCTTCGTCCATCAAACGGGCGCGACCCTCGCTACCTAGCGCCGTAGCCGATAAAACTTTGACGGCTACATCCCGATCGAGAAGGGTGTCGTGAGCGCGATACACCACCCCTGTACCACCCCGGCCGATCTCGGCGCCGAGGCGATAACGGTCGTTCAAGACGCGCGCCTGGGAGGGTGCAACCAAACGCTCTCCGGGCGGGGGGAGATCTTGTTGTTCTTTAATGGCCTTATAGAGCTGGGTGGTCTCACCCTCGGGGGGGACGCCCAATTCCTCCTCCAGAACTCGCTCACATTCACCGTACTGGCGCAGCGCCGCGGCGCGCTGGTCCGACCAGGCGTACAAACTCATCAGATAGCGATGCGCCGGTTCGTGCAGCGGGTCCAGCGCCAGCCAGCGCCGGGTGTAGGGGATGGCCGCCTGGTAGGTTCCCTGGGCTGTGTGACCGCGCACCAGTCGCTCCAGGGCGGAGGCCAGTTCCTGGCGCAGGCTCTCGGTTTGGAAGAACTGCCAGTCGTCAAAGTTTGGGCTATCGCGCAGCGAAAACCCTTCCAGGAAGTCGCCTCGGTACAGCTCAACCGCCTCAGCCAGGGCAGTCAGACATTCGGGACAGATGTCGGCCTGTGGGTGGCCGTGAGTTTGCCAGGCCCCCAGCAGCTTCTGGAACTGATCCACATCTGACCAGAAAGCAGCATTGAGGTCGGTGCCGATGGTCTCACGCTCCACGACTAGCCACTCCCCGTCCAGCGCTTTCTTCAATACCGACAGGTTACGGCGCAGGCCGGCCCGAGCGCGGCTAGGTTCGAGTTCGGGCCAGAGCAAGGTGATCAACGTCTCGCGGCTATGGCTCTCGCCTGTCAGCGCCAGGTAGGCGATGAGGGCGGTGATCTTGCGAGTATCGAACTCCAGTGGCACGCCGTCGCGCTCAAGGCGGGGCGGACCGAGCAAGTATAGCTTCAGGCTGGACAAGGGGAAACCCTCCACGCCTCAAGGAACCCATAGGGGATAGGGGGACCCAATGCTACTGATTATACTCAAAATCGGTCAGAAAATCAATCAGATTCCGCCGGAACGGTTTTCGGAACGCTTTTCACAACGATCTCACAACGGTCCCTGGTTATACTGTTATCAAAGCTAACTGAGGAAGCGATACGGGAGAGGCTGGCTCTCCCCAGTGCCTAAAAGGAGGTCAAAAAATGAAGCAGCAACTGAGTATCTTTAATCTGTTCGCCCCGAAAGGGAAAGGAAGTTCGGTGACCCGTCGAAAGCTGTTCATTCTGGCCGGATTGTCAGCAGTCTTGTTGATTGTTCTGGCAGGGTATATGGTAGCGTCAGCCAGTGAACCGGCTTCGGAAACGTCGGATGCTGCCTTTCTGGCCGACAACCCGGAGCTGGTGATTGCCCGCCGCTACGTTGGCTCAGCGGAAACGGTGGATGATGCCATCTTGGTTGCGAACCCAGAACTGGCGGTCGCGCGCCGTTACGTTGGCCCGGCGGAAAAGGGGACAGACGCCTACCTGGCTGCTAACCCGGAATTGGCGATCGCGCGCCGCTACGTTGGCTCAGCGGAAACAACGGGTGATGCCACCTTGGCTGCTAACCCGGAACTGATGATCGCCCGCCGTTATGTTGGCTCAGTGGGTACGACGGGTGATGCCTTCCTGGCCGCCAACCCGGAACTGGCGATTGCTCGCCGTTACGTTAGCCCGGCGGAAAAGGGGACAGACGCCTACCTGGCTGCTAACCTGGAACTGATGATTGCCAGCCGCTATGTCGGTCCAGCAATCAACTCCCTGGCTGCCAACCCGGAGTTGGCGGTTCACAGCCGCTATGCCGGTTCCACGATGGAAGCGCCCGATATCACCATCGTGGCCGCCAACCCGGAGCTTATGGTCCACAGCCGCTATGCTGGTTCAGCGGAGCAGGGAACAGTGGCCGGCTTCCTGGCTGCCAACCCAGAGATCATGGTCTTCCAGCGCTACAGTACCGCTGCAGAACAGTAGCCAAGTAGCACCATCTTGCATCGACATTACTTCTCCTTCCAAAGGCACGGCCTGCCCCTCCCATCGGACGGGCCGTGCCGCTTCTGTTGCTGATACACCCCAGCCTGTCGAGCAACGCCGCCCTCCGCAGCGCCCACGACTTCGTGCGCTGGCGGCGGGCAGCCCCAAAGCGCGCTCAAAACACTTTTTGGCTTCGTAGTAACACCGATTTGCCTCAACCTGACCCAGCAAAAACTCACCCATAAGCCAATTCAACAACGAGCGAATAATCAATCGAAATCGAGTTTGCCGCCGAACGGCTCAACGAACGCTTTCGCGAACGATCTCCGAACGATTGCCGGTTATACTGGGAGCAAAGATTGATCAACGAAACTCATAGGATACAAGAAGGAGGCAAGAATCATGAAGGTCCGATACAATAGGAAGCGTTCGTACAACCACCGGAGAGCGTCAGCTACAATGGGAAAAGCCAGCGACCACCTTGCGCGAGTTGTTGCGTGACCTGGCCATTCATTACGGTCCGCGCTTCAAGTACTGGGTTCTGGATCGTGGTAACGTGCCGGACGAGCACATTGTGGTCCGCATCAATGGGCGGGATGCCCGCTACCTGGACGGCGCCGACACGCCCCTCCATTCCGGCGACACCATCAGCTTCGCTTCAACCATGCGCTTGCGGCCTGCTACGTAGATGAGATTTTGCACCCGGATGTTCTCAGGACGCTCACTGATTATGCTGTTAACAAAGACAAGCTAAGACAGCTCACAGGATACAAGGAGGAATGACCATGAGTTACCTGGAAATCGAATTAGCACGCACCATTGATGAAGATAGGTATCGGGAAGCAGCACACTGCCGCCATGTCAATAAGGCGCTCGCAACAGGTCAAGAGCAGCTCACGCATCCATTCCAAATCCTGGTTCGCTGGCTGCAGAGCCTGGCAACACAGGAACAACGCGTAGCGTCGGAGCAGCAAATCAGGACATTGGCAAAGCTGAGTTGAAGCTGCCAGTCGGGGGTTGAGCAGCTACCATCTTTCGCACTTATAATCGCGAAACTACAGTCAAGGGTTCGATAGGAAGGAATCGCCCACTCAAGAGGTTGTTTATGTCGGAAGAAGATCATTTCAAGCGGATCTACGCGCAGCAGGCTGAAGGCTACGATGCTCTCATCCGCTGTCACGATGTGGAGGGCAACTTGTTGCGTGCCCTAACCGACCTGCATCCGTTGGAGGGCAGTGAGGTGGTTGAGTTTGGCGCGGGCACGGGCCGAGTGACGGCACTGCTGGCCCCGCGCGTAAAGACGATCCGGGCGTTTGACGAGTCGGAGGCGATGCTGGCAGTCGCACAACGCCGATTGGCAGAAGCGAACATCACCAATGTCACGCTTGCGCCTGCGCCGAACACTGGCTTACCGGTAGAGGATAATAGCGCCGACCTGAACATCCAGGGTTGGAGTTTCGGCCATGCGACCGGCTGGTATCCTGACTCCTGGCGAGACAAGATCGGCAAGATGCTGGCCGAGATGTCACGCATTACCCGGTCCGGCGGGACGCTTATCAACATCGAGACACAGGGCACCGGCTTCGAGACGCCGCGCGCCCCCTCCGAGGTGTTGGCGGATTACTACACCTGGCTGGAACAGGAGCACGGCTTTGCGTTCAAGTGGATTCGGATGGATTACACGTTCGACTCACTGGAGGAGTCGGAGAAGTGGATGCGTTTCTTCTTCGGCGATGAAATGGGAGAGCGGGTCGTCAAGAACAACTGGCGCGTCGTGCCGGAGTGTGCTGGTATTTGGTGGAAGACTTTGTGAGAGGGCTGGACTTTCGTGAATCTCAGAAAATCCGAAAGTCTAGACCTTTACCACGGAAACACCACCGATTGAATCTCTGTCTGAGCGTACATGTTGTGTCAATTGGTAAATTGCGAGTATCCCTGCCCCGATAAAGTACCTGCAACAGTAAGACTCCGCCCACTTGGCGGGGTCTGGTTATTCAATGGGTGAAGCTATCGCCATTGCAATCAACTATTCCATCCTGAGAAGCATCCAGTTACGTTGAACGGTATCTCGCCTAATATTGTTGTCAACTCTTTGTGTCGAGGTCTACCCGCAGAAGTTGGTTAGGAAAAACTATTGACATAGAAAACGTTTTCTGTTATAATCTTTGCAGAAAACGTTTTCTGTATGTATCGGTTCCATAGGAACAAGAGCATACGCACCCCCCCCGATGATAACCTTCACTGTTCAAGGACAACTATGTCGGTCAAATTAGAAGACATCGCCAGGGAAACAGGTTTCTCGATTGCCACGGTCTCACGCGTACTTGCCCATAGCGATTACCCGGTCAACCAGTCTGTCCGCGAAGAGGTACTCAGGGTTGCGCACACGATGGGTTACAAGCCAAACCTGGCGGCACGTAGCCTGCGCAGCAATCGGACCAACACAATTGGCATCATTGTGGATGACGTGATGAGCCCCTTTGTGCCGCCAATGGTGAGAGGCATACACGATTGCTTGCACGAGAATGACTTCTTGGGCGTAATCGTTAATTCTGACTGGGATCCCGATCAAGAACAAGATGCCATCAACACGCTGATCAGCCGACCGGTGGATGGTATCATCTTTGTCGAATACTCTCATCTTGTGCACAGTGAGATTCTGGAAGAGTCAAACAAACCTCGCATGTTTGTTCACCGCATATTTGGGTCGCCGATAAGCAATTCTGTCGTGCCGGATGACCACTACGGCGCTGCACTGGCTGTGCGGCACCTGATTTCTCTCGGGCACAGCCGCATTGCTTACATCAATGGGCCTGAAAATTGGCACAACTCTCGAACGCGCTATCTTGGTTACAAAGATGAATTGGAGAGCCATAACATAGCCCTCCACGCTGATCTGGTTCAACCAGGAGATTGGGAGCTCGAAGGTGGATACCAGGCAACTCGAAACCTGTTAGGTCTCGATGAGCCGCCCAGCGCCATATTTGCCGCAAATGACCTGATGGCGCTGGGTGCAGTGTACGCCATCCAGGATGCCGGACTCGACGTCCCCAAGGATATGGCCGTGGTTGGCTATGATAACCGCAACTTCACTAGGATCGTCCGACCCAAGATAACCACGGTTGTGATGCCCGTGTATGAAATGGGAAGGGTCGCCACGGAATCACTTCTGGAGCAGATTGCAGACGGGCGTCAAGAGACAGAAGAAATCAAGGTGAGGGGTGAGCTGATCATCCGTGATACGTGTGGCGCCGGTGAAGTCTACAAGGCCAGGGACGAGCTTAACCCCAAGACTGCCTACAGAAGAGTTTTGTTAAACAAACAACCCGAAGAGTAAATGGCTCAAACGAAAGGAGGCTCACGATCGAATGTAGTCAATGTTTCACTTGATGTTGCAAAGAGAACACATCTGTTCCCAACTTAACCTAGTAAGGGAGGTACAAAATGAAGAGGACATTTTCAAGACGCGAGTTCCTGGGTTTGGCCGCCACGACTGCGGCCGGCAGCGCGCTGGCGGCCTGCGTGCCGGTAACTCCGGCGGCCGTCGAGCAAGCCGTCACCGAAGAGGCAGGCGTTGCAGCAACGCCTGCAGCCCCCGCGGTGACCGGGCCTCGTACAGCCCGGGTAGCGGTTGGGGGTTGGGCCGAACAGAATATGAAGGATCTCCTGGAAAGAACCGGGTTCACTGAGCAGACGGGAATCGACGTCGAGGTAGTGCTCAGGACGGACACGAAGGAAACCGAGCTCACCCGTCTGGCCAGCGCAGTTCAGGCCGGCACCAGCCCCTATGACGTGATTGACTTTGAAGATGAGCTCACGACCTCATTCTCGCAGGCCGGTTACGTGATTGGCCTGGATGATCTGCTGCCCGATGATTTCTGGGATGATTTTCCGCCGGAGATGGTCGAGTACAGCAAGACATGGAGCACCTACAACGGCGAAACGTTCCGCATCATCCACAACTGGGAGATGCCTTACTGGTGGTACCGGAAAGATTGGTTCGACGAAAAAGGCGTCCCCGTGCCCACAACCTGGGATGAGGTCAAGGCTATGGGCGACGTCTTCACCGATGAGGGCGCCGGCGTGTGGGCCACCGTGGATGGGTTGATCAAAGGTGCCTTCCTAAATGTGTACCTGGCCTGGATTACGCTGCAGGCCGGCGGCAACCCGTTTGATGTGGGTCCTGAGTACGAAATGGCCCTTGAATACATCTACGATCTGATGTACACCAGCAAAGCCCTCAATCCGGCCTCGCTGCAAAAGGACTATAACCAGCAAAACGCAGACTACATTGCCGACAAGGTGGCCTTCATGCGGCAGTGGCCCTTCTTCGGCGATGTGGCCCGCAGTGAGGACAACCAGGAGTGGTTCAGCGAAGACAAAGTGGCGGTCGCCTTACCGCCGGTCGGGCCGGGTGGCAAGTCGGTTTCCACCTACGCGGCGGCCTGGGGCTTTGGCATCGTCGGGACATCCCCCAACCTGGAAGAAGCCAAGGAGCTCTTGAAGTTCCTGGTCTCCAAAGAAGTGGCGGTGGAGGCCATGAAGGTTGGCTTCTGGTTCTTGAGCGCCCGCAAGTCCGTGTTGGCCGAGGCCCCTCAGGATAACTGGCTGGTGCAGCAGTTGAAGATGTACACCGACGCGGGCGTCATCGGTGTGCGCCCCTTCCACCCCAGCTTTGTAGAGGCGCTGACCATTCTCGAAGACACGGCCGCGGCTTACCTCACCAACCAAGTCAGCCTCGACGAGTCGCTGGAACAAGCCGAAGCTCAGTTGGCACAGCTTGGCTAGTCGGCGCTGAGATTTCCTGATTTCTCTGCCTGGGCGGGCCTGGCCCGCCCAGGCAAGTCTCCTGAAATTCGACGCCGGGGCAGGCGCTCTGGAATGGGAAAAGAGGTGTGCTGTGCACCAAGCTTATGCACAAGGTGATGCTTACGCCAAGAGCCGGCCTTCCCTGTCGGCCTTATCTAAAGCTACCCGGCGACGGTATGTGCTCTTCATACTGCTGGTAGCCCCGGCCTTCCTGCTTCGTCTCACCACCGCCGCCTATCCCATCCTGCAAACCATTTTTCTCAGCTTTACCAACCTTAACCTTCTCAAGAATACGGATGATTTCGTCGGTTTGCAAAACTACCCAGCGGTGGCCAGCGACTATGGAGTTCAAGCGGCTTTGTCCTTTACTATCCTGCTGGTGGTGGGCTCGACCGTCCTCGATTTGGTTGTGGGTATGCTGGTGGCGCTGCTGCTAAATGCCACGTTTCGGGGGACAGGCTTTGCGCGCACCATCAACCTCATTCCATGGGCCATTCCGACCATCGTAGCCGGGTACGCATTCCGTTGGTTGCTGGACGACCAATTTGGGTTGATCCCATATTGGGTGAACCTGATAAGCGGGGGACGCCTGGTGATATTCATTTCCCCAGTCCTGGCCAAGGTAACGGTGATCCTGGTTCACGTCTGGAAGGATGCTCCGTTTATGGCATTTGTCTTCCTGGCCGGCCTGCAAGGTGTTCCACTCGATTTGTACGAGGCGGCCAAGGTCGATGGGGCAAACGCCTGGCACCGATTCTGGCGCATCACCCTCCCACTGATAATGCCGCTTGCTATTACGATGGGCTTATTCCGGCTGGTATGGTCGTTGGGAAGTTTTGATTTGGTGTACGGCTTGACGCAAGGGGGGCCGGGTGTGGCGACCTCCGTGTTGGCCTTACAGGTGTTTCGAGAGGGCATCATGTTTTTCAAGTTCGGCTTTGCCTCCGCCATCAGCGTCCTTCTACTCCTCGTCGTGGCCATCGTCGGGATCATCGGGCTGTGGCTGTTCCGAAGAGCCGAAGTTGCCTATTAGGGATATGAACAATGAGTAGAATCCGAATGTCAAAACCCTGGAGTCATATCTGGAACAAAAGCGCCGTCTACGCAAGTTTTCTTGTCTTCACTGTGGTTGTCTTGCTACCGATCTATTGGATGGTGAGATCGTCAGTGGCTCCCGCCGCTGACCTGATCAAGGTCCCGCTGGTTTATGTCCCCACGCCCACCCTGCGAAACTTCGAGACGTTGGTGGAACAGGTTCCGTTTTTTCGGTATGTCTTCAATTCGCTAACCTTTGCCTTGGCGACCACCCTGGCGACCTTATTTGTGAGTTATCTGGCCGCTTACGCCTTTGCCCGCATACAGTTTCCGGGCAGCGGCATCATCATGTGGGCGCTGGTGCTATCGATGGCGCTACCTGAGGTAGGCACCATTGTGCCATTGTATCGGATACTATCCAGCTTACATCTTTTGGATACCATTGCCGGTTTAACATTGGTATTAAGCAGCACACTGGCTCCTTTCACAGTGTGGGTCTTGGTCTCGTTCATCAAGCAGGTGCCTTACGAAATCGAGGAAGCGGCTATTATTGATGGGGCGTCGCTACCCCAGATCCTGGGACGTATTCTGGTCCCGGTGACCATGCCGGGCCTGGTGACGATGGGGCTGATCAACTTCATTAATGCCTGGAACAACTTGTTGTATCCGCTGTCTTTCACGACATCACCCTCCTCCAAAACTCTCAGCGTGTCCATAACCGAGGTGTTTGCCGGGTATTCGCCCTGGGGACGACCCTGGGAACTGATCATGGCCGTTGGGGTGACGATGACTGTCCCGGTTGTCATTCTGGTTCTGTTGTCTCAAAAGGCGATTGTCCGCGGCCTCACCGGTGGGGCGCTAAAGTAAACAGAGGGGAAGCTTAGCATGCAAACGTCATCGACTCCAGCTTCAGGGCCTGTTGATAATTC
>Ga0180437_10009163_pt1 | contig 12324 bp, 22 predicted proteins | sample SS_ome_4_FD_132410 | JGI IMG/M metagenome (GOLD analysis project Ga0180437, IMG submission 132410) | Hypersaline lake sediment archaeal communities from the Salton Sea, California, USA - SS_3_D_1 metaG | ecosystem: Environmental > Aquatic > Non-marine Saline and Alkaline > Hypersaline >...
GTTAAAAATAAAGGGTATCAAATATGAATATCTCTTAAAATGGTAGTATTCTATTAAGAGAAAAAGGGTAAAAAATAGGAAAAAATAAGGAGTTAGAAATTTAAATGATACTAAGAATGTAATATATAATATATTGTCATGAAAAGAAACCATAATGATAATAATCCACTAATTATTATTACTATTGTATTTTGAGTAATTAATGGTATTATGCCACCAAATAAAATATATATAAAATGATAAAATAAAAACTTTTTAAAATTTGTTTTATTCATTTTAACTTCCTTTTAGATATATTTCTATTACATCAATTTTAAGAGATTATAACATAATCTTTTGGATTAATTCAGTTATTGATAAATTCATAGTTTCACTTGTATCTTTTGTTTTATGGATTATAACGGTATACTTTTTAAACACTTCCTTTATGGTTTTATCTGTTAGGTTATCTATTATCAATTTATTCACTTTCTTTATTAGAATATTTATTTTTCTATTCTTGGCTTTCTTGTAAACAAATACAATTATTACATAAATCAGTAGTTTCAAATTGCCAAGCATAAAATCTATTCTTACACTCTTTACATTTTATAACTTTAAGGTTATGTCTTTTACCTTTAAGTTTAAAACTAAACCAAAAACATTTGTAAGTTATAAAATATAGGATATTCCATAATATAATACCTAATATTATATAAAACCAATGTTCAATCTCAATCATTTTCAATCATTCTTTCATATATTTGTTTTATTTGTTTTTTCTTAAAGTGTATATTTAATGGAATTAACTGCTCATTAAAACTAAAGATGACCTTAATGTCATTATGGTAAATTCTTATATCTTTAATTTCTTTATTCCTTAAATTCATTTTAATTATTAGCATTATTTATTTTCATTAAGATATATATTAACAAATGTAGATAACTTTTTGATAAATTCTAAGGGATATTTCAATTCTACCATTGCCATTTTAACTTTATTTACAGTACTTTTATCTTTTACAAATGGTTTAATTTCTACTGCTAAATCTTGAATATATCTAAATAGATTATCCTTATCGTTTAATATTGCGTCTAATTCGAATTTATCCATTAAATCACTTCTTACTATTTCAAACGTATCATAATAAGAAAAGTATTTTTCTGCCTTTTCAAAAGGGATAAATATTGTTTTATTAAAGACAAATACTCCTTTATGATTATGATAAACATCATATCTAAAGAATTTATTTACCATATCTTTAGAAGTATCAATTAAAATATTAGTCATTTCTCTAAATCGCAAATCAATACTTTTAAAAAATTGAATTGTAAGGTAAATATTAACTGTTAGTTTACCAGATTGAAATAAAATATATGAAGCTAATAAATTTCTGTCTTTTCCACTCCTACGGGATTCAAGCCAAGTATAAGCTTCATCAATAAAAACATCTGAATTATCTGGTAAACTAATTAAATTCTTTTCAGTTAGTTCATTGAATTTATTATCTTTTATTTTAATATTAGAATAAAAAGGTTTAGGAGTAGCTAAAGCAAATAAAACCATTAAAAATGTTTTTCCCGTGCGAATATCACCTACTATAGAAATTAGCATAATTATAACTTTTTGATATTATTTTTAATTCTGTCTTGTAAAGTATTTTGAATAGTAGTTTGAATTTGATATGATATGGCATTAAATACTTCTGTTCTTCCTAAACCTTTATAAGAAATCATATATTCAAGAAAGAATTTAATTATCATTTCTATTGAATTACTTGGTTGTTCTAATCCACTCATATTAAGCATTACTGAATAATACCTAAAATAAGTTAAGATAAAAGGATTATTTACTCTCGATTTTAATTCTAAATTTTCAGACGAATCCATTAAATCATTAAGAATCTCTTTATAATCTGATTGGGGTATTGCCATACTAAATAAATCTAATATAGGATTTTCTTTTTCTAAATCAATGGTTTTTTGTTTATCTTTATGTTTTTTCATTAAATCACCATCATTACAACAATTCCTAATAATAATCCTATTATTCCGCCTATAAGCATATCAGTAAATTTCTTAGTACCCTTACCCGACATAAGTGAACTGAAATTATAAAATATCTTTTTATTAACGAAAGAATTTAGTAATTGAAAATCTATATATTGTTGATTGGGCTCATTAATACATAGAATTCCTAAATCTAAATCAATTATCCAATAATACTTGTTTCTTTTCTGTATTGGTTTAGGTAATTTGTCAATTGGTATTGTATGTTTTTGATAAACAATTTCTTTAGTACTTGGTTTGAATTTAAATTTCTTTAGTAATCTGTAATTATTGCCTATTTGCTTAACAATAAGGATTATGAATTTTTCCTTTTTGGAAAAGGTTAATTTCCTAATCCTTTTTTCCTTAACTTTTAAAATTACATCCTTTTTTGTTTTCTCTGTCATAATATTTACCTTTTGACAGTTATTCTATAATCATTTGGAGTATTTTTCTTTTTTCTTTTAGAAATTTTCACATTACTATATCTGATATTAGCACTTCTCTGTAAGACTTGCTGTTTACTTGAAATTCTTGGAATATTAGCAGTAATTAAACTTTTTGTATTTCTTATTTTTGTAATTTCTGGGTAATTACCTTTTAAGAAACTAATTACTTCATTGATAGATTTGGCTTTATGTTTCTTAGTATATAAGCCAGATTTCTTTCTTTTGGCATAACCTTTTATGTGTTTTTTTCTTTTTTTAGCCATAATATTTTTTCTCTTATTGTAAATTTATAATTTTAAATAATACCATTAATAATTGTATTACTATAAAAAAGGTTTGAATGAATGGAGTAAATGGCAATTGAAAATTAGCTAATGATATTATTCCAAAAATAACAGAAAATACAAGAATAATAGTCATTATCCAAAACCCATCAAAATGTCTATAGCAATAAATCATTAGAATAATTAGAAATATGATTATTACTATTTCTATTAATGGGCTTATCATATCAAACTCAATTAAATCTATTTGAAACATCATTTTATCCCGTTAATTTTTGTATTACTCCTATTACATAAAATATAGTTAAAATAATATATAATAATACTCCAAAAGTTTGAATACTCCAAAATAAATCATCAATTAATATTGATAGCATTATCCATAATCCCGAATAAGTAGAAACAATAGTAATTGCTCTTACACTTGAATCACTTAGACCACTTCCAAGCACTTGAATACCTACTACAGTAGCAATTACGATAATAGCAGTTAGGATTAAAATCATCCCTTCAAGTGAATCAATACCAAATAAAATTGTTTGACCACTAACTTGAAATGTACTACTTCCGCCATCTACTAAAGCTTCTGTATCTACTAATATATTATCTTGAACTGAATAATAACTTCCGCCAAGCAGTACATTAAAAATAACTAATATAAACATAACTAACAAACATCCTAATATTATTGCCATGATTAAATACTCCTTTTATCTTTTATTGTAATAACTATAATTACTGAATTAACAATTATCATTAAAATTAATAACCATAAGTCTAGTAATTCGGCAAATACGCAAAAACCTATTATAACCATAAAATATGCTAAAAAAGTTCTATATCCTTTACTTAGAATAATGGTAATAGCTAAAGCAAAACCAAATGATATTCCTAAGCCAATTATCCAAGCAAATTCACTATAATCTGTTTGTAAAATCATGATAAATCACTCTCACTATCATTTAAAAAACTTGATAACGTAGCAAAAATAATTACTCCTAAAAGCCATATAGGAATAAAATTAATGAAATAACATACTACACTAAATAGTAAAAAGCAAATTGTAAAAGCTTTTTTATATTTTACAGTAATAGCTAATGAAGGTACAAGAATAATGATTAAAGGAATTATCATGGCTATAATTGTAGTAAATACAATATCATAGCTAATATCATATACGGGAAATAATGTTAAACCGTAAATATAACCATTAGTTATTCCACTATAATCATTATCGTTATCTGTAATCAAAAGGTTAAATTCAGAAAGAGTATAATTCTCAGTTAATACATAATATCTTTCTGATATGTAAGTTTGAATAGTGAATTGCTGATTAACAGTAGTATAATTAGCATAAAGATAACCATAAATAGTGGAATAATCTATATTACCCGTAAATCCTAATGAATAGTTATTTGTATCTACATTAGTAATATCAAAAGAAGCTTTCATATATTCGTTATAGCCATCATTAGTATAAATATACCAATTTAGCTTATTTACATTATCCACATAAAAATACCCGTGATTATCGTCTATGTAATCACTGATAAAAGACATTTCATAATATATATCATTATAATTGTCATATAAACGTATTCCATCAATCTGAAATGAACTTAACTTATAATTACTACCATTAATCCATAAAACAATAGTAGGATTAGTTACATTAGCTATATGATATAAATAATTATTGATATGTAAAAGAGTATCGGAATAAATATTAAAACTATTTTGTCTAAATGTTCTTATAGTTTGTCCAATAGTACTAAAGCTTCCATTACAAGCACTAATAGAGAAATTACCACTTGCTTTAATATGTAAATTATTATAGGTTTGTAAGCTTAAATCATTATCATTATATAAATCAAATGTGTTATAACCTAATTCAGTAGCTAAACTAACTTTATTAGCATACACTCCTACACTATCCATTTTCCAATCTAAAGCATGATTATTATCATAAACAAGAAAGTATATAGCAGATATACCCGTTTTACCACTTGGATAAATAGGATAAACAAATGAATTGTTATAAATATCATTATTATAAACATCTAAAAAGCATGATTGTACTTCATAATTTATTCTTAAATTAAACGTATAATTCCAATCTTGAACTAAATCTGTCATAAGTTCAAGATAATGGCTGCCATTATAATAAGCCATAGTACCGTTAATCCACCATAATAAATGAGCAGTATCATATTCGTCCGAACTATGAATATACATAGTATAATAGCCATAACCTAAAGAAGTGCTCATATTACCAAAACTACAATCAAGTTCAATTTCAATAAACTTATTAGTAGAATAAAAGCCATCGGTATTTCTAAAAGTGTAAGTACTGTATCCGCCATGCTCAGTAGTTATTTGCCATATTCTATCATTACTATCTGAAATATCAGCTTGAATATCACTTGTACCTAATCCTGCACAACCACCTTGATACCAATAACCAGCTACTTCACTATCAATAGCATATAATTGATTAGGAGTACCTAAAGCAAACTCATCCTTATCTACTTCATAAGTATCATAATATTGAATAGAAGGAAATATATTACTTCCAATGGAATAATTTAATGTTCTCGCGTCCATTTGTAAATTATCTAAACAAAAATCATAATCATAATCAGATAAATCTGTTCTAATGGTTAATTGGTTAATTTCTGTTGCTGTAGTATCAAAAGCATAGTTATCAATATAGACATTATCAAACCAAATATCGTACGTATCAGTATCAATATCATATTCACATTCTACTTTATACCATGTATTATCTATTATTGCTACTTCTAAAGTAAAGCTATCAGTAACATAAAAGTAATCTTGATAAAAACCGAATTGGAATTTATCATTATTGCCATCTTGAAAAAAACAATAGGTTAATTCATAAGTGTTATTAGATTTAAGATACATGGAAACATAATCATTAGTAGTGAGTATAGGAATAGCTAATGAAGGATAGCCATTATTTTTAGAATCAATAAAATCTAAACATTCTTGACTTACGCCATCATTATCTATCATAATTATTGTTTGAGAAGCTTTATTATACGTCCAATTCTCATAAATATCGACAGTAGAGAATTCAGTATCAGTAGTTAGTTCGTTAAAATCATAGGTATATTCACTTTCATAGTCATATTTGGGATAAATACCAAATGCGTCGATATATAAACCAAATGCTCCAGCTGAATAATACTCAACTGCTGGACTATATGCTAAGGTATAATCAGTAGGACAATTTTCATTATCAACAACTAATTGTTGATTAATCCAAACACTTATTTTATCAGAGGTGGCATTTATTTTACATTTGATATGATTCCAAGAGTTAGCTTCAACAGTAGTTATAACATAAGTACTACCACCAACACCATTACCATAATAACTTCTTATTTGCGTTAAAGACATATATCTAACACTGCAAATTGATTGAGAATTTTCATTCTCTACTAAAAAATAAACATCATCATCAATAAAGCAATTAACCCAATATTCGATATAAAATGTATCTGTTAAAGGTTCTGTAAAATCATGTTGTATTTTAGCTCCAGAGCCAGATGATTCAAGCTTTAAAACAGAATCATGATTAGTATATGAACTAATAACTTCGGAAATAGTATAAAAATCTTGGTCAACAAAAGGAATTTCTAAACCTATTAATCCTACATCATTCTCAAAACTATCGGTAGCTTCATAATCTTGAGTGTATTCTTGAGATTTACGCATATTAAATGAACTATCATAACTTATGGAATTGTTATAAGGATAGAAAGTGTTTGTATGAAATGAATAATTTATAGTTGGTAATTGACTATTTACGTTAAAGGAAAATAAAGATAAACCTAAGCTAATAAAAAGTAAACTAAATAAGACATATTTTTTATATTTCATAAGACTTGAATCACTCCTATAATTAAAGTAATAATAAGCATTATTATAGCCATATATAAGCAAGATTTAAGAATAAGTATCCATTCATACCAAATTTGTTTTCTTTCAATCTCTAATTGTTTTTCCTTATCTGATATTTCGTTCATAATAATAACCAATGAGATTTATTAAAGAAAATAAAAAAGAGAAATAGAAGTTTATCTACTTCTCAAAAAACCTAACATCACACTAATTACAAGAACTAAAGGTACAACAGTACCTAATAGTGTGATTATACTTGCTGGGGCTATTGTACTAAAAGCTACTGCACTTCCATTTACAGTAACTTGGGCATTGGATATATTAACTAAGTCGGTTAATCCAATAGGTAAAAGAATACCAGCCATAATACCAGCTACGACAAGTTTAATAATGTCGTTAGTAGAGATAGCCATAATTTTACTCTTTTTTTATAATACAAAAAGAAAAGATTATATTTAAAGCTATGTAGAATTAACAAAATTAAACTAAAATTTCTGAAACGTGAAAAGGAGTAATAAATCCATTCTTTTGAATCTTTCCCTTATCATACACTTTCTTAACAGTTTTTATAGAAGTATTGATAATTTGTTTATCACTAATTCCATTTCTTAAATCTGTCTTTAATTTTTGCCATAATTGAATTTGATATTTAACAAATTCATTATTTTCTTGAATTAAGTTTGAGTTTTTTAATCTTACTCCTTTTATCTTACGATAACCATTAAAATCGTAAAATTTAGGTGCGTATATAGTAGCTTTCCCATATCCTTCTTGCTTAAGCTTTCCTAATTCAGTTTTGCTAATACATTTATGCTTAACTAAATTATCATATCCTTTTTGATTTGTAAATAAACTATCAGTATCGCAGTATATTACGTTTTTCCTATTGGCTATTTTTAAATATTTGATTAATAACATTCTTGCGTAAGATGTTATAAAAGAACATATTGCTACAAAACTATCTTTTGAGTTAGTATCTAAAGTTTTAAGTCTATATAATTTATTATTAATAATATAAATCTCACTATCATTAATAATAGTACCTAAATATACAATAGAGTTATTAAGAACATAGTCTTTCTTTTTTTCAAGCATTAATTTAATTATTTCTGAATTTTTCTTAATGAAATTATCACTAATGCTTAATTCTTTAAACAATATATCCTTTTGCCCCCATTTACCATATTGAGTATTCATAATAAGTTTGGCAATTTCAGTATTTACTTTATTATTTTCTAATTGAGATTGAACTTTTTGATTATAGAAAAACTGTATAAACTCTTTAAATATTGGATATAGACGATATAAGCTTATTTCATGAATCTCAAGTATTTTACCGTATTTTTCTATAAAGTTCAATTCGGGAGTACATAGGCAAATATCAAAAGTTCCATAACCAAACATAGATTTATCTTTAAATCTATTAAGAATATAAGCATTATTTTTAGGTAAATTTACAGTACAATTCATAATCACTCCTAAATTATTCTGTTTAGCTAATTGGTATATTTCAAATAGTTTTTGTTGGTTATACTCACTTTCATGGGAGTAAAACAAAAGTTTGTTTGGTAAATCATATTTTTCCATTACATAAGGATATTCACTATTTACGTCTAATTTATATATATCTGTATTAATACCTATTCTAAAACAATCAGTAATGCCACCACGATAAGACTTTCTTTCTAAATCAATTGCTTTTTTCCAATCATGAATATATATCTTACTATATTCTTGTTTATCATTATAGAATCTATGTCTATATATATTTAGGGATAAACTTCCCGCAGTAGCTTTTAATTTAGATAAATCATGCTTTTCTAAGTAAGATATTAATTTTCTGATAAACATATAGATAATAAAACAATCCCTTTTACAGTACACTTCTAAAATTTTATTATGAACTTTTTTAAAATTAACAGAAAGCTTTTTAATACCAATACTATTACCTAATTCTCTTAATGATTTATTAGCATAGTTCATAGTATCCCAAATATGTAAAGTGTAATGTAATTTAGTGTTAATATCTTTTCTAAATACCATAATAAAAGTTCTATTTCTTACGTAAAAAGAAGTTAAATACCAATTTCTATTAATCAATTCATTAAAACCATTAAGCATTTTAAAATCAAATTGAGTGTTATGAGCAAAAAGGATTAATTCTTTATTCTCTTTATTAAATCGTGATTCTAATTTATTCCAAAAGTCATTTATATCATAAAAGGTTAATCTGTCAATAGTATTCAATATTCTATTCCAAAATATAGAACATCCTAACTTAAAGGTTAATATTTCCTTATTTTGCTCTATTTTACTATAACTTTCAGTATCGACAAAACCAAAACTATTTTGCATATTTAGTTTAGTGTTTTTTCTGAATTCATGAAAGTTATGTTTCATTATTAATCAAACACTCCTTAAATTTCTACATTATAGTTTGAAAGTAAATCCCTAAATTCTTGGGCAATAAAACTAGAATATTTTTTAGTACCATGAAATTCTATTTCAATATCATCACCGTATTCTTGTTTAATCTTATCTAATTGCTTTCTAAATGAACTATTATCATCATACTTAATCCAATATGAAGTATCAGTAGATTTATTTTTAACTTCGGCAATTCCATAAGTACCTTTCTTATCAATCTGTTCAAAACCTTTAGGTAATCGATATTTAATAGGAATTGATTTAGTTTTCTTTTCTGTCGTGGGCTCTGGTAAATCTCTAATATCTCTTATTTCCTTTAGAAAGTCAGTTTTTCTATTACTAATTCCTTTTGCTTTGGCTTTTTCATAAAGTTTATTACCAGAATCATTAGGATTATTTAGGATTAACTGCTTTCTTAATTCTTTTTTATCTGTCATAAGCACTCCTTATTATTATAATTGGATATAAAAAAAGAAAACCTAAGACATATAGAACTATTAGATTATGCCTATAAAAGTAATTGAGTGATGTAAAAATAATATTATCCAATGATTCTAATGACTTAGGCATAATAACTAAGAAGCTAAGTTTGTTTATAATAATTAGCTATGTAGAACTAACAAGTAAAAAATAATTTGAAAATAATTTGATAATAATTTGAAATAAATTTAAATAGGAATATTGATTCTTATCTTATAATAAACAATTAAAATTAAGGAGTGATGTAAAAAATGAAAATTAAAACATTAAAAGCAATATGTACTAAAAGATATGGTCAATATACAGAAAGCAATGGTTTAATATATTTAGATTTGAAAATATCTGAATACAATAGAAAAATTATTGAATTAAAACAATTAAGAAAAATAATTACTAAGGAGTGTGATAACTAATGGAAAAACAAATATTTGAAAGATTTATGGAATTAAGGTTTCCTAAGATTTCAAAAACAGAATCTTATTATAATGAGTGGAAAATAAGGTTTAAAAATAATCCAATACCATTTATGGATTTTGAATCATCAAGGATATTTAAATATGTATTAAATGAATTATATATAGATGACATTAACAATTATTTGGCAAAACTTTATTCCTAATTAATTTTTTCTTATCTATTCTTATTTCACTTCGAATTAAGAGATAAGAACTTCTGAATAGGAAGTAAAATACATAAGTAAGAGAATTAATAGTCATTATTCTGATTTGTCTAATGATTATAAGCAATGAAGCTTACTTATCGAAAAAAATGAGTGTGATTATAAAAATGCCAGAAAAAAAGATTGAAAAGGAATTTGAATTTGATAGTGAATTTGACATTACTAAAATTAAGACAAGTGCGGAATTAGACATTAAACCTAAGTTTGAAATAGATGGGTTAGGTTTAGATTTTGCTAAAGATGTAATTGTTAAAGGGACTTACTATGAAATTGATATTCCTAAAGAGAAAGCCATAAGTGGTAAAACCAGAGTAAAAGCTTTAAATCTAATTCATAATGGTATTGAACATCAATTTATTGCCGAAAGTGAAAGTTTTAGATATCAAATAGATGTAATTCGATATCAGAAAAAACTTAATCTTGATGAAATAGATGGCTTAAAACTTAAGATTTGGAAAACCAGACAAGACCTTAAGACTGATAGATTTACGGGTAAAGCAGACGTATATAACCTAAAAGCCTTATAAAAGATTATTAGGTTTATAATTTTATATTTAACTTTTTTCTTTTTATAGGTGATTAAAATGCCAGAGATTAAAAAAGTAAGACTTATAGCTGAATTAAGTAAAATCAGAGCAAATATGGAATTAGATTTTAAAAAAGCTAAACAACAATTATCCAATTTAATAAATAATTTACTGCAAGAAATAGGAGTGTGTTTTTAATGAAAATTCAAAAATTCTTAGATTGCGTACAAGAAAAGATTATGTATTATCCCGACATCAATATCAAAACTGTTAAAATGTTCATGGATAAATTTGAAAAATACTTAAGCAAAAGAGAAAAGGAAAGGTTTACTTTACAAATTCAAATGATAAGAGAATTTACATCAAAACAAATTACTATTGATTCATTTGTACTTAAAGAAAAAACCAATCAATTAGAAAATAAACTAAATGAGTTAAAGAAAAAATGATAAAACTATATTTCAATAATCAAAATGAGTTTAGCATATATTACCTATTACTTAAAAATCCTAATGGATTAGATATTTATGAGATAATGTCTTTTCTAAAATGTCCAAAAACTACAATAATAAACAGAATTAACAGAATGACTCAGAGAATAGTAGAATTTGAAAAAAATGGTTATATGCTACGATTAACTTATTTATACCGAAAGAAACATAAAGATAATCGTGTAGGACGTCCAAAAACTTTATTTATAATCCCTAATGCTATTAGAAACACTTTAAAATCATTTGAGATAATATCATGAGCAAGTATTTACTAATGTTAATAGGATTAGCCCGAAGTGGTAAATCTACTTTTGCTAATAATTTAAGAATATTTCCAATAGTTAATTTAGACGCAATAAGAAAAGCTATACATGGTTTACCTTATTTAGAGAATTCTGAATTACTCATAAAAACTTTTAGTAAATATATGATTGATTCATTATTTATCAATCATAACATAGTAATTCTTGATTCTACTAACTTAACATTTGAAAAACGTGAATTCTATCAATCAGATAAGTATCATATCATTTATTTTCCTTTTATTACTTCTAAGCATATTTGTAAAAAACGTACTAAGAATAAAAGATTAAGAAAAGTCATTGATAAACAATATAAAGAAACTAATTTTACATTAACCACATCTAATAATTTTAGGAAAAGTTTTGATATGCTTATTTCAGTGGTAACACTAGAATTATATTTAAGAAAAAAATCAGAATACCAATTTTATACAGATTACTTAATTGGACTTTATTCACTAATGTATTCAGTTAATAAACGTTTAAATTTCTAACTCCTTATTTTTTCCTATTTTTTACCCTTTTTCTCTTAATAGAATACTACCATTTTAAGAGATATTCATATTTGATACCCTTTATTTTTAACTATTTTAACCCTTAAACTCTTATTCTGTTAGCACCTCTTAAAATGAAAGTTCAATAAAATAGCACCTATTATACCAATAGTACAAGCTTTCTACTCCTTACAAAAGCAACTCTTAACAGAATAGCACTTCTTTAAATGCTACCA
>Ga0180437_10009165_pt1 | contig 12322 bp, 18 predicted proteins | sample SS_ome_4_FD_132410 | JGI IMG/M metagenome (GOLD analysis project Ga0180437, IMG submission 132410) | Hypersaline lake sediment archaeal communities from the Salton Sea, California, USA - SS_3_D_1 metaG | ecosystem: Environmental > Aquatic > Non-marine Saline and Alkaline > Hypersaline >...
AATAAATACAATATCAGCATCGGCAAGCTGTTGCCAAGAGACAGTTTCAATTGATTGACATCGGATGTCTTTTAATTTTGGAAATACTCCCCACGCCCTATAATAAGAACATGCCCCATGAGGATGACTGGAAATTATCTGTATTTTCAATGTCCGACCTCCTTGATAATAGGCTGGTTCATTTTTTCCTGATCAATGACAAGTTTCATCAGTAAATAATTAACACCTCCCATGAATTTAAAAGAATCCACTTTATTAAAAAAATATCTTGCCTCTGAAACTGGCGGGACAATTATCACCCCGAATCCATCAGGAAGATTGTCCATTGCCTTTTTAAAATAATCATTAAATTTATTAAATTTTTCCTTTTCTTTTTTCTTCTCGTCATCCGTCATTTGTGACCCTCCCGATATCAATTTTTATTTGTTCAATATTTTTAAACATAAAACTATCATGATTTTTCATCATGACATTTATTATATACTTACAATAACGCTGGATTGTGCGGACAGGAATATTATATTTCCTTTCAATCTCACGCTGTGACATTCCGGAATAGTAATCAATGAATATCTCTGACCAGTTTTTATTTAAATAGGTTTTATTCATTTTCCTTATTGTGATAATTTTGCAATATTACAATATATCTTTCTACTTCCTGATAGGAATAACCATTGTCACTATATTCTTGTATTTCATAAGCTGTATTAATTGTGTTCTGTGAAATAGAATATTCCGTTTTCATTAAATATTCAAAGTTGTTTTTTATTTCAATATCTGTTTTTTCCCATATTCTTCGAGCCGCTTGATATTCTGGATGAGGTTTTAAAATATCTTTTCCAGAAATGCCAAAATCACTATGAAAAGGTAATTCGTTTTTATTTCTCAATTCATCAAAAGGTTTGCTTAAATATTTGTTTTTTATCATCAATCAGCTTCCTCAAATATAGGCTCTGCCGTACATCGACAATTATAATCTTCCCCTGGATGTTTTCCGCCCGGCTTTGATATCTGGCCTGTATCTGCCGCGCCCTTTTTCCAGTTAAATTTCTGACCCTCTAATAATACATGACTGGTCTGATCGTCAGGGTCGTTTCCCCTAACCGCATTATCGCCAACGGTTCGCCATATATAATTTTGAATCCCTGCCTCGTTTTGCCTGGTTTTCGTGAAAACGCTGTAAGCATCGCCGACTTGATCACGGGCCCAAAATGCCGCCCTGTTGACATTCTCGTCAGTGAACTGTAAAAGATTTCTCGTTAAATCCTTTATCGATCCGCCTCTCAAAAATGTATCGCTTGCCAGCTTTGAAACATCGTCGATATACTCACGCCCCAAAGCCTCGACCAGTGATATATTCTGTTTTACATAAGAACCAACGAAATCAAGCACAAAAGGATTTTCTGGGTCAAGTACAATAGGCAACTCAAATATTGCCGCGCCTTTCTTTAGTTTCTGCAATCGCCTAACTGACTTTGTAGTTTTAGCCCGGGCCCATGCATCGAGCAAAAAAGCAATCTTTTCCAATTCGTTCGGAATAAATTTCGACTGCATAAATATTAAAAACTCGTCAAGTAAGTCATTCAACAACTCGCCAAAACTGTCTGCGTCGCCTGTCAGTTCCTTTCGTTCCTTGACCTGCTTTTTGAATTGCTTTTTCAGTTTCGGAACAACTTTCCGCGATATCCTGAATATAACATTTTCAAACAAAGTTTGCTGTTGCCTTTCAATGTGTAAGGGGAATGTGTTATCTTTTCTTGCCATTTATAAAATAAAATTTTTTTAATCTTTCCTTATATTGTTCGTCTGTTTCGTCTGGATGTTTACATATAGAAAATGCTCGAAGCATATTATCACATGCCTCTTTTACTGTAATTCCTTCAATTTTAATCATTCATTCATCCGTTTTCTTACCGTCCGGCACTTCCAACTCATCGTCATCGTCCGGCTTTTTCATTCCCGGCTCTGTCATATCCGGCAACGCTTTTCTGTCCATGATAAAAGGGTCTAAATTTGCATATCGAGGATCGAGTTGTCGCGCTTCCTCTGGACCTGTTTTTCCGACCGTAATGTCAATCTGATCCCGCTGTGCAAATTTTAAATCAACCTCTGACTGTGCAACCGGGTCAAGTTCCCATAATGAATTAAAAGTAAAATCAACCTCTAAATCCTCGGTCTGTCCGTCTAATTCCTTGTAAATTTCGCCGTTTTGTTCTTTGACAATCAGGTCAATAATCTTCTCAATTATCGGCCTTAAAGTAATTTTTTGAAATCTTGCGATATTTGCGTAATAATTTAAAGTATCATATTCCCCGGCCGTGACCACGCCATGAGCCTTACCGAGTAATATATTTTTCGGTATTCTAGCAAGTCCACATAAATTGTCAAATATAAAATCAAAAATCTCTTTCATTCCTGTTGCGTTCAATGTGATTTGTTCCAATGACTCGTCACTTTTTAAAGCAATCGCCGACATTGTAATTAGTAAGTGTTTTATCTTCGCCAGCAATTCCCCCTTTTGCTCGGGGCTTAAATCCGCGATTTCGTCAGACTTGAATATATTCAGCGCCATTGTATTTAATATTGTAGCGACTGACCAAAGGCCGTTATCCTGTGCAACAATAGCATCCTGAATAGTTTGAATAGGTGAAATACCCGCAAGCCTTTCAGGTATAAAAGAATGAACAAGCCAGTTGTACCTTGACGGATGAATAATGTTCCCGCCAATTGTTACTTGAATACTATTGTAATCTTTCTTTGTAGGGTCCGACGGATTGAGATTTATAATTGATACATTTGAAGGCCGGTCAATTACATTGATAAATTCGATTGTTGAAATTTCTTCGGGTAATGTTTTTTTTAATTCTTCCCCTTCCTGCGGAGTGTTTGCCTTGACAGAGTAATACAGAAAAGATCCGCGGCTGTATATTCTGGCATATCTGATTAAATCCGTAATCTTTTCCTGAATGTCCAATTCTTCCATGCGGTCAAGAATCATTTCGCTGTAATTGATTTCCTCATTTTCGGCGTCAAGATTTGTAGTTATATCAATCCATTCCCTGGTTGAATCTTCGGCTGGAATATCAACCACGTTTTGCACAAAGCCATTTGAAATATAATATTCAAGATTTCGTGAATCCGCATTAATTGTGGAACGTCCAACCAATCTTTGAGTTTTATCGATTGTCGATCCCCTGCTTGTATCAGGGTCAATAAATGCATCACCCCTGATATGCTTTTTTGCTGTTTTTTCCATATCATCAAGACGTTTCATCATTTTATTAAATTTTCTATTCGTCAATAATTTCATTCTTCGCCATCCTTAAATATTTTTTTGCTAATATTTCGATAGGTACATTTGATTGATTTTCAAGCTTGTTAAATTCATGCTTTAAATCGTCAAAGTCTGCATTTTGTTTTTGCGGCAAATCACGTTGTTTCACTCCGAGCAACCAGTTCATTATCTTAATTTCCTTATCTCTAAATATACGATTTGCATAACCCAATAATAATCTGATCGTTCCGGCCAATCCTGAAAATAAAAATATGGCCTTATAAAATACGGGTGCCATCCAATCCACAATAAGGCTTGATGCCATTTGAATTTATATTTTCTCAAAAGATTCATATTTTGAGATATCCTTAATAATATTTTTTAAACATTCTTTGCAGATACATAAACAATATTTTTTGACATTTAAAACCTCTCCAAAATAGACCGCTTCCCGATCCGCATTTCCCGAATCAATGAGGCATAAGCATCGGCCAAATCCTTAAATTCTGCATCTTCGGAATAATCCATTACCTGGTTCATGCCCTCCGGTTGTGTATCTTTTGCAAACTTTATTATATTCCAATTCTGCTTTAAAAAACTGACTATTTTAATATGCTTATTTTGCTTTTCATTCCTGCCAACTACTCGAGGGTATTTTTCCGACAAATCACGCTTTGAAAATCCTTTGTCCGCGTTCGTCTCAATAAACAGAGTCCCGCATTTATAATCATTCAAACTCTTAACTATATCATCATAGCAATCAATAATATGCTTAAACCAAACCCAGCCCCGGCCCCACGCTTGCCCGTCAGGGTCAATCCCTATCATTGCAAGCGCTGTTGATGCCTTGCCCTCGTAACTCGGATCGCACCATGCCGATATTCTTGTAAACCGTTCTGGCCACGCTCCATATATCGGATCATCAAATAATCGATCCTCGTCTGCAATGTGTTTCAATTCATAATTTGCGGCAAATAATGACGCCCCGAGTTGCGATCGGTATTCATGTATTTTGTCCGGTGTAAACCCCTCAATTTCAATACTACCGACCGGATATTTTTCCGGCTTCGGGATATTCTTCCAGCCGTCATCCGGATGCCAGGGCGTTCCGCTGTAAATTGTATTTCCGTCAATCGTCTCAATATTGATTAACTCATTTATAAATAATTTTGTTGCTTTCCTTTCAGCGCTTGAAATCCTGTCCTTTATAGTAATTATATCATCAGCAAATATTTTTGTAGGGTGTGACCCTGTTATATTGCCGCCCATCCCGAGACATGAAACATTCGGTTCCGGTGTAATCTTTTCCTTTGTTACCAGTGAAAATCCGGTATCTGATTTCGGTTTTCCGATAATCTGGTCAAGGTCGAATAGTGCCTTGTAAAGCCATCTTATCGGTTCGCTTTCAAAATGCGTTTTTACTGTTTTTACAATTTCCGCCGACTGTTCCCATGATTTCCGTAAAAATAAAATAGTCTCATTCGGGTTTATAAATGTAAGCCACCATATTGTACCGACGATTAAAATTGCTGTTGTTTTATAGCTTTTTCTATGTGCTTGCAATGCTCTGTTTTCCTTTGTATCCCAGCAATATTTTATCCATTGACTATGTATATCAGTCAATAAATCATATCCCATTAAATGCCCTAACAAATGCGGATATTTTATAAAAGCCTCTTTTTCCTCGTCAGTTATTTCAAGGCTGTTGTCATTCGTCATCTGAACTTGTTCGACTTGATTCTATTGCCCGGCCTTGCTCGACTGCTTTTGTCCGCGCGGCCGTTTTACTTTCCTTGTCGCCAGGTTTGTACGTGTAACATTTTCCAGCGTCGCCCCATTTAAAACCAGGTAAGTCGTTTTGTCTACAACTTTTTACAGGCATATCTTACCCCGGATATTCATGTGTATATATTTTTATGGCCGTTGTATTACTTCCATTACCAGAAAGCAATGAAGCTGATATCCTTGTCCCTGCCGCAATTGGTGGGCCTTGAATTGGAACAAAAGCGGCCCGCATTTGATTAGTGTCTCTTGAATAAGCACACTCACCCCAAAAAACCTCTTGTCCAGAATCACCAATATATAATTTTATCACATAATCATCAACCTGAGAAATTGCGCCCAATATTACAAAATGCATATCAAAAGGATTTGACTTTACACCTGATGCAATAATTTCAACTTTTAATCCTTCAGTCCACGCTCCTAATCCAGCGGTAATCAATTCCGGGTCATTATCCCGTGGATATACTAATGATGGATTATGAACATGATAATATGCCATATATCCGGCCAATTGATAAAGGCTGGACGCTCCGGGTCCTAAAAGATTTTTGTCAGACTTATTCCCGAGAACGTCACGTATAAAATTATTATCTGATGAATTCGGGGCTGGTACATCATGAAGCCCGTCAATAACGGTTATTTTGTCGCTTATAACTTTTAATATACTTCGCCAAATACCAGTCAACATTATGACCCCGGTGTGATTATTGAAGTAAGTAAATCAAGATCGCCTTGCGTTATTATTCCGCTTGCTGTTTTTGCGAGTCCGATTTTTGTCATTGCCTTGTCATGCTCTTTATTGACTATTAAAACAACTGTTGACGGAATTTTGTCGAACATGTTCAAAATCCTTGTCTCTTGCGTTCCGCTTGCTGATGTTAAAATCTGTTCAAAAGCTTCCGTCCATGTCGGATTTACGGGGTCAATCAGATCGCCAACTACTACGTCGCCTATTGCCATTTTATGTACTCCTTAATTGAATTCTCGGAATATTGTTATTATCAAGATTTGTTGTTGGCGCTGGATCTGGCATTGCTCCATAAGACTGTGAGCCTGACACACTCGGGTATCTTGTTATTCCACCAGCGCCATCATCACCCACGCTGCGTCCCTCTACAGTTGCGTGTGCCCTGATAGTTCTATTTGTATCAACCATCAGACAAAGCCAGTATTTCCCAGGTTTAAATGTTTCATTTATTATAATCTCGTAAGTAGTATTGACGTCAAAATTTGTTATCTCTCCAAAGTCAGTTATTAAGTTACCTGGTCTATTTAAATTATCCTCATAAATACCTAGTCTTGCCTTTGCTCCGGTTCCTATACCGGCAGTTTTTTCAATCCACACCCTGTCAAATGTATTTTGTTTATCTACAAAAAAAGGTGTACAATAAAAATTTCCTGACGATACAGCATATGTTGTAAGTCCATTCGTCAATATACCGGCCGACTTAGCGTCGTAATATTCACCTGTTTTATAACTTTGTTTTGCGTTCGGAGGTGTCAAAATCATTTCATCAATAGCGCCCTGATCGTCTGTTGCTGAAATTCCAGAACTCCTATTGTCATAATCATTACCGAGATTTGTCCACGTTCCAGATGTATATGTAAAATTTTCTGTTGATATATTTCTTGTGGTTAATGCACCACCATTTACGTTAAAAGCTGAACCAGAAACACTGCCTCCATTTACAGTCACGGAAGATGACCCGGTCACTTGGATATCTGCTTTAATTCTGCATTCGTCAAATATAATGCTTTGAGAACTAAAATTGATAGTTCCAGAATCAATAATTGTACATTTTTCAAAATTGTATCCTGCTGTCAATCCCCATGTAACACCGCTTACCCTTGTCCCGAAAATATGTGAACAGCCATTCAGATTTATTGTTCCAGCACTATTTTGAATCCTTTCGCCCTCATATTCAAGGCTGGTTGGAAAAGTTACTGTCCCGCCAACTGTCAAGGTCACTGACCCGAATACTGACATCTGAGAAATGTTTGAAAAATCACCCGCTGTTATAAGACTGTTGAAAACTGCTAACAATCCGCCGCCTGTTGAACTCGATCCTTTTATTGTTACATTCTCAACTCGAAACCCGTTAGAGCCTGTCAGTTTTATATCTGACAATATGCCACCAACAATTAAAAACTCGTCAAAGTCTGTCGTTATACCTCCGGCGCTATTTATAGATCCTGTGATCTGTGAATTCCTTTCAAATACTTGTATTATCCATGACTGAACTGTGAAGTTGCCTGAATAATTCCCCGCTGTTTTAATTGCCCATATGTTGTTGATTGTCGCTGGGCTGTTTGCCGCAATCCACGCCTGGGCTGTCGGAATATCCTGATATCTTTCCCCGGCAATGACTGGCTTTGTAGGATGTATTTGAATAACATTCTCAATTGAATTTACAATGTCTGAAATCTTATTTCCTGAATCTTTAAATAATCCAGATGAGTTAAAAGCAATCAGATTATTTAAAACCCCGCCAGCGCCCTGATGGTCAAGCAATGAATTTATATTGTGAAGTCGCGGCCAACTCGCCCCGGCCCCTGGTTTTCCCCAAATTCCCATTATATCACCTTTCTTAAATAATTAGCGTATTTAATATAATTATTAATTATTCTCACAATCTTTTTATATTGATACCATTCTTTTATTTTGTCGATTATCAATTATTGCAACCTGACATTCAACCTTATTGTTCCAGAAATATTGACGCCCCTGATTGCAGTTACCGGGACAACATAATCCTGTGTAGTTCCCGAAACTGTTCCCTGATCCCACGGCTTGCCAGTCGCCGATCCAGCCCTGACACGTTCATTTAAAAGTTGACCAGTGGCCTCGACATATCCCTCGCCTGATCCGGCAATCTCTATTTCAACCATGGCACCCCGGCAACCGTTCGGAAATTCAAGCCACTTACCATTTTGACCGGCCGCTATTTCTTCGGTGTATTCCCATGCTTTCTCGGGAATTTCATCATCGAGGTCCGCGCGGACTTCCGCCGGATAAACGCTATATGCTGATTTTTCTTCGTATGACATATTATTCCTCGCTCTTAACTTTTTTAATTATATCAGTTAATTTACTTCGTTGTTTTTGATAGTCAACTTTCCCGGTCACATTTATATCATGTCGATCCCGCCATTCATCGGGGCGCCGATTTTTAAGCCAGAAAATAATTGATGTTGTATCCGGCTGTATTCTCTTTGCAATTTTATGCTCGATAACACGGCCTTGAAAATGGAACAACTCAACATTATCTTCGTCAACATATCCGATAGACTTTTTAAATAAACTCGCAACAACTTTTTCATCGCTGTATTTTTTTCCGTCTGCCAGGGCTTCCGCAAATTCTGGATATTTCTTTTTCCACTCTGAAAGAGTAGATCTGGCAATACCAATACTTTCTGAAATTTCCTCATCAGTAAGCCCACCTTTCCCAGCGACTTTTGCAATCTCAATATGTAATTCAGGATTGTATTTTGATTTTGGTCCACTTTTTTTTTGGTGTCCGGTATCATCTGACATTATAACCATAATTTATATATTGATAATTAAATTGTCAAGAAAAATAGTGTTTTATGGCCTGTTCCGTGTGTTACGTTTAAAAATAGCCTTAAATGGTCAAAATGTAATCAAACGTAACGGGGTAAAATTTGTAAGTGCTGATTATATGATTAGTTGCAAAATCTGTTACGTCTATTCCGTCTATTACGTCTATCTACACAGTATATATAAGCTATTGTAACGTCGTTACATGTAACGCTGTAACGCTATATATACATTATATCAGGTGAGACCGGAGAATGACGGAACAAACGTAATAGACGTAATATTATATATTATTATTATAAAATATATAGTATCTACCTATATTTATCTTGAAAAAAACAAAAATACAAAAAACGTCAGATGTCGTTCCGTGTGTTACGTCTGAGAGTTAAAAAAGGTAAAAAATAAAAAAATTTACCGTTACAAAATAAAATGCTTGACGATATTTGAAACATTTATTATATTTGTAACGTAACAAAGCGATCAGTTTTAATTAAAAAGGTGAAAAAATGTTGGAAAAAGTTATCAGGATTAGCGAAAAAAACGAAAAAAGATTACAAGAAATAATCCAATACGAAGCCCAAAACGAAGGAAGAATTTCCAGGAAAGCGCAAATAATGGAAATGATTTTAATGACTGGCTTTATGGAGTATGAGGAAAAAAACGAAAATTTTAAATTCAGTGATGAATGTACATATGATTTATTTTAATAGGCCGGGTTCATAATATAGGGCTATTGGGTTCGAATCCCTGCCTGGTCAAATCCGTTGAATGACCGTAAAAAAAATTGATTACAAATTATTGGAATCAGACCTTGTTAGCGGCCAGCTTGAAAACAACTGAGTGCGGAAACGGTTGACAGCCCGGAAAGACGGGCACTGAAATTATTTATTGACAAAATTAAGTAATAATTTATAGTAAAAAAATCAAAATCTTACCTTACCCACGGGATAGATTGTGATAAATAAAGCCGTAATTCTGATCGAGTGGGTGCGCCGTGACGGCGTTCGATTGGGATTGCGGCTTTTTATTTTAAAAAAACATGGAGGTCATTATGTCGAACGAATTAGTTTTAAATGCTGAAAATTACGGAATCGAAAAAAGTAAAGCCGAGCAAATTGAGGCTGTTTTTGTCCCTATGGTTAAAATGCTGAAAAGTTTTGAATCTGTTTATAATGAAGTAATTGAGGAATCCGAAAATGGAATCAATACAGAAATTGTCAGCAAGGCGAAACGTGTTAGATTAGATATTAAAAGAGTCAGAATTGATACTGAGAAAACCAGGAAGGCTCAAAAGGAAGAATATTTGAGAGCCGGAAAAGCGATTGATGGCGTTGCAAATATATTAAAATTCGCAGTAGTTGAAAAAGAAGATAAATTAAAAACAATTGAAAAACATTTTGAGCGTATTGAGGAAGAAAGGTTGCAAAAAATTCATGATGACCGTGAAGCCGAACTATTAAAATATACCGATGAAACCGACGGGCTGGACCTTTCAAAAATGCCTGATCATGTATGGGAAAAATATATTGAAGGATATCGACTGGCTCACGAAAAACAGATCGAAGCAGAAAAAAAAGCGGAAGCGGCTCGCATACAGGCAGAAAAAGAAGAAGCAGAGGAAAGGAAACGGATTGAGGAAGAAAATAAAAAACTGAAAGCGGAAGCCGACGAACGGGAACGCCTTGCAAAAATAGAGGCCGAAAAACAGGAAAAAGAAAAAGCGGCTCTTGAAAAGAAACTTGAAAAAGAGAGGGCAGAGCGTGAAAAAGCCGAAAAAATAGAAGCGGAAAAACGCGCAAAAGAGGCCGAAGAAAGAGAAAAGCGCGAGGCCGCAGAACGTGAAAAACAAGAAAAAAAATTACAGGCCGAAAGGGAAGCGAAGGAAAAAGCAGAAAAGGAACTCGCAGAGAAAAAAGCCGCAGAGGTAAAAATTCAAGCAGAAAAGGAAGCAAAAGAAAAGGCTATGAGATTGGCCCCTGATAAAGAAAAGTTATTACAATTAGCTTCTACCATTCAAGATATCGAAATTCCTATTGTAAAAAACAAAGAGGCACAACCAATAATTGATCAGGTCAGAAAAAGACTTGAAACGACGTATCATGATTTAATCGAATTAGCAAATAAATTATAAATATGGAGGTCAAAAAATGCCAGAACCAATAAACATATCCGCCAGCCGTGGCGCCTCAATACTCGGAGTTAATCAATGGAAAACGCCGGTTGAATCCTGGCTTGAAATATGCGAGTCAAGACGCCCGGGGTTCGCCGCTGAAAATGGGTACAAATTACCGGAACCGCCTGACAACGCCGCGATCCGATGGGGAAAAGCTTTCGAGGATTCAATTTGTGAATTGGCACAGTCAGAACAAAACAAGGATATTATTTTAAGAGAAAAATTATATAAAAAAGGTGAATTTCTGACATGTCATATTGACGGTATGTTTTGTAAGATCGGCGGTAATTCAACTGACAAAGATTATTTGCATGAGGGCAAGACAACAACAATATTTTCCTACCGTGAAAAGTGGGGCGAGCCAGGGACCGACAGAATCCCGCGGGAATACATGATTCAAGTACAACATCAAATGATGTGTACGGGCAAGGATCGGGCGGTTGTTTCTGTACTTGTTTTTCCGAATTCAACGGAAGATTGGGAAAAAATTGGACATACCATAATAAAAGATGCAGACGGATATTTGATAAATAATGAAAAAATTAGTAATTTTATGTGGTGTAAAGATTGGGCCCATACCCTCTCACAAATGGGATACTTTCATCAATATGAAATTGCAGAAAATAAAGAACTTCAAGATTTAATGATTGAAAAATATACGGAATTCTGGCAAAATAATGTATTAAAGGAAACACCGCCGGAAATTACCGATTACGAAGATATTAAATTGCTATGCCCAGAACCGTCCGGGACAATCGTTGTCAATGAACAGGTTGAGAAATGGGCGGCAGAATATAAGGATATCACTAAAGAAATCGGGACCGGCGGCGACCTGTCAAAACGTAAAAAACAATTGAAAGTTTTAATCCTTGATTATTGCCGTCAATACGATAATAAATTTGATACTATACTGGATGATGATAGCCTTGAAAAATTCATTATCCGGGATCGGTCAGGGAAAAAATTATTTCAATATAATGGAAAGGTGATGAGGTGAAGGAAATATTGGCAGTTATAATATATCCTGTATTGAAAATAATAATAGAGATAGTATTTAAGTTTGGGTTGAATCAGAAAAGGGGTGTTAAATGACAGACATACAGAAAGCTAAAGAAGAATATTATGACATTCAGGATGTAACATCACCAAATTTTTTATATGATAGAATTTTAATAGCAGAAAACTACATAAAAGCCCTTGAATCACTCAATGCTGAAATGCTGACGGCTTTGATAAAGGCATATAAAGCTAGTGATAAAATTGCTCACCCGCCCGGAGATACTTGCCCGTTATGTATTATGGAATCAGCAATAGAAAAAGCCACCGGAAAACCAATAGATGAGGTATTGAAAAATGATGTGTAAAATATTTAATCACAAATGGCAATATGCTTTTATAGTTAGGAATAATGAAAGAATTTATTTAAGGTCATGTAAAAGATGCAATAAACTTCAATGGTATAAATCGTATATGACTTCTATGATATGGTCAAATGCAATATTATACACAAATAAAGGTGCAAAAGAAG